>MPMB02128654.1_pt1 | contig 13258 bp, 10 predicted proteins | sample 1617371 | NCBI WGS metagenome assembly MPMB02 (sample SAMN05944808, study PRJNA350692) | marine metagenome | biome: marine; feature: ODZ; material: water; isolation source: 300 m water sample filtered on 0.2 um supor filter | place: Pacific Ocean | collected 2012-04-08 | depth 300m m
AAAATACAATAAGTTATAAAAAAATTAAATTTTATGAATTTAAAGAATTTGCGAAAGTAATTAATAATTTAAAAGGTAAAAATTTTTCTATAGATAAAAATAGCTGCTCAGTTTTTAATAAAAGTATTATTTTATCAAAATTTAATATTTTAAATGAAATTGACCCTTGTTACGCACTAAAGGCTATAAAGAATAAAACTGAAATTAAAAATATGATTAATGCACATATAGCAGATGGCGCAGCTTTAACAAAATTTCTATATTGGATGAAAAGTAAAAAAAATTTTGATTTAACGGAAATAGAAGCCGAAAAAAAATTAGAAAATTTTAGAAAAAAAAATGTTAATTTCCTATATCCAAGTTTTAATACTATAGCAGGCTCAGGTCCAAATGGTGCAATCGTACATTATAGAGCAAAAAAAAATTCAAACAGAAAAATAAATAAAAAAGATATTTTTTTATGTGATTCTGGCGGACAGTATAAATATGGCACAACTGACGTAACAAGAACCATCTGTTTTTCAAAACCAGATCCAAGAGTAAAAAATATTTTTACTAGAGTTTTAAAAGGACATATCGCTGTTTTCAATACAGATTTAAATAAAATTAGTACTGGAAAAGATATTGATAAAAGAGCAAGATTTTTTCTTAAAAAAATTAATTTAGATTATGGACATGGCACAGGTCATGGTGTTGGTTATTTTTTGAATGTTCATGAAGGACCTCAAGCTATTTCAAAATACAATAGTGTAAAGATTTTACCGGGTATGATTTTGAGTAATGAGCCTGGATACTACGAAAAAAAAAAATTTGGTATTAGAATAGAAAATTTAGTTTATGTAAAAAAAAATAATAATAAAACTTTTTTTAAGAATTTAACTTTGGCACCAATTGATACTGACTTAATAAATTTTAAAATGTTAAATACTTCAGAAAAAAAGTATTTATTTAGTTATCACATGGATACTTATGCAAAAATATCAAAGTTTTTAAATTCTAGTGAAAAAAAATGGCTTTTAAGTTTAATTTAAAAGTTTTTTCCATTCTGGCTGACTAATTACTTTTATATTTAATTCTTTCGCTTGTTTAACTTTCTTTGCCGTAGGTTTTTCTCCAGTTACTAAATAATCAAGTTTTTTACTTACATTGCTCAGAATTTTTCCTGAATTTTCCTCTGTCAAAGATTTTGCTTCGGCTCTACTAATACTTGAAAGCTTACCTGTGAACATAAATGTTTTATTTATTAGTTTACCTTTTGTATTTTCTGAAACGTTTTTTATATTCAAAATTGAAATTAATTTTTTAACTATATTTAAATTAATTTGATCTGAAAAAAAATTTTTAAGCGAACTTATCTGTGTCTCTCCAATCCCATCTAAATTTGCAAGGGAATTGAAATTGAAATTTTTTGTTAAATCATTAAAGTTTTTTATATTTAAAAAATATTGTGATAAAAGCCTCGCATTTTCTTGGCCGATATGTCTTATCCCCAATGAAAATATAAATTTATCCAATCCAATGTTTTTTGATTTTTCAATTGATTTTCTTAGATTGTTTGCAGATAAATCTCCCCATCCATCTAATTTTTCAATCTTTTTATAATTTAAATCAAATATATCAAAAGGTAACTTTATAAATTTTAGATCCCAAAATTTTTCAACAACCTTCTTTCCTAAACCTTCTATATTGAATGCTTCTTTTGATACAAAATGTTTAATTTTTTCAATTGCAATTTTTTCACATTTGTATCCATCGCTAGAACATCTTTTTACTGCATCATATTTTTTTGAAATTTTATTGAAATCCTTTATTACTTTAGAGCCACATGAGGGACAGCTATTTGGAAAAGTAAATTTTTTTGATTCACATGGTCTCTTTTTTAAATCTACTAAGAGTACATGTGGAATTACATCTCCTGCTCTTTCAACTTTAACTACATCACCAACTCTTATATCTTTCCTAATTATTTCTTCTTCATTATGAAGAGTTGCATTTGAAACTACAACGCCTCCTATATTAACAGGTTTTATTTTAGCGACTGGTGTCAATGCTCCGGTTCTTCCTATTTGAATTTCTATATTTAATATTTTTGAAAATGAACTGTCAGCAGAAAATTTATGTGCTATTGCCCATCTAGGAGCATTAGCAACAAAACCTAATCTCTTTTGTAAGTCCAAATTATTTATTTTATATACCAATCCATCTACATCGAAGTCTAAATCATGTCTTTTGTTTTCTAATTCTTTATGATTTTGAACTAATTTATCTATACCACTAATAACTTTATTATGATTATTTGTATTAAAACCCCAACTTTTAAGAAGATTTAAAAATTCAGATTGTTTTTTAAAATTGATTTTATTATTAAATCCGTATGTATAGGCAATAAATTTTAACGGAATTTTTTTTGTTTCATTCGGATCTTTTTGTCTAAGAGATCCTGATGCTGCATTTCTAGGATTTGCAAACCGGTCCTTTATCCTTTCAAAATCATTTTTTCCTATGTACACCTCTCCTCTTATATCTATATCTTTGGGAAATTTTTTATCTTTAATTGATTTTGGAATATCTTTAATTGTTTTTAAGTTTTCTGTAATTATTTCCCCTTCTATGCCGTCTCCTCTTGATAAACCTAAAACCAAATTATTATTTTTATATGTTAATGATGCTGAAATTCCATCTATTTTTGGTTCAACACTATATTCAATATCAGTACTTTTTTTTAAGTTTAAAAAATTAGATATTTTTTTTTCAAAATTCTTTAAATCTTGATAACCGAATGCATTTGACAATGAGAGCATCTTAACTCTGTGTTTAGATTTAAGAAAATTTTTTGATGGTTTGGCTCCAACTAATAAAGATGGAGAACTTTTGTCTTTTAAATAACTATATTCTTTTTCAAGTTCATTAATCTCTTGTTTTAATTTATCATATTCTGCATCAGATATTTTTGGTTTGCTTTTTTCATAATAATGTTGATTATGCTCTTTTAATTCTTTTATTTTAGTAAGATATTCTTTTTTAATTAAATTCCTATTTTTCATTTTTTAACAAGGATTTTATTTTTTCTAAAGTAGATAACTTATTTTTTTTCTTTTTTCTTTTTTTTCTAATTTTCTCGTAATCTTTGTTAAAAACTTTATATGACTGTCGATACCATTCACTAGATTGATAATTATAACCCAATAATGCTGCATATTTTTTTGACTCATCAATTAAACCAATTTTATAATGAATTTCGACCAGTCTATGAAGTGCTTCTTCAACATAAATAGTTGTTTCAAATTTACTTAAAACATTTTTGTATCTATTAATTGCTGGAATCCATTTTTCCCTTTCTATATAATATTTAGCCAAGTACATTTCTTTTGAAGCTAAAATTTCTTGAATAAGCTCTAATTTAAATTCTGAATCTAGTGCAAAATCTGATTCAGGATAATTTTCTAAAACATATTTAAAATTTAGTTGTGCATCAACAATAGCTCCAAGATCTTTTTTTTCGTCCGCAATTTGCTCGTAATGGCACATTCCCAGTAAGTAGTAAGCATAAACTATTCTTCCATGGTTAGGATAAATTTCTTTAAATCTATTTAATTCTTCGATTGCATCAACATAATAAGATCCATAATAATAAGAATACGCAGACATTAAAGATGATCTTGGTGCCCACAAAGACTGTGGATACAAAAGTTCAGCTTCATTAAATTTTTTTGCGGCTTTCAGGGGGTAATTGTCATCTAAGAAATTAAGTCCTTCATTATACGCATCAATCATTTGAAGATCTAAATCTTTCTCTTCAATTATTGAGATTTTTTCATCATTGTTTTTACATGCACTTAAAAACACAATAGATGCAATTAGAATAAATTTAAGAAAATATTTCATTTTAAATTCTTAACAGAATTTAAAAAAAATTCTAATTATTATGCAATAGATTTTAGTATTGATTTGTCTATATATGTGTGAGGAAGAGATTTTCCTTTAATTTCAAATATTATATAATTTTTTTTATCAGCAAAAACTTTTCTTAAGAGTCTGTTTGTCAAGCTATGTCCACCTTGAGAACATTTTAAAGATCCAATTATCTTGTATCCTGAAAGATACAAATCTCCCATACAGTCTAAAATTTTATGATTAACAAATTCAAGTTTATTTCTTAGTCCATCAAGATTTAATACTTCATTATCTTTTACGACAACCGCGTTATTTAAACTTCCTCCTTTTGCTAAACCCATCTTTCTTAAATTTTCAACGTCTTCGTATAAACAAAATGTTCTTGAGCTATATATGTCTGAAAGTTTATTTTCATAAACATTTATTTTATTTCTTTGATTTCCAATGAGAGAATTTGAATATTTAATCTCAAAATCTATATCTAAACTTACATTAGATTTATCAATAGAAATATATTTTGATCCATCTTCTAAACTTACTTTGTTTGTAATTTTGATTAGTTTAATCGGCACTTCACTTAACTCAAAGCCTGTCTCTAAAAACTTTTCTATAAAAACTTTTGCTGAACCATCCATTATTGGAACTTCTTGGGAATTAATTTCAACTAAAGCATTATCTATTCCTAATCCGTATAGTGCTCCCATTAAATGTTCAATGGTAGAAACAGAAACGCCATATTCGTTCGTAATTGTTGTGCAAAGTGTTGCATTGGAAACATTGTAGATATTGGGTAAGATAATATTGTTATTTTCAAGATCTATTCTTTTAAAAATTATTCCTGTATTTGGTTCTGAAGGCAATATTGTTGTAGAAACTTTTTCCCCAGTATGGAGGCCAATGCCTTCAAATTTAACTGCTTTCCTTAAAGTCTTCTGGTTAAGAACTGACATGTAATACAAATACATGCTTACTTAATTCAAAAAAACACAACAAATGTTACAAGAAAATACAAATATTAGTTAAAAAAATGAAAAAATTTTTCAAAAAAACCTTTATTTTTAGGTTTTTTTGGAAGGAAGTTGACTTCTTGAGATTTGCTCAATTGGTTAAAATTAAATCCAGAATCGCAAATTATAGTTGTATTTTCTTCAAAAAAACTAATTTCACTAAAAAAATCAAATTTTTCTTCTAAATAAATTGAGTTTTTATTTAATATTTTTGATCCTTCTCCAATAAAAATTAAAATACAACTGTCTTTATTTTGAAAGAATGCATTAAAATATTCATCAGCAAGGTTTAATTTTATTATTTCATCAACTCTAGCAAAAATAACTTGTCTGGATAAGTCTGGTAATTCTGTCTGATTATTTTTTTCTATTTTATTTTCAAATGTAGTTTCAGATTGATTTAAGCTTTTTTTCAGATTTTCTGCATCATCTTGATTAATTTTTAAAAGTATAGAAATATCATTTGTTATATGCCTCCCGCCAACAGGCAAAATATTAAAATATAATATTCTGTTATCTTGAAAAACAGTTATTGAACTTTTTCCATAACCAATATCTAAAATAACTTTTTTGTTAAAATCATTAAATAAAGAATTGTAGCTACTCGATCTTACATAGCTTGAACAGTATAAATTATCTATGTTTAAATAATTGCTTTTAAAACTATCTTGTAGGCTTCTCCAAATTTGATCAGCAAAGCAGATAAATTTTAATTCTATTATTAGAGTATTATAATCAATTTTTTTATTAGGAATTTCAAAAAATTCCTCATCATCAAAAATAAATTTTTTAACAATCACATGAATAATTTTTTTATTTAAATAATTTTTTTGAACTAAACCTTTGACCTCGTTTAATAAAGATTTAATATCGTTTTTAGAGTATTGTTTTCCATCAGAATTTTTTTTTATTGAAATATCTATAGAAAACATATCAGGAGTATCAATCATTAGATTGATATTTTTAATATGATTATTTATTTTTTTTTCAGCAGATTTAATTAAATCTTTAATAATTTCGTTTGAATTTTTTATATCAAAATTGTTTAAGCTAAAATTTGAAATACAATCCTTTTCTAAAATGATAATGTTTTTTGAAGTTTCCTTGTCATATATACCTAATCTTATTTTTGATGATCCAAAGTCAACAAAAACATTTAAGCTTTTTTCATTCATTTGATAAAATTATCTGATTTGAAATTCTTAAATCAATTACATTATTAGTTAAATTTTTATTATTAATTATTTTATTAGCAATTTCTAAAGATTCGTGTAAATTTTGCATTGGAAGCTTAATTAATGCATTGTCTTTATTTTTTATATCTATTCTGCCACTTGGATAAAAAAACATCTCTTTAATATTATTATAATTGAAAGCTGATTTATAAATAATTTTTTTAAAATTTATAAATTTTTCTGCTGTAAATTTTCCAAATACTATTGGTAAATCTTGATAATTGCTAAATTTTTCAATATTTATAAATTTACCATTTGATCCAATAATAAAAGTTTTGTTGTTTTTTATTGTACGTGCTAAAAATTCTGCTTGTCGTAATTCTAAAAAAATTTTTGAAGGATATAATTTAAAAATATTATAGTTTTCGATAAAATTATATTTAATAATTTGATCTTTTAAGATTTCTTTATCAATAAAAAAAATATTAGTATTTTTTAAAAAATTTAAGTTTTTTTCTATTTCCAAATTCATTTCATTATCTAAACCTGTAACTTCTATAGATTTTAAATTATAGAATGATTCTTTTTTTTTTATAAATAGTTGGCTATTAATTGATGATAAAAAAAATAGAATTAAAAAAAGAAATAAAATGTTTTTTTTTTTATCTATATATTGATGCATCTTTTATAATCCAATCAATTAAGTTTAAAAAAGAAATATTATTAAATCTTGCAATTTCTGGCACTAAAGAAAGTGAAGTCATTCCTGGCTGAGTATTTATTTCTAAAAGATAAAATTTATTTTTATAAAATTTAAAATCTGATCTGGTTACACCTTTGCATCCAATAGCTTTGTGAGCTTTTAAAGCAATATTTAATACTTCGTTCATTTTTTTTTTATTTATTTTAACTGGAATAATATGCTTTGTTTTTGATTTTACATTGTATTTTGCTTGATAATCATAAAATTTTCTTTTTGGGACTAGCTCTATTGCACCTAATTTTCTTTTTCCCATGATTGCAACTTGAATTTCTCTTCCTGGAATATATTTTTCGATCATTATTTCTTTGTATGGTGAAAGTTTATTTAAATTTTTAAACAAATTTTTTTCACTACATATATATACTTCTACACTTGATCCTTCATTAAACGGTTTAATTACAACTGGAAAACTTAATTTGGATTTAATTTTTTTTTTTAATTCAGATTTTTTTTTAAATTTATTAAATCTGAACTTAAAATATTTAGGAGTTAAAATTTTATTTTTTACAAATATATTTTTTGAAATTTCCTTATCAATTGCTATTGAAGAAGATAATGCGCCTGAATGAGTATATTTTATTTTTTCAAGTTCTAATAATGACTGAACATATCCATCTTCACCGTATCTACCATGCAGTGCATTAAATACTACATCGGGTTTAAATAACCTTAGATTTCTAATTAAATCACCATTAGGTTCACAAATTTTAACATGGTATTTTTTTTTAATCTGATTAAAAACTCCTTTTGCAGTTTTTAAACTAATTTCTCTTTCTTTTGAAAATCCTCCAGCAAGAATTAGAATTTTTTTTTTCATTTATTTTACTAAAATAATTTCTAAATCTAAATTTATTCCAGTTTTATTTTTTACATTTTTTTTTACAAAATCTATCAATTTTTTCATATCTTTATAAGTTGCGTTATCTTTGTTTATAAAAAAATTTGCGTGCTTATCTGATATAATTGCATCACCAAATTGAATATCTTTTGGAACAGATTCTTTAATTATTTCCCAAACTTTTTTATTAGTTTGTTTTATTGGATTCTTAAATGTACTTCCACCAGTTTTAATTCTGGTTGGTTGAGCTTTTTCTTTTTTGGTTTTTAAGTTATTTGTTTCTTTCTCAATTTCTTCTTTTTTTTTTTTATTTCCTTTAAAGGATGCACTTAAAAAAATCAGATCTTCCGCTAAATTACACGATCTATAACCAAATATTATATCTTTTGATGGTATTGTTAAAACTTCACCTAATCTATTAACAGCTTGAACTGAAATTAAAATATCCTTAAATTCGCTCTCAAAACATCCGGAATTCATTCTTATACCTCCTCCAACAGTGCCTGGTATACAAGATAAAAATTCAAATCCCCCTAAACTATTTTTCAAAGCAAATTCAGATAGTGATTTGTCTAAGGCTCCACTTCCAGCAATTATAGTATTTTCATTTAGCAATGAAATTCTTGAAAAATTTTTACCTAATTTTATTACTGTGCCTTCAAATATATCATCTTTAAATAAAACATTTGAACCAGCACCTATAACAAACAATTTTTCTTCATATTTGTATAGTTTTAAAAATTCTATTAAATCTTGAAGAGTGTCAGGTTTAAAATAAATTTTTGTATTTCCTCCTATATTAAACCAATTTAGATTTTTAAGACTATAGTTAAAGTATATTCTTCCACTAAAATTTTTGAATTTATTTTCAAGATTATTAATATTCATTATCTAATATATTTTGGCAGATCCCTCATCCAATTAGAGATTGAGCCGGCACCCATTCCTATGGCTATTTTATCACCATATATATTTTGATTTACATATTTTATTAAATCTAGCTTATTTCTAATTAAGATTAATTTTACTTTTGAATTTTTTATTATTTTTTTTGCAAAATTATTATAACTAAATCCTAATTTTATATTCTCACCAGCTTTATATACTGGACATAAAATTACAGTGTCGGCTTTTTTAAATGATTTGGAAAATTCTTCATGTAAATTTTTTAACCTAGAAATTCTGTGGGGTTGAAAAATACATATTATTTCTTTTTTTTTGTAAACTTCTCTTACACCATCTAGTACTTCGGTAATTTCTGTTGGATGGTGAGCATAATCATCAAAAAATGGAACATTTCGAAAAGAAAAAACTTTAGTAAATCTTCTTTGAACACCAGAAAATTTTTCTAATCCTTTTTTTATAATTTTAATTGGTATACCAACTGAAAAGGCAACTGCAGCTGCTGCGGTAGAGTTTCTTATATTATGAAGACCAATAAGAGGAATTTTAATATTTTTAATAAAATTTTCTTTTGCTCCTGGTAAACTTATTTTTAAATCAAATTTAGAATAACTTTCTTTTTGTAAAACATTTAATATTTTAAAATTTGATAATTTGCTTATTCCATAAGTATTGTAATTTAGATTGCTAATTTTTTTAATTACTTGGCTATTATTTTTATCATCTAAACATATAAAGGTCTTTCCAAATGATGGAGTTTTTTCTATAAAATTAATAAAATTTTTTTTTAAAACTTCTAAAGATTTATAATAATCTAAATGCTCTTTATCAATATTTGTAACTATTAAATAAGTTGATGGTATTTTGGTAAAACTTCCATCCGATTCATCAGATTCTAAAATACACCAATCGCTTTTTCCCAATTTTGCTGAACCACTAAATGAATTTAAAACTCCTCCATTAATCACAGTTGGATCTATTTTTGCATGAGCAAAAATACTAGATATCAATGAAGTAGTAGTAGTTTTTCCATGTGAACCAGCAACTACAATATTTTTCATTAAGGAGACAACATTGGCCAACATTTCTCCTCTTATGTAAATTGGTATTTTTCTTTTTTTTGCAAATTGTAATTCAGGGTTATTTGCTTTAATCGCAGACGAAATAACTAAGATAGTTGATTTATTAATGTTTTGTTTTTTGTGTCCTATATATATTTTAATTTTCTTTTGTTTAACTCTTTCTATATTTTTATTATTTAAAATATCGCTTCCTTGTACTTTAAATCCTAGATCTTTCATTATCAGAGCTAAACCGCTCATTCCAATTCCACCAATTCCAACAAAATGAATTAATTCTGATTTTGCTAATTTAATTTTCATTTATTAAAGCTAATAACTTTTGATTTATATTATTCCAAGTGTTTTGATAAGAAAATTTAATCATATTATTTTTTTTTTCGAAATAATCGTCAGAATTCTGTATTAAATTTAAAATAAATTCTTTTAAATTTTCTTTTTTATAATCCGACTGGTTGAGCAACCAGCAAAGTTTTTTATCAAAATAATCTTTAGCATTGTAAAATTGGTGATTATCTTTTGATTCGGGCAAAGGTATTGCTAGAAAAGGAACATTGAAAAAAGTTAATTCTGAAATTGTAGAAGCTCCTGATCTTGTAATTGCAAAATCTATCTGATTATATTTTTGAAATATTTCTTCATTAAAACTAAATAGTTCGTTTTGTATGCCAATTTCTATATATTTTTTTTCAATTATTTTTTTTTTCTTCTCGTCTGTTATTTGTTGAATTAATGAAATTTTATAATCTTTAAATAAATCAATCATCAGTTCACTAATTTCGTTATCAAAAAAATCTGCTCCTTGGCTTCCTCCTATAATTAATATTGTAAATGGTTTTTTAATTTTATTTTCAAAAATTTTTTTTTCTTGATAGATTTTTTTTCTTAGCAAGGGATCTATAAAAAAAATTTTATGTTTATATTTTTCTGGAAAATTTTTTAAATTTTTTGAATAAGAAATAATTTTTTCTGAAAATTTGAGAAAAAATTTATTTAATCTGCCAATTAAAATATTTGGTTCAAATAAATAAATTTTTATTTTTAACATTTTTGCAGATAGACATAGGGGCAAAGACATATATCCGCCTGTACTAATCAATATTTGAATATTATTTTTTTTCATAAAGAAAAATGATTTAAAAAAAGAAACTATTAAAAATAATAATATATAAGGAAATTTAAAAAAATTTTTTGAAATTCTTGGAATTTCAATTAATTTATAATTATAAATATTTTTGTTAATATATTTGGCTCCTCTTTTGTCTGATGTTAAAAAAATTTCAAAGTCATTCTTTAAATGTTCATATAAGGTAATTGCAGGAATAGTATGACCACCAGAGCCACCTGTGCTAATTAATATTTTTTTTTTCACTGACTTATTTTTCTTTTTGTTAAATTTAATATAATTCCAGACAATACAGATATGCTTACAATTGATGAGCCTCCATAACTTAAAAATGGTAAAGTCATTCCAGTAGTTGGCAACAATCTTACATTAACCCCTATATGAATAAAAGTTTGAAATAAAATTATAGATGCTATTCCAACCAAAATTAGTTTAACCTTGTCATCGCTTTCATTGTTTATTTTTTTTAAAATGTTGTAAGATAATATTAGAAAAATTATCATTATTACTAAAACAATTATTACTCCAAATTCCTCAGAGATTACTGAAATAATATAATCTGTGTGTGCTTCTGGTACTTTTGAATTTAAAGTGCCCTCTCCAATTCCTTGACCAAAAAAACCTCCGTTTGAAATCGCTTCAGAAGCTCTTTCGGATTGATAATTATTACCTGAATTTGGATCTATAAATGAAAATAATCTATCTTTTATGTACTCGAATTTTGAGACATAGAAAATTAGGTAAAATAATATTGAAAAAGTTAACACAAAAAGTCCTAAAAAAAAAAATAAATTAATTCCCGAAACAAATATCAATGAAAACCAAGTAAGAACTATTAATATAGTTTGACCTAAATCCGGTTGAGAAATTAAAAATAAAATCACTGGAAAAATTATAAAAAAACTGAATAGATATTTAAAATAAAGATGTTTTTGATTATTTAATGTAAAAACAGTTGCTATTATTACTATTAAAAAAGGTTTTAAAATTTCAATAGGTTGAAATCTTGGAATTAGAGGCAAGTTTATCCACCTCGTAGAACCTTTTACTTCGAGGCCTATAAATGGAACTAAAGCTAAAAATATAAAGAAAATTAAAAATAAATACTTTGAAACTTGAAATAATTTCTTTTTATCAATTGCGGAAAAAGTAATCAAAATAAACACACCAAGAATTATAAAAAGCAAATGTTTTATAAAAAAATAATAGGTATTAGTATTTAATTTGTCCGAAGCAATTATAGAGGTTGAAACTAATGAAAAAAACAAACTAAGAGAAAAAAGAAATAAAATTAAAAATAAAATAAATTTATCAATATTTTTCCACCATCCATAATAAAAATTAAATATTTTATTTAAATCAAGCATTGACTTTTTTTATAAATTTTATTTTTTTAATTAAATAGTTAAAATAATGTCCTCTATCTTCAAAATTTTTGAATTTATCAAAAGATGCTGCTGAAGGACTAAATAAAATATGAGAATGTTTGTTTTTATTTAATTTAATTTCTTTAGCTATTTTTTTTAAAATACTTTCTAAATTACTATATGATCTTGATGTTATTTTATTATTTAATTTTTTTTTAAAAAAATTCTTATCTTTTCCAAAAATATAACCTTTAATATTTTTATAATATTTAGATGGCAATTCAAGTTTGTCACCTTTTTTTGCTAATCCGCCTAGTATCCAAAAAATATTCTTATATGATTTAAGCAAATTTACACTCGACGAAAAACTCGTAGATTTTGAATCATTCACAATAGTAACAAATTTATTTTTATAAATAACTTGTTGCCTAAAATCTAAACCTTTAAATAAATTTACTGTTTTTAATAATTTAGATTTATTTAATTTATATACTTTTGCAAACCTAAGTATAAAAGTTAAGTTTTTTAAATTATTAATATTATCAAAATAACTATTAAAAATTAGTTTTTTTATCTTATTATCATTTTTGTTTATTTTGATAATTTTAGATCTGACTTTATACTTTTTGATTTGTCGATTTAAATATTTATTATTTTCAACAAAAGCATAAAAATTTTTATTCTGATTTAATATTAGTTTAAATTTGGCTTGTGTGTATTTTTGAATGGACTTATGCCTCTCCAAATGATCTGGGCTAATATTTAATATAAATGCATAATCTGTTTTAAAATATTGACTATAATCAATTTGATAAGATGATGCCTCTATAACAAAAATTGTACTAGACTTTATTTTATTTTTGGACAATACAGGTATGCCAATATTTCCCACTAGTTTAACATCTTTATTTTGATCTTTTAAAATCTTAAATAGCAATTTTGCAGTTGTTGATTTTCCATTAGTTCCTGTAATAGTGATTTTTAAATTATTTGGATTGTTTAAGTAAAAAATATCTAGATCCGTAATTATTTTTTTTTTATTTTTTTTTAAATAATTTTTAAGTCTACATTTGCTAATATCAATTCCTGGGCTTAAAACTATGTAG
>MPMB02064231.1_pt1 | contig 13247 bp, 13 predicted proteins | sample 1617371 | NCBI WGS metagenome assembly MPMB02 (sample SAMN05944808, study PRJNA350692) | marine metagenome | biome: marine; feature: ODZ; material: water; isolation source: 300 m water sample filtered on 0.2 um supor filter | place: Pacific Ocean | collected 2012-04-08 | depth 300m m
CACCCACGCCTTGCCATCGGTCGATGTCAGTAGTGTGCCGTTGGCGCCGACAGCCATAAACATCCCGCCCCCGTACGTCACGTCGTTGAGCCACTCATCCGTTCCCGACTTGGCCACAAGCCAGCGCCGCCCGTCGCCCGAATAAAGAATCGTGCCCTTGAAGCCGACGGCGACAAACCTGCCGTCACCGAACGCCACGCTCTCGAGACCGTTCGTTGTCGGCGTGTCGCGCTCCGTCCATTTTGTCCCGTTGGCCGAGGTGACGATTACGCCCCGCGTGCCGACCGCCGCGTATTGCCCGCCGCCGATCGTGACGTGCTTGAGCCAGGCAGCCGTGCCGCTGTCGTGAAACGCCCATATCCCGCCGTCCGGCGAAAGGCCGACCTTTCCCCCCTTGCCCACGGCGAGAAACCGGTCGCCGTCGTGGATCACGTCCTCAAGGCTCACCGGCTCGACGCCCTTGGCCAAACGCCATGCGCCGTCATTACTAGAAACCGTCACCGTACCCAACCAGCCGACGGCCAAGCGCATGCCTCCTGCGATCGCGCCGCCGAAGAGCCGCTGTCTCGTGCCGCTGTCGCCAATCCTCGTCCAGTTGTCGGTGCCGGCTTCGCGCCTGGCCAAGGCGCCACTCTCGCCGCCCACGAGAAACCATCCGCCGCCAAATGTTGTAAACGACAGGTTGCCGGTATCCGGCAGCGTGGTTTGGGTCCAGCTGTTGACCGGGTCGTCGCTGCCCTCCACCTGAACCGCGATTGTGGCTGTTGCGCTGCCGCCCCTGCCATCGACTGCCGTGCAGGTGACCGGGAACGCCGAGCCCGCGCCGAGAAAGTAGGTGTGCGAGACGGTCTTGCCGTAGGCCGCGTCGCTGCCGTCGCTGAACTCCCAGAGGTAAAACAGCGCGTCGTTGTCCGGATCGGAGCCGCTGGCTGTGAGACGGAACGGCTCGCCCACTTTGCCCTCCACCGACGACCCGGCGATGCTCACGCTGGGCGTGCGATTGGAGGCAGCCGAGCCGTACACCACGCGCATGTCCACCCAAAGCTTGTGCCCATCGCCACCACGGGCCACAGGGGTGACCGACACTCGACGACTGCTGTCGTGGAAGGTTTTGCCCATCTGCAGAGAGTGGTCGCGCGGCTGGCTCTCCTCAAATTCACGGCGCGTCTCCGGCGTCATGTCGAGCAACAGCGAGCCGTCGCCGCTCATCGAGCTGCCCGACTTGAGCCCCCAGCGCAGCATGATTTCGTCCCCGACTAGCCAGTGCCGAACGCCCACCCAGTAGTCGCGCCCGGAGTTTTTGCCGATCTTCAGCGCGCGCACGCCAATGTTGGACTCGCGGTGATCGTGCGCCTTCACCCGGTAGGTGCCGGTGCGCGAGACCGATTTCACTGACGTGTTCGGAATCCACCAGAGATAGTTCTTGAAATAGACGTTGAAGTGCCCGTACGGCGAGTAGTCTCCCATGTTGTCATAGGGATCTCCGTACTCCTCGTGCTCACCGGCGCCGATCGGGGAATCGCCCTGCGATGGCACCCAGGCGTTGGCGTGGTACAGGCCAAGGTTGTGGCCGAGCTCATGCTGGATGGTGTCGTTGCTGAAGCCGCCGTTGAGCCAGAGCCCGATTGTGCCGACGCGCGCCTTGCCGGCCCAGCCGTCGAAGATCGAGTCGAAGCAAACCATGTACAGGTCGTAGTCCCGATAGTTGTATTTCGCGCCGAGTACCCGGGCGGCATCACGGCCATGGGCCAGCAACTCATCGTCACGGCTTTCCGGCTCGGCCTGATACCACGCCGCCGGCTTGGGCATGCGCAACACTCCCGGCACCAGTGTCGTGTCGATCGTGAGCTTGCCGTACGAGTTGTCCCCGAGAAACTCGTTGGTGCGGTTCATCGAGAACATCGCCGCCTCGTCGTTCAGTGGGTTGCCCTCGCGGTCAGAGAAGTCAATGCGAATGAACAGAACGCTTTTTTTGCCGGTGGTCCACGCTACGGGTGGCTTCTGCTTGGCCATCGGCCGTAGGCGCACCGCCGGGCCAAGCGTCTGCTCGGCAGCGATGAGCTTCCTCTGCCAGTCGGCTGCCGCCGCCGGGGTGTCGAACGTATGCCGCTCACCAGCTAGCGACAGGACGGTTTGATCCGCTGTGAGACCCAGCGCAGATCTCTCGGCGACGGAAAGTTCACGGGCCGGCTCGTCAGCAATGGCCATTTGTCCGCCGAGCACAATGCCGTGGACCGGGAGGCCGCTCTTCGAGCCAAGATGCGCGCGCCGCTCGAGCCAACGCGGCGTCAGCCGTTGGCCGTTCAACTCGAGCGAGCGCTCCACGTTGCAGTGGCGATGCCCCGGGCCGCCGCAGGCGACCGTCACGGTGTATTTCGCCAGCCCCTCGGCGTGTTGCTCGAGGTAGCGGGCGACCGACTCCGGCAGCTTGGCCAGGCGCGGCACGGCGTGTTGCAGAGCCAGGCGTGGCTGCGTGGCGATGAGCCGCCGCATCGCCGATTCGCGCCGCTTGGCCAAGCGCACCCCCTCGGTCACCAGGCCCGGTCGGTCGTCCGCCGGGGCCGCCTCGTAACAGGCGAGCCATTGGCCAAAGTCCGCGATCGAGTCGGCGGCCAATGTCGGGCCGGCGAGGGCGAAGCCAAGCGCAAGGCTGCCCCAATAAAAATGGTTGCGACTGGAAATCATGCTCAGTGGCGGGCGGAGCGTCCGCGCGCCGCAACGTAACAAACCCCCAGCGATACTTCTGCAAAAAAGGTTAGGGGCGCACCAAGTCGTTCAATCTCGCGGCAGCGTTTTGGAGTGCGGTTCTCTGCACCGCTTTCCGTGACGGGCGATGTTTGAAACCGTTGCCGATGCGGCGATTCGTTGAGATGAGCGAGAACTGCTTGGCTTGGCTCAACCTTCAGGAGTTAAAGCTGCCGATTGTCAACGCTGCTAGGAAATGGAATGACTTTTTGCAGGATGCAAAGAATGAACTCGGCTATGACAAATGGCCACACGACTGTCTGCGCCACAACTTCTGTTCCTATAGCCTTCGCCACTCGGAGAACGCCGACAAGGTTGCGCTTCAAGTTGGCAACACCGAGTAAGTGCTGTTTCGTCACTAACTGAAGCTGGTCAGTAAAGCCAACGCAGAGAAGTTCTGGAACATCTTCCCAGAAAAGACCGAAGAACTCGCGGCGTAAAACCATTGCCTACTCGACCTCGTGGATGTCACCCAAGACGCCGCGAGGGATACAGACGGTCAGCACCGTCAGTTGCCCGACCGCTTTGTGCCTCACGCCACGGGGCACGTAAATGACAACGCCCTTGTGGACTTCAACCTCCTCGACGCCGAGTACGAGTTTGCCCGTCCCGTCGATGATATAGTAAATCTCGTCTGTCCTCTCGTGGTAGTGGAGCTTGGCGTCCTGAATCTCGACGAGATGGACCTCCGCCGCCGCGAGGTCGGCCTCATCGATCAGGCAGCGGATGTCACCGCACGTCTCCTTCCACGGCATAACGTCTGCCGGGTCACGCCTCAGGGGATTGGTCGATTTCGTTGCTGTCGTCTTGTCCATGCGCAGAAGGTTCAGGTAACCAAAGCAACTGCCAACTTCGTTAATTTGTCTCGCCCCTAGTTTAAAAAAATGATTTGCGTCAAGCTTGCCAAAGAAAAACCCCGCCAACCGAAGCTGACGGGGAAACGTTGATAATGAGTCGCTCAATAATCCTGAATCGGCGACAGGCCGTTAATCTGTCTCATTCTTGGTTAAAAAAAATGATTTGAGTCAATCTTGCCAAGGAAAAACCCGCACCGACGACAAGTCAGTACGGTTAACCCGCAACGGGTGCTTTGAAGATAAGGTGTATGTGTGGATCACCGACTGCGGCACTGCCACGTCGATGAATTCGTTTCAGCAGCGCAATTTACTTTCGCTTAAGGATCCTCTGGATCACGCGATCTCGCGCCTTGTCAATCGCGTTGGGGTCGCGGGAAAAGTCGCGAAGATCGCGGCAGATGCTGCCGACGATTTTGTCGGCCTCTTCGATACCATCGAGTTCGCGGAGGACTTGCAGTAACTCGAGTTCTTCAAATCCATCACGCAACAGCGCCAGCCGGAGGCTACCGACCGGGCCTTCGACGTTGTCCTGGCCGGTGTATTCGCGAACCAGATGGCCGGGATAGATCAACGAACCTTCGCCCGAAGCAGGCGAGTTGCAGTTGGAACTCTTCCAGCCGGTAGCGTCCATCCAAGGATCCCTCACCTCTCTCCAATACGTAGCGGTCCAGTAGAGGAACCCATCCAGCTTGTAGCGTGCCGTGAGCCATGAAATCATTCGCATGTCGGCCGCCTCTCGATCGATGAATACGTTCGGCTGCGGGTAGAGTTGGTCGCAACTGATGTACCAGATCACATGGTCGCCGGCGCGCCTCCGCTCGAGGATGCTCTTCGGGTCAAGATAAACATAGTTGCCGTGGGTAATCCAGGCATTGAGGTGGCCCACCAAGGAACCCCAGGCGGGATTCTCCGGCTTCGGTTGCTCGGTCACCGCCAGACGGACCTTGGCGTCCACAGGACGAATCGCTGCCGACCAGTGACGCGTGGTCTGGTAATCACGGGCGGACTTCGGCTCGTCGACGGGCACATGAAAAATCAACCGGTCGTACCAGCCTTGCTTCTTGGCGCGTGCGATCACCTGCCGGCAATGCTCTTGAACATGTGTCTTGTAAGTCGACGAAAAGGCTTTTCCACGCGGCGGCAGGGGAATTCCCATGGGTGCCGGAGAGATAAAAAACCGTCTGCGGCCGCTGTCGAGAAAGAGCTTCTCCAGTTCCGGGTCCTGGCACTTCAAGACATACTTTCCCTTCTCCAGTCGCCCACTGAGTCCGGGATTGATCCGCGGATCGAAACCCTGGTCGAGGAAGAATTCAAGATACTTGCGGAAGGTACGCTTAAACTCGGAACTGTCGGGCTTCACGCCGTGAACCCGCGCAATGTGGTTTTCCCAAAGACCGATGTTGACCGGATACTTTCGCTCTTTCGGCAACGTGATATCCCAGACCTTCAACTCGACCTTCACGGTACCAAGTTGCTTGTCGGCGGAAGAAACGGTGACAGCTCCCCGGTAGCTGCCCGGTTTTTGATCGCGAGGAACGGTCAATTCGACCCAGATCGGCTGGTTTCGTTTGCGGAGACCGTAATGCAGCGGTGCCGCGTTGATTCGAAGGGGCTGAGTCATCGGCACCAGGGCATCCGGCCAAAAACCGCGTTTGCCATGACGACCGGAAGGGGCGTAGATCTTCGCCAGGTGTTCGTAGAAGAACTTGACCCGCCCAGCCGCCAGGACGTTATCGCCGTCGCGAAGTTCCGAGGCCCGAAAGGTCACATCGCGGCAATCCTCGTTTTCGACCGTCAGAACCACATGAAACGCAACGCGTTCGCCCCGTACTCCATCGATCGAAACGGTTCGCGATTGAACATTCCAGACACCATCATGAGGGAGTTGGGACCGATTCCGATCCTGAACTTTCTCAGTACTTCCAGCAGCCCACACATAGACTTCAGCGGAGGTCTTGAGTGGTCGTGACAACAGGAAGATAACTGTCAGGATCGCACAGCATCGAATCGTTGTTTTGCGCATGTTGCGCCTTGCAAAGGGTCCCTTAATTATCACTGACGTCAGCATAGTTTATGCAGTATGGGCACACAATGGTTTTCCGAGTGTCGAAGGCGGGAATAAAGATAACAGTCGAATTTCGGCACGGCCATTGACGTCACCTCTCCCAAAGAGAGAAGAATGCTTAAACCCCTCACCACCGGGCCACCGACGCACGTACACGCGGAATCAAATTTCCTATCAATCCACAGCGGAACGCAGCGGCGCACCGGCACGCCCAAACAAGCCCATTTCTGAGATGATGCGCAGAACGCTATTGTAACCTCTTTCAGACTCGCGACTAACAAGATGCACCCTCGCAAAACCCGAGAAAAGCGAACAGGGCAGCCGTAATTGCCGGAGGGGGGGGTCCTCGAAGTATTTCAGCAAGGTAGGACAAAGCCACCCTTCCATCTGAAACCTGTCTGACCAGTAGACATTGCCGCTCGCCTCGCTGCGCTTCCACTTGAGGCACTCATTGTACTCGGGGAACTCATGCTGGGAGAAGGTAAGGCGAAACCCGTTGACTGCATCGGGGATTTCCGCCGTTTCCTTGTCCAGAAGCACGTCTGCGCCCGCGACAAAAGGTTCCCCCTGCAACCCCACCCGCTCGTCGTCAAAGGCCCAGACCCCGCCCGACTTGTACGGGAAGATCACGTTGATCACGTACATGCCGGTCAACACGGAAGCCCTAGCCGCTTGGCCAAGTGTTGGGGCGATGGGTGCCGTTCCCTAATCCCTCTCGGGAGACATCACCCGATGAACTCGGCCTGCTCGATGCGGAGGAGGCGCTGCTTCCAACCGGGGCCGCCCGAGAATCCGCCGATGCGGCGGTGCGCCGCCAGCACCCGGTGGCACGGGACGATGACCGGGATCGGATTCGCCCCACAGGCCGAGCCGACGGCCCGCGACGCGCCTGGTTTGGCCAAGCGCTGCGCCAGTTCTCCGTAAGATCGTGTTTGGCCAAGCGGGATTTTGAGGAGTTGTCTCCAAACCGATTGCTGGAAATCGGTGCCGGTCGACAGGTCGATCGGCGGCAGTTTTCGTGGCGCTTGGCCAAGCAGCAGCGAATCGAGCGCGGCAGCGGTGGAAGTCAGCCAGTGCTTGGCCAAGCCGGTCGGGGGAGCGGCCTTGGACGCGCGGGCTTTGCCGGGGAAATCGAGCCGGCACAGGCCGGTGTCGTTGAACTGCGCGACGAACGTGCCGTGCCGCGTGGGAATGTGGGCGGCGCTAGTCATCCCGGCCGTCCTCACGGCCGAAAATTACAGCGACAGCGATGGCGATGACCGCCGCGATCACGGTGATGGCAACCCGGATCGTGGTTTCCTCGCTCATTGCTGCAGGAGAGTCCAGAACAGGCCGATCAGCACGAGCACCAGCAGGGCGCTGAAAGCGAGGAACCGGTTGCGCGCGACGCGACGCTCGTACCGCAACGGCCGCAGACCCTGAATGCTTCCGGCGGCGAGGAAGTTGACCATCCTAGGGTTGGACGAAACCGGCGGCTTTCGGAACCGGCGGCTGAACCACTGCCACAAGGTTTCGTTTTGCGACTCAGCCGTGCCCAGCGGCTGCTCGGAAAGCGGGTGATTGGGCCGGGGCGGCAGCGGCTCGTCGCCGGGTTTGAGTTCGTGGACGGCGGCGTGTGTTTCCGGCGACGGAGCGCCGGCCTGGTCGAGTTGCTCAATCTGCGACTCCAAGTCCGCCAGGCGGGCCTTGAGCGCCCTGTCCCGGCTCTTGAGTGGATCCTTGCGACGGAACAGGCTCATGGCGGCTCACTTGTTGCCCAATATCAGCAGGATGACGATGGCCACGCCGACCACGACCAGCGGCCAGGTGAAGGCCAGCCCCAGCCGGCTGAGATGCCAGAAGCTGTATTGCTCAAGGCCGGGCCGCTCGCTGAGCTGCGGCTGCGCGGCAGCAGACGGGGCTTCCGGTTCGCCGTCGAGCACCGGCCACTTGAGCCGTGCGGAGTTCCATTCCATCCGGGCGTTCTCAATGGTGGTCAGCGCCTTGGTCAACTCGACGCTCCAGTTTTCCTCCGTCCATTCCCCCTCTTCAATGCCGGTGACCTTGTCCAATGACCCCTGCAGGTCGCTGACGGTCATGGCGAGCTGCTCGGCGATGCGGCCGCTGGACAGCTCGGCCTCCTCGAGCAGACCGATGCCCCGCGTGAGGTGCTGCACCATTTCCTCACGGCCGGTGGCCAGCTCGGTGCGCCGCTTGCGCGCCTCCTCGATCTCGTTTCGCTCGCGCTCAAGCTCCTCCTGCATCCGCTTGAGCCTGGTCAGTTCGTGCTGGGTCTCGGTGACGCGGGAAGTCAGTTCCTCACGGCTTGGCGGGGCGTCGGCGCCGGATTCATCCGCCCCGGATAGGGTTGCCCCGGTCTCCTGCGAGGCCTCGAGATCCCGGTCCACAAAGTCCGACTCGTCGAGTTTTGACGACATAGGGAAAAGCTATCCCTCGCCCGTGAAACTGTAAAGCGCTGATGTTTTGGCTTGAATCACCGGCCGGTTTGACGCTGATGAAGCGCCACCGATGCCGCCCGAAACCATCACCGTCGGAATGCGCCCCGACTGGCTGCTCACGCTCACGTGGGCATGGCTGGCGCTGGCGCTGCCGACTGCGTGTTGCCTCTGCTTCATCAACGCCCCATACGGGCGGCACAACCCGGGCACCTGGGGACCGCTGATCAGCGCCCGGTACGGCTGGCTGCTAATGGAGTCGCCGGCAGTGATCGTCCCGACCTGCGCCTTTGTGTGGGTTCACGGCTGGGAATCGACGGTGATGCTCGTGTTTTTCCTGATCTGGCAGTTGCATTATGTACACCGCGCCTGGATTTACCCGTTCCGCCTGACCAGGATCAGCAGCCCGATGCCGGTGCTGCTGATGCTGATGGGCTTGGCGTTCAATCTCATCAACGGCTCGCTACAGGGTGCCTGGCTGTTTATCCACCCGACCATCGACAGTTCCGCCTGGTTTGGCGACTGGCGCTTCGCCACGGGGTGCGTGGTTTTTGGCCTGGGCCTGGCGATCAACATGGACTCCTGCAACCGGCTGCTGCGATTGCCCAGGGAAAAACCCGGCGAATACTCCATCCCGCACGGCGGCTTGTTCCGCTGGGTTTCCTGCCCGAATTATCTCGGCGAGATCGTTGGGTGGCTGGGCTGGGCGCTGCTGACGTGGAGCCCGGCCGGGCTGGCGTTCGCGGCATGGACGATAGCCAACCTTGTGCCGCGATCGCGGGCGCATCATAGCTGGTACTGCGAGCAGTTTCCGGATTACCCGGCGAAGCGCAAAGCCCTCGTACCGGGGATTTTTTGACAGCACTTGGCCAAGCGCGTCGCTTGCCTTGGCCTTGGCCGGTGGATACGCTGCGTCGTTCATGCGTCTGCTGGATCGCTATCTCATTCGCGAGTGGTTCGTTCCGTTCATCATTTGTCTGGCCGGGTTTATGGTCCTGTGGATTGCCTTCGACCTGATCAACGAACTGAGCGACTTCACCGAGGCCGGGTTGGGCGTCGCTGAAATCGTGCGGTACTACTGGATGACGCTGCCAGGGAATTTCTTCGTCGTCGTGCCGGTGGCGCTGCTGCTATCGCTCATGTACGCGATCAACCAGCACTCACGGCATCACGAATTCATCGCCATTCGCAACGCCGGCGTCGGCATGTTGCGCATGAGCGCGCCTTATCTGGTTGTCGGCGTGCTGCTCTCAGCGGGATTGTTTTGGTCGAACGAAAAGTGGCTGCCAAACGGACTTCGCGAAGGTGAAATCATCAAGAGTGGCCAAGCGACTGACGAAGAAAATCAACTCGGCCGCGGGTGGATCGCCGACGTGAAGTTCCGCAACGACGAGGCGAATCGAAGCTGGCAAATCCCGGCGTTCAACCCGGCCATCGGCGAAATGCGCGGTGTGGGCAAAAAACCCATTATCATCTCCTGGAAATGGGATGACGAGCAGCCGAAGCGTGAAATCATGGCCGTGAAGGGAACCTGGGGGAAAGGCGGTTGGAAGTTCCATCAGGTCAGGGACTACAAACCGACGGAAGGCTTTCCCGAGGCGCACCCCATCAGATTTCACGAAACGCTCCAACTGGAGGAGTTTGACGAAACGCCGACACAGATCGGGGGCGAACTGAAGATCGCCCCCCTGTTCGACAAGCGGGCGCACAAGCGCTGGAGTGTGTCGTTGGCCGAGATCGACGGCTACCGCCGCATCCACCCACACATAACGCCGGAAAAAAAAGCGATCCTCAACGCCCAATATCAGGTCCGTCTGGCTGAGCCGCTGACCTGCCTCATCGTGGTGCTGATCGCGATCCCGTTCGCCGCACCGTCTGGCCGCCGCAACGCCGCCGTGGGCGTCGCCGCCGGCATCATCGTTTGCCTGGCGTTTTTCATGGTGCAACAGTTTTCGATGGCCGTCATCGGCCAACTCTCGCCGCACCTCGCCGCGTGGGCACCACACGCCCTGTTCGGAGGTATAAGCGCTTGGCAAATCACCAGGGTGCGTTAGTCTGCTGGCCCTTACACATGAAAAAAACACGCACCATCGGATTGGTTTTGGGCCTGCTCCTTTTGGCCGGCGGTTCAACACAGGCAGCAGATGCCAAGTTCAAGCCAATCTTCAACGGCAAAAACCTCGACGGCTGGGAACCCACACCAGGCGGCAAATGGGAGGTAAAAAACGGCGTCATCATCGGCACCAGCCCGAAGAGTGAACCCCGCCACGGCATCCTGCTCACCAAGAAACGGTTCAAGGATTTCGTGGTGAAAGCCAAGTTCCGCGTGCTGCATGGCGACAGTGGATTTTACTTCCGGGTCGACCGGGTGAAGAGCGGCGTCAGCGTCCACGGCTTTCAGGTTGAGATTGATGAAACCGACGAAACCGGCGGCCTGTACGAGACCGGCGGCCGGGGCTGGGTCCACCAGCCAACCGCCGAAGTGGCAAAAAAACGCGCCTACAAAAAAGGCGAGTGGACCGACCTCGAGTTGACGGCCAAGGACGGTGACATCACCGTGAAAATAAAGGGCGTCGTCTCCACCAAGCTGACCAACGACAAAAGCCGGCGGGAAGGCTACATCGGCCTTCAACTGCATGGCGGCCAAGTCATGCACGTCGAGTACAAGGATATCAAACTTCGCGCCCTGAAATAACCCGCTTGCCCAAGCGGACCCCAAGGCTTGCCCAGTGGCTGGGTGACCGGTAACGTCCGCGCCGGTTTTTTCGAAACCGTTTTTCCATGAGTGTTCGAGTTCGATTTGCCCCCAGCCCGACCGGCTACCTTCATATCGGCGGCGCGCGCACAGCCTTGTTCAACTGGCTTTATGCGCGCCACAACGGCGGCACGTTTGTGCTGCGCGTGGAGGACACTGATGACGCCCGCAACACACGCGAGGCAGTCGATGTGATCCTAGACGGCCTGCGCTGGCTTGGCCTTGACTGGGACGAAGGGCCGGTCTCCGGCGACGCCATGCAGGAGAGCCGGGGCGATCGCGGCCCGTATTTTCAATCGCAACGCGGCGAGATTTATCAGCGCCGAATTCAGGAACTACTCGACAAGGACTTGGCGTATGAACACGAGGGCGCTGTCAAGTTCCGCATGACGCGCGAGCCGGTCACGATCCCGGACCTGGTGGCCGGCGATGTGGTCCGCAAACTCACCGACCGCGAGGAGGCGGATCCCGATTTCGTGATCGTTCGCTCCGACGGCAAGCCGGTGTTTCATCTCGTGAACGTGGTGGACGACATCGAGATGAACATCACGCACGTGATCCGCGGCGAGGATCATCTCTCAAACACGTCCAAGCACGTGGAACTGTTCAAGGCGTTTGGCGTGGAGGCGCCGAAGTTCGCTCACATTCCGCTTATCCTGAACAACGACGGCTCGAAGATGAGCAAGCGCGACACCGGCGCGTCGATGACCACGTACATGGAGGGCGGCTACCTGCCGTCGTCTGTGGTGAATTATCTCAGCCTGCTGGGTTGGTCGCCGAAGGACGATACCGAGGTGATGCCGTTGACCGAGTTGATCGAACGGTTCGACCTCCCCGGTGTGCAGCGGGCCAATGCGCGGTTCGACATGGCCAAGCTCGACTGGCTGAACTTCGAGCACATCCGCGCGCTGGCCCCGGACGATTTCAAGAGCCAAGCGCTTGGCCAACTGCAAGCCGCGGGCATCGACACCGGCGCAAAGGACGCAGCGTACACCGACGCCGCGCTGGCCCTTTGCACGGACAAAATCAAAAACCTCAACGACATTGCCGGCTACATCGGATTTTTCTTTGGAGACGAGGTGGAGCTAAACGCCGAGGCGGCAGCGCAGGCCTTGACGCCGGAGAACCGGCCGCACTTGGCTGCGCTCCGGGAAGCGTACGCCGGCTTGGCCGAGTTCGACGGCGACACCCTGCAGGAGTCGCTCAAGGCCACAGCCTCCGCTCGCGATGTGAAAAACAAGGTGCTTGTTATGCCGGCCCGTGTGGCCTGCACCGGCAGCAAGGTCGGCCCTAGTTTGTATCACCTAATGGAGGTGCTTGGCCAAGTGCAGGTTTTGAAGCGGTTTGACGCCGCGCTGGCCACAATGTAATCCTTGTTGGCCGGGGTAGCGGGGATTTTGGGTTAATTTTGAACAATTTACCGCTTTCCTTTGATTGTTCCGTCGGCTTAGCCGGTTTTGCCTCCGGCAAAGCGAAACCGAACACATGGTTATTTTAACAACAATTTACGTGATCGTCGCCGTGCTGCTGTTGTTTGGCGCGGCGATTTTTGTGCATGAGTGGGGCCACTATTTTGTCGCGCGTATGTGCGGCATGAAGGTGGAGGAATTTGCCATCGGCTTCGGCAAAATTCTCTGGAAGAGGGAAAAGGACGGTATCCTCTACACCGTCCGCGCCATCCCGGCCGGTGGCTTCGTGAAGCTGCCGCAGATGCTCACCAGCGAGGCGCTCGAGGGGAAAAGCGAGGAGGAGGCTGAGCCGCTGCCGGAGATTTCGCCGTGGGCCAAGATCGCCGTCGCCATCGCCGGGCCGATCATGAACATCGTCTTTGCCGTTGTCCTGGCAACGATCATTTACATTGTCGGCCTGCCGGAGATGATCACTCCGCCCGTGGTCGGCAACCTGAGCAAGGAGTCGCCTGAGTATGCGCTTGGTATTCGCGAGGGCGACATCGTGACAAAGATCGATGGCCAAGCGATCCCTTCGTGGGAGGAAGCCTACAAGCTGACCGCCCTGTCGGTGACGAACCGTTTTGCGGTGACGCTCATGCGGGATGACGACGAGTTCACCCACGTGCTGACGGCCACCCCGGTCAGCGACGATATTCCGATCAAGACGCTCGATCTGCCGTCAAAATTTCCGCCGATCGTGGGGCGTGTGCTCCCTGAGCAGGCGGCCGACGAGGCCGGCTTGAAGGCAGATGACAAAATCGTCTCGCTCGGCGGAATCCCGATCGGTGGCCAAGGCCAGTTGATCGATGAGCTGCAAAAGAATGGCGGCAAGCCAACCGAGATTGTCGTGCAGCGGGGCGCAGAGAAAGTCGCACTAGCGATCACGCCGCGATTGATTGAAGACAAGGTGATGATCGGTGTGCAGTTCGGCCGCGGCCC
>MPMB02061568.1_pt1 | contig 13236 bp, 20 predicted proteins | sample 1617371 | NCBI WGS metagenome assembly MPMB02 (sample SAMN05944808, study PRJNA350692) | marine metagenome | biome: marine; feature: ODZ; material: water; isolation source: 300 m water sample filtered on 0.2 um supor filter | place: Pacific Ocean | collected 2012-04-08 | depth 300m m
CGACGAGATCGGCCATTTCCTGGAAGCGCAGTTCCGTTTCCTTCTCGGCTGGAACCGGACGACAAATCCGGACCAGCGCTGCCGGGTGGTCTGCGCCGGCAACCCGCCGACATCGCCGGAAGGCGAGTGGGTGATCAAGTTCTGGGCGCCGTGGCTGGACCCCGAATACCCGAACCCGGCCCTGCCGGGCGAGCTCCGCTGGTTCGCCACCATCGGCGGCGCCGAAACGGAAGTCGAGGGCCGGCACCTCTTCGAGCACAAGGGCGAGCGGATCGGGCCCAAATCCAGGACCTTCATCCCGTCGGCCATCGACGACAATCCGTTCCTGCTGGCGACCGGCTACAAGGCGACGCTGCAGGCGTTGCCCGAGCCGTTGCGCTCGCGGATGCTGAATGGCGATTTCGGGGTTGGCCGCGAGGACAATCCCTGGCAGGTGGTCCCCAGCCCTTGGGTGGCGGCGGCGCAGGCGCGCTGGCAAGACGCGGCCAAGCCCAGGGGAGTGAAAATGGACTCGCTCGGCGTCGATGTCGCCCGCGGCGGCGGCGACGCGACCGTGCTCGGCGCCCGTTTCGGCAACTGGTTCGCCGAGCTCCAGGTCTACCCCGGCGGGACGACGCCGGACGGGCCTTCGGTGGCGGCGCTCGCCTGACCCATGGCCTGACCTTGGCCACCCGCAACGTCGGGGATTTCGATTTTCCCAATTTGAACGTCGTCAACCCCTGGGACGAGACCTGATCACCTCGCCAATCCAGGGAACCGTTTCGCCGTATAGGTCTCGCCCGGAAACGCCTTGTTGCCGATATCGAGCATCCGCGCCCGCCCCGTGACCTGGAGGGCATCGGCCTCGACCTCGGTGAGGATCAGGGTGATCGGCGGATCCATCTGCGGGCCTTCCAGATCGGTCGATAGGTAAGGCCGGTAGGTGATCTCGATCTTGTCTTGCGTCGTCACCGCGGCGTCCAGATGGCGGATGATATCGCGGGAGACGTTATCGAGAGTCACGGTGATCTCCGGAACCGGCGCGGTGTCGACGGGCGGCAGCGATAGGTCGAAGGCGAGCGCCACGAAGGTGACCATGATGCCGGCGTCGAGCGGCGCGCCAGCCTCCAGCCTGGCCGTTAGGTCTATATGGTCCCGCACCACGCGGATGGCGGTCGGGTTTAAGCGGGAAGACCGGTTTTCCGGCGGCGCGAAAAAACCGGCCGCGGAGGCCGCGGCCGGTTAGTTTTGCCGGTTCCGGAGAAAACCTATCCGCACCGTGTGGGCGTTCGTGAGCGGTAGATGATCATTTTCCCGGACTTGCCGGTTTTATGAGAGGGATTGACAAGGACGTTTCCGAGAGTTCCGCTTCCCCCCTCACGGTTAGAAGCATCCTCATCACTAGCCCCGTCAGCCGGCGCCGTCAACATGATCCTGGCCCGGAACGGTGCATTTTCACATCACCGTGATATTCCAGCAACAAGACTACAGCCGGGATTTACTTCGTTTCCGCTGCCGGAGTTGCGCGGTTATCACAGTTTCCGTCACCGGCGGAGGAACGTGTTTGCCGTGCCGGTGGGCACCTCTCCTACTGGCTCGGCTGATCGCGGCGCAACATGTCATCGCCCTCGGCCAACCATAAATCGGCATGGCCGCAATCCCTGTAATCGTTAAAATAAGGGCCGCCGCCGAGCCGCTCTACAAGCGCTCCCTGCTGATCTGGGAGAAGGCCCTCGGGCCGGAGCATCCGAAAGTCGCCACGAGCCTAGAGAACTACGCCAAACTGCTTCGCAAGACCGAACGCCACGCCGAGGCGGAAGAACTTGAGGCTCGCGGCAAGGCAATCCGCGCTCGGCATGCCGAGAAGAACCCGTAGCACCGGATCCGGCCCTAACGTGATGACTACCACGATCAGCGTGGCGGTCTCTCGCGACGGCCACGGAAAACCATGCGAACAATGTGAAGGGGCGGCGAACATTCCGGGAGGCCAACCGCAAGAAACTCGCTGGCGATGCCATGCACCTGCTGATCCCGGAAGAGAAAGCGAACGAAAGTGTCCCACTTTCCGAGGGGGTTGCGGTAGGTGGGACAAAAAAGGCGGAAAAGGCGTGAGAAATCAAAGGCCAAAAATAGTGGTGGTGCCCAGGGGCGGAATTGAACCACCGACACGCGGATTTTCAGTCCGCTGCTCTACCAACTGAGCTACCTGGGCACTTCCCGGCGCGGGGGCGGGGGACGGGCGGCATCGCCAAAAGCCGCCGCCGACATTCGCGAAGGACCGCTTATAGAAGAAATCGGAAATCCTGTCCAGCACCGCCCATGGCGTCAATTTACCCTTCGCCGCAAGGCTTTCCGCGGCAATCCGCCGCCGCCAGCGGCACTGGCGGGGCGGTTTCTCGACTCAGCCGTCGTCGAACGACTCTTCCTCGATGTCGGCCTCTTCCTCCGTGGCGATGCGGTAGTCTTCCCGCAGCCATCGTCCCAGGTCCAAATGGGCGCAGCGTCGCGAACAGAAAGGACGATGACGCGTCACCTCCGGCTTGCCGCAGATGGGACATTTTTTTCCCTTCGGCGACGGCGCCGCGGCCCTTTTCGGCGGCGTTTCAACCATCTTCGCCGTTGCCTCCCGCCTCCGCGAGGGCGATGCCAAATCCTTCGCCCGGCAAGGTGCCGCCGGACGTCAACCGCAAGGGACGACCGAGGCGAGCCTCGGTCTCCTCGAGCGCCGCCGCCGCCGGCCCCCTCAGGGCTTCGATCACCTCCGGCGCCGCCGTCAGCGACCAGGCGGCGGCGGGGGTCGCGGCGGCCTCGCGGCGAACCCGCCGCAAGGCTTCGATAGCGACGGTGACGGGCGATTTGACCGCCCCCGTTCCGGCGCAGGCCCGACAGGAGTTCATCAGCGCTGTCTTCAAGGGCCGCCGTTGCTTTCGCCGGGTCATTTCGACCAGCCCCAACCTGGTGAAGCCGATCACGTGGGGGAGGCGGGGATCGCCGGCCACCGCCCGGCGCAGTTCCGCCAAGACCGCCGCCCCGTCGCGGCGGTATCGCATCGGCACGAAATCGATGATGAGCGTGCCGGCGAGATTGCGGAGCCTGATCTGGCGGGCCGATTCCGCCGCCGCTTCCAGGTTCGTGGCCAGGGCGGTTTCCTCGCGGCCGCCCGGCTTGCCGGCGCCGCCGGTATTGACGTCGATAGCGGTCAAGGCGGCCGTCTCCTCGATGATGATGGAGCCGCCCGACGGCAGGGCGACGACCGGACTTAAGGCCCGCTCGATCTGTTCCTCGACGCCGGCGGCCTCGAACAGGTCGTCGGCGCCGTCATGCCGGTCGAGCGCCGCCGTCATCTCCGGCAAGGATTGCCGGCAATATTCCCGGATTTCGGCCAACACCTTCGCTTCGTCGACGGCGACCCGTTTGATTTTACGCCCGCCGCCGTCGCGCAGAACCCGGAGCGGCGGATCCAGCTCTTCGTGCAGACATGCCGGGGGTTTTGAGGTGTTGCGGCTTTCGCCGATGGCGGCCCAGGCGGCGCGGAGATCGCCGATTTCCCCGGCCAGATCCTCATCGGCCGCCGCCGCCGCCGCCGTCCTCAGGATAAACCCCTCGCCTTCTCGCGCCTCGCTGTCCATGCGGGCGCCAAGCCGGGCGCGGGCATCGCCGTCTTCGATGCGCCGGGAGATTTTAATTTCCGCCAGGCCGGGCGCGTAGACCAGATAGTGGCCGGGAAGAGTGATTCGGGTGGTCAATTTGGCGCCCTTGTCGCCGCGGGGATCGCGCGAAACCTGAACGAGGACGGTGTCGCCTTCGTTCAGGTAATCGGAAATGCGGTCCCCGGTTTCCGCCCCACCGCCTTCCGGCGGCCGCGCCTCGGCCAAGGCGAGAAAGCCGGAACGGCCGAGGCCGATATCGACGAAAGCGGCCGCCAGTCCCCGCGGCACCTTTTCGACGCGGCCGAGATAGACATTGCCGACGACGCTCCGCCCATCGTCGCGGACGATCTCCAGTTCGCAAAGGCGGGTTTGCCCGAGCAACGCGATACGGGTTTCCCCCGGCCGGACGTTGATGAGAATTTCGTCAATATCCACGGGCGGCTTATTCCTTCCCTCCCGGATGAAATCCCAGCCCATTCAACAGCGTCGCCGTCTCATGGAGGGGCAGGCCGACGACATTGGAATAAGAGCCGCTGATCTTGCTGATAAAGGCGGCGGCCCGGCCCTGGATGGCGTAAGCCCCGGCTTTGTTCCGCCATTCGCCGTGGGCGATGTAGGCGGCGGTCTCTTCCTCGCTCAAGCGTTTGAAGACAACGGCCGTCGTTACCAGCCGGTGATGGGCCTTGCCCTTGGCGTCGATGATCGAAAGCCCGCCCAAGACCCGGTGGCGGCACCCCGAAAGCAGGTTCAGGCATCGCCGGGCTTCCGCCTCGTTTTCGGCTTTTGGCAATATCCGCCGGCCGCGGGCGACCACCGTATCGGCGCCCAGGACGCAGGCACCGGGAAACCGCCCGGCGACGGAGCGGGCCTTGGCCTCGGCCAAGCGCCGGGCGAGATCGGCGGGAAGCTCGCCGCGCCGCGCCGTTTCGTCCACTTCGGCGGGCACCACGTCGTCGGGTACGACGCCGATCTGGGCGAGCAGTCGCAGGCGCCGGGGCGATGCCGAGGCGAGAATCAGTCGGCAAGGCCTTTTGTCTGAGCGGGAGGCGGGCATTCCCGGCGCGGGCTTACTTGTAACGGAAGGTGATCCGACCCTTGGTCAGGTCGTAAGGCGTCATTTCCACATTGACGCGGTCCCCGGCCAGAACCCGGATGCGGTATTTGCGCATCTTGCCTGCCGTGTGAGCAAGGATTTCGTGATCGTTGTCCAATTTCACCCTGAACATGGCATTAGGCAAAAGCTCGGTGACGATGCCGGTAAGCTCTAGAACTTCTTCCTTGGCCATTACTCGCTCAACTGCAATTGCGGCGGCGGTAATAAGTGGCGGCCAAACGCCCCGCGGTCAAGTGTTTTCCGACAATAGTTCTCCGCTTCACACGTCGACCACGGAGATGATGGGAAATCGTTGCTTGATCCGCCGCATCAGTTCGTCGCGCACTTGCCGGAAGGCGTCCAGTCTCATTTCGCGGCTGCCTTCGGCGACGGTCGGATCGAAAGTGTTCCAGAACTCGACCTCGCAGGCCATGACACGGGTCATTTCCACGGCTTTGTGCTGGGCCTCGGGCGACAGGGAAATGACCAAGTCAAAGGAGCTGTCCTCCAGATCATCGAACGTCTTGGAGCGGTGCTGGCTCAAGTCGATGCCAATTTCGTTCATGACGGCGATGGCGAAGTTGTCGATCCCGCCGTCGCGCACTCCGGCCGAATCCACGTAAACATGCCGGCCGTGCAAGTGCTTCATGACGCCTTCGGCGATTGGCGAGCGCACGGAGTTCATGGTGCAGGCGAAAAGGACGGCGGAAGGAATATCGCCCATGCTTCCTCCGCTTATAAGCCGGTGCGCAGCACGCAAATCAGGGTGAACAAGCGGCGTGCCGTGTCCTGGTCGATATCGAGCTTGCCGGCAAGCCGGCCGATCAACATCTCGCCACCTTCGTCGTGCAAGCTCCGGCGCCCCATGTCGAGGGCCTCGATTTTGGACGGTGGCGAGGTCTTGATGGCGGCAAAATAGCTGTCGCAGACAATGAAATAATCCTTGATGATGGAATGGAAAAAAGACAGGGAAAGGGTGAATTCGGTCAGTTTTGCATCGGCTTGGTCACGGACATCGAAGACCAGATGGTTCTCGACAACGCTTAAACGCAGGTTGAAAGGACCCCTGAAATCGCCGGTGGGAGCAAAATAGTTGTCTTCCAGGAGATCGTGGATGGCCACCTTGCGTTCGTGTTCGAACCGCGCGCCGCGTCGGGCAATGGAACGCTCGTCAAAAGAAATTTTGGCGATCCTGGGTTGGTCGGACACCGTCGGGCTCGAATGGCCGGCAAGGGATTTTCAGCCGTTGCGGCGCCGGTTCAACCGCAGAGCCAGGGACAGCGCATGGGCGTCCAGCCCCTCCGCCTTGGCCAGGGTCATGGCGGCGGGGCCGACGGCGGCCAGGGCTTCCTTGCCGCAGCCGATAAGGGAGGTGCGCTTGAGGAAATCCAGTACGCCCAGCCCCGAGGCAAAGCGGGCGCTGCCGGCGGTCGGCAACACGTGGTTGGGGCCGGCAATATAGTCGCCGACGGCTTCCGGTGCGTACTTGCCCAGGAAAATAGCCCCGCAGTTGCGGATCCGGGCGGCCAGGATTTCCGCTTTTTCCGTCGCCAGCTCAAGATGTTCGGGTGCGATCCGGTCGATCAACGGGACCGCTTGATCCAGGTTTTCAACGATGATGACACAACCGTTGGCGCGCCAGCTGCCGGCGGCGATTTCGGCCCGGGGGAGGATCTTCAGATGTTCTTGCACGGCCAAGCCGACGGCGGTGGCGAAGCCGGCGTCATCGGTGATCAGAACGGATTGCGCGGAGCTGTCGTGCTCGGCCTGGGAGAGAAGGTCGGCGGCGATCCATGAAGGATCGTTATCGCCATCGGCGACGATAAGAATCTCCGACGGTCCGGCGATCATGTCGATGCCGACGGTCCCGAACACCTGGCGCTTGGCGGCGGTGACATAGACATTGCCGGGGCCAACGATCTTGTCGACGGGGCGAATGGTCTCGGTGCCATAGGCCAGCGCGGCGACGGCCTGGGCGCCACCGATTTGGTACACCTCGTCGACGCCGGCGACGCGGGCGGCGGCCAAGACCAGAGGATGCGGCAATCCGTCCGTCGCCGGCACCGTCATGACCAAGCGCTCGACGCCCGCCGTTTTGGCGGGCAAGGCGGTCATCAGTACCGTTGAGGGATAGGCCGCCGTGCCGCCGGGAACGTAAAGCCCGACGGCGGCCACCGGCGTCCAGCGAAAGCCGAGCCGGAGCCCGGCCGGGTCCACATAATCAAGGTCGTCCGGCATTTGCCGGCGGTGAAAATCGCTGATCCGCGCCGCCGCCAATTCAAGGGCCGCCAAGACGTCGGAATCGCAATCGGCCGCCGCCCGTTGCAACTCGTCGGCTTCGACGCGCATGGTTTCAGGGGTCAGATTATTGCCGTCGAAACGCTTGCTGAAGGCTATCAGCGCCGCGTCGCCACCCTCTTTGACTTCCGCCAAAATATCGGCCACGGCCTCATCGACCTGGCTCGTCCTCAGCTGTTTGGCCGCCAACATGGCGGAAAAGGCGGTTTCGAAACCGGATGTCCGGATATCAAGCCGTTGGGCCATCAGGCGGCCTCTTGAAAACAAGCTTCGCCGGGCCGGGCAAAGCGGCTGGGGGCGATCCCGGCACGGCGCCGAAACGGCTTCATATTTGAGAACATGCGCTCTTTCAGCGGCGTCCTTTGCGGTTTCCCGTTCACGCCCGTCACCTCGTTCACCAGCGGGGACCTCATCGCTGGCGGCAAGGCAGCATTATTAATGGGTTTTTGATGGCTTCGCCAGGGGACTCTCAAACGGCGCGCAAAGGCTTTTGCGCGCCGCCAGCGGCCATTCGCGGCGATTTATCGGGGTTTCGTCCGCATTTTTTTCCCTTCGCCTGGGGCAAAAAAAAAGATTGCAATTTTTTTGTTTTCTGTGTAGTCTAATGCCATAGATGTATGTTTTCATCTATAAGACCGCAGAAAGGGTCGCAAAAAATGTTTGTGTCGTCGGCAGAATCGGACAACACGGTCGTTGTTAGCATGGCTCTCGCGGCCATGCGTGTTGTCGTGGCTAAACAAGCAGAATTTAACGAAGCCATTCAGGCAAGCCCCGAGCGCGAAGTCGATACTTAAATATCCGAGCGGGTTGATGAACTTGTCGAGCAGTCTGGCGAGAGTTCATTCAGTTCATCGAATGACCAGTCTTCGCCATCGGATGACCGCGGGGCAAATCTGGATATAGAAGTCTAAATCCTCTCTTTATAAGAGGGTCGTTTGTGAGAGGATGCTTCTAGCGTCCTTTTTTGTTGTTTTTTTTTGGTTCATCCGGGAATTCCGGGATGAACCTTTTTTTACAGCCGTCACCTTTTCAATGCGCTCCTGAAGCCGGCGATTCCGGTCTCAGAATCTGACTCGAAATGATTTCTTCAATTTCAATGGCTTGTGATCTCCCTTGGGCTTTGCGGAGGGGAGTTGAAAAATATCGTAAAACAATGACATATTTTCGGCCGGGCTCTCGGAGCCCGATCCGCCATCCGACCCGAAAAAGACAGTGCCGGGGCGGCGGCATTACCCCTTGATGCGTTGGATTTTGGCGCCACAGGCCGACAGTTTTTCCTCCAGCCGTTCGTAACCCCGGTCCAGGTGATAGACCCGATTGATCACCGTCTCGCCTTTCGCCGCCAATCCCGCCAGGACCAGCGAAACCGACGCCCTCAAGTCGGTGGCCATCACTTGCGCGCCGGCAAGTCCGGGTACCCCCCGAACGATGGCCGAGGCGCCATGGACGTTGATGTTGGCGCCCATGCGGCAGAGTTCGGGGACATGCATGAAACGGTTTTCGAAAATGCTTTCGGTGATCATCGAGGCGCCCTCGGCGACGGCCGCCAGGGACATGATTTGGGCCTGCATGTCGGTGGGAAAGCCGGGAAAGGGCTCGGTCATCACGTCGATGCCTTTCAGAGTTCCCTGGCGGCGCGCCACGCCGAGGCCGCGGGGGGTTTCGCTGATCTCGACACCCGCTTCCGTCAGCGTCTCGGCGACGGTGCCGATCAATTCCGGCCGGGCGCCCCGCAGTTCCAGTTGGCCATCGGTGATCGCCGCCGCCGCCGCGTAAGTCCCCGTCTCGATGCGGTCGGGAATCACCGCGTAGTTGGCGCCGTGCAGGCCTTCAACGCCCTTTATGCGGAGTGTGTCGGTGCCGATGCCTTCGATGCTGGCTCCCATGGCGCTGAGACAGCGCGCCAAGTCCGACACCTCCGGCTCGCGGGCGGCATTGGCGAGCACGGTTTTCCCTTTGGCCAGCACCGCCGCCATCAACAGGTTTTCGGTGCCGCCGACGCTGACCATGGGAAAGACGATATGGGCCCCCTTCAGGCCGCCGGGCGCCGCCGCTTCGACATAGCCCTCGCTGAGCTTGATGTCGGCGCCCAGTTGCGCCAGAGCCTTGAGGTGCAAGTCGATGGGCCGGGTGCCGATGGCGCAGCCGCCCGGCAGCGACACCCGAGCCCGGTGCGAGCGCGCCAACAACGGCCCCAGAACCAGCACCGAGGCGCGCATCCGGCGCACCAATTCGTAAGGCGCCGTGGTATGGGTCACGGTCTTGGTGGTGAGCGCGAAAGTGCGTCCGGCATGGCCGCCGGGGGCGTTAGCGTTCATGCCGACCTCGACCCCCAGCTTTGCCAACAGGCGCGCCATGGTCGAAATATCGACGAGATGCGGCAGGTTGGAAAGCTCCAGCGTCTCGCCGGTAAGCAGGCTGGCAGCCATCAGGGGCAGGGCGGCGTTCTTGGCCCCGCCGATGTGAATGACGCCTTCGAGCGGCGTCCCGCCGTTGATGAGAATACGGTCCATGGTTGTCCCGCCAGCCTTTCCCTTGGGCCGCTTTTAGAGCATGCTTCCAGCGCTCTCAAGCGCCGATGGCGAAGCCAACAACGGGCAAATGCCGTCAACGCCGGCGGCGGTCCGGTCCTTGCGGGCCGTTGCCGGCGTCGCCGGAGTCGGCTCTTTGGCGCGCTTGGTCCTTGCGTTTTTTGAGGTTCTCGCGCAACGCACGGGCTTCTCGCCGCCGCCGTTCCTCGGCCCGGCTTTCGCCGCCGCGGCGGTGCTGTAAGCTCTCCGGTTGGTGTTTTTTAGCCATGCTTCCTTGCCGTCCTTGGCGGCCATGGTGCCGGCATGACCGAACCGCCGTCAACACCGCTTGTCACCGCCATGGGCCTGTGGCAAGGTGCGATTTTCCACTTTCAGGGCCGCCGTAGCTCAGGGGTAGAGCACGTTCTTGGTAAGGACGGGGTCCACAGTTCGAATCTGTGCGGCGGCACCACCTTAACCCCTCAAAATAAAAGACTTTTCTTCGCTAATGGGGGGATCCCACGGATACAAAACTATGCAGAACTCTGCATGAACATGCACCAAAACCGGGGGGAAAAACTCGTTTTGTTCACGCCATGATTTACGACCCGGTATCGAGGAAAAATCGGGGGGAACACGAATGAGACATATGCGTGTCCTTTTGTTCGTAGCCGTCTTGGCCTCCGCTTCGCCTGCCTGGACGGCATGGGCCGACGCCAGCATTACCGGCAAGGCCTGCGTCGTCGACGGGGATTCGCTGGCGGTCGGGGGAACGCTCAACAATGAGCAGTGGTGCCGGGGCGGCGTCCAGGTGCGGATCTTCGGCATCGACGCGCCGGAATGGAACCAAACCTGTACCGACGCCGCCGGCAAGGAATGGGCCTGCGGGAAAGCCGCCAAGAAGGCCATGGCGCGGCTGGTCGAGGGGAAGATTGTCGTCTGCCAGGAACGGGCGCGGGATTCCTACAAGCGCTATATCGGGTATGCGCCGCACGATTCATATCGCAACTGGTATAATTATTGGCGCCGGTACCATTCTTGGTCTGTTGCTTGGAATAATTGCGTGGTTGGTGGACAAGGGATTTGATCGCCTAGTGGAACTGCTTACGACCAAATGATTAAGGGCAGAAGTCTCAACGAGTTCCGGTATTAGCTTTGTCACAATCCGCAGCTTTGAAAATGGGTTAACCAACCCTCAACCCGCCACCATGAAGGTTCTTGTCCAAACCCTCGAAGCCGCCGGCGTCGAGTTCATCGACGGCAACGGCGGCGGCGCCGGCGTCCGGTTGAAGAAGCCGGACTGAGGCGCGACAGGCGGGCGCAAGGTGTGGGTGAGGCTGTTCATGGCAAAAGGTCTGCGACCTCGCAGCCCACCGCGCCCACGAGACCAACAAGGAGGAGTTTGATAAACGCGAGGACGCCGGCGCCCGTAAGAAGGATGCTCCGGATGTCGAGGTAGTCGATGAGTTCGCCGAGGACCGCATCTTCGAGAAATTTGTGAAGCATGGCTCACTCCCGGCCGGCCGCGATGGCTGCCGCGGCGGCCGGCGTTCGCGGCATGTAAGACGAGTCTCCAAAATGATGGACGGCGCCATAAAGGACGTTCCGTTTCCACTTTTCAGTACCGTCGGCGATCATCCCTTGCAGAAAGAAAGCGTCGGCATCCTCTTTTGAGATCGCAACGTCGGGCGTCCCGTATATCCAATCATGGGGGATCGCTGCGCGCCGGTGCCGCCCCGTCGCCGGCTGGAACAGCCGCCGGAAGAACCAGGGAATGGACGCAAAATCGGTGATGAACCCAGCCGGCACATAGATCACCCGCCCGCCGGGATGCGTTCAGGCACCGCCGTGTTGCGCTCGACCTTGGCGCTGGGCACGGTTAGGAGCAGCACCTTGATTGCCTCAAGGATCTGTTCGGTCTTGGAAAACATTTGATGCTTATTGTTCCCATGTATCAACCTTGGTACAGTCTCGCATGACTGATCGGATGAAACGCATCCAGGCGGTCGAGTTTGGGTGGCCTATCGGAATGCCGACCTGCCGCTCTTTGAAGCAGGGGCTCTTTGAAGTCCGCACGAACCTGGATAAGCGGATCACCCGGGTCCTGTTCTGCGTTTTCGATGGCCGAATGGTGCTGCTGCACGGGTTCATCAAGAAGACCTGGAAAACCATGCAGGCCGATCTCGATCTGGCATCGGAACGCAAACGCAAGCTGGAGAAATCATCATGAGCAAGGATCGCAACCCCCATATCGGCACCTCTCTGGACGACTTTCTCGAAGAGGATGATGTTCTTGCCGAGGCCCACGCCATTGCCGTCAAGCGCGCCCTGGCTTGGCAGGTGAGCCGGATCATGGCGGAGGAGAAACTGAGCAAGGCCGAAATGGCCAGACGCATGCATACCAGCCGCGCGGCCCTTGATCGTTTTCTCGACCCCGACAACCCTTCGGTGACGCTGCTAACTATGGACAAGGCGGCCGCCGTCCTCGGCAAGCGCCTCAGGGTGGAGATAGTCGACGAGTCGGCAGATCGTCCTTGACGGGGAGCCGCCCCCCATCCTAATTTTCTCCTATACACCCCTTGTGGTTTCGACCGCAGGGTGCGGGGCCTCTTCGGAGGCCCTTGCTTTTTTGAGGAACTCGAATGCGAACCTACGTCTATATCGATGCCAGAATGAAGGAGTTAGGACCATGACCATTCCGTTTGCCGAACTCCGGAAGAAGTGGCGAAAGGACCCCGAGTACCTAAAGGAGTTCGAAGCCCTCGAACCTAAGTTCGAACTGGCGAGGGAACTCATCCAAGCCCGTATCAATGCCGGACTGAGCCAGAAAGAAGTGGCCGACCGGATGGGAACGAGCCAGCCCACGGTGGCTCGTCTTGAGAGCGGCCATAAACCTTCCTTGAAATCCTTGGAACGATATGCCGAAGCTGTGGGAATGAAGGTGGAAATCCATCTCGTCACCAGATGAGTTCAACCCATCCGCATATGCCTGTCGATCAATCCCGGCAACCGCCTCTCCCAGCGTTTGATCTCGCGCCTGACATCCAGGCGTTTCTTAAGCCGTACTTGCGGCACCATGATGAACATGACAGAAGTGGCCATGCCCTGTTTCATGCGCCCGGTCTTGGTGAAAGCGCCGCCCTTAGCGCGCCGCTCGACCCGCCCCGACTTGTTGATGCGGACCCCGTCCACCACCAGGAGCGACGGACGCCCGCGGCGGTAAACGAAACGCAGCGGCCCGAAACGGTGCTCCGGGAAGTTGGACGGATTGATCCGCTTGCCGCCGACCCCGCGCTTGGGTGCCGACGGCGTCGGGATGGCCAGCCAAAACCCGGACTTGCTTTTGATCACCGCGCCCCTCCTCGACTCCACCGAGGAACCGGATAAGTTCTCTCCCGCCACGTCCGCGACAAACGCATGCCGAGGCCCGCCGAGACCACCTGCTTGCGCAGATCGACTTTGAGCCCACGCCGAAGATGGAACCGACGAGCAACCCATCGCCGCTGGAGACGTCGGAGGGGGCGGTCAGGGTGAGCACGTTACCCGATTGTATATAATTCTTGGCCATGGTGATGTTCCTTTGCTGTCATGAAAATGCGAAGGGCGGCTAAAGCCGCCCCCGTCGCATCAAGTTGACGGCGCCGATCAGACGCTGGGATTCTTCCACATTCCGCGCCAGTCGATGGCCTTGGCCCCGAAGTCCAGC
>MPMB02170678.1_pt1 | contig 13210 bp, 10 predicted proteins | sample 1617371 | NCBI WGS metagenome assembly MPMB02 (sample SAMN05944808, study PRJNA350692) | marine metagenome | biome: marine; feature: ODZ; material: water; isolation source: 300 m water sample filtered on 0.2 um supor filter | place: Pacific Ocean | collected 2012-04-08 | depth 300m m
CCGACGATCCCACCCCACTCCATCGGTTTCCCGACGCTCACCCACGCCTCAAGGGTCAGTTCGCTCTTGGGCAAATCAAGGCTCGCGATGTTTGGGGAAACCTCAATGCGCGAACGCCCACCCAAAAACTCGGCATAGCCCGAATCCGACGAGGCAGCAAAACGAACTGAGCGTCCAAGCCCCTCCGGCACACCATCCGGGCCGGTTAATGCCTTGAGTATTTTGCCTTCGAGGCGGCTTGGCTCAAGCAGCCAATGCCCAACAACCGTCCCCGGCTCCGCCGCCTTGCCCAAGCGCAACCCTTCCCCGGCAAAAGCCAACGCCAAAGTTATGCAACCCAATGATCTCAGTCTTGAGCACACTGCTCGGCAACTGTTGCGAATTCCCCGTATCACCGCCAGTCTTTTGTTGATCCGGCCGGATTTGCCACCGGCACGATTTTCAAGCACAATGGGCCCATGCCAAACACGTTTGGCCACCTGTTCCGCATCACCACCTGGGGCGAATCCCACGGCGGCGGAGTCGGCGTCGTGCTCGACGGATGCCCGCCGCGGCTCGCACTCGACGAGTCGGACATCCAGCCCGACCTCGACCGGCGTCGGCCCGGCCAGTCCAGCATCGTCACCCCGCGCGACGAAGCCGACCGCGTGCAGATTCTCTCCGGCACCTTTGAGGGCAAAACCCTCGGCACGCCTATCATGATGATGGTGCACAACAACGATTCCCGCCCCGAGGCCTACGCGGAGATGAAGACCAAGTTCCGCCCCTCGCATGCCGATTATACCTACCAGCAGAAATTCGGCTACCGCAACTGGCAGGGTGGCGGCCGCTCCAGCGCGCGCGAAACCGTCGGCCGCGTCGCCGCCGGTGCCGTGGCCAAGAAACTTTTGAAACAACGCTTCGGCGTCGAGGTGCTCGCCTGCGTCAAGCAGGTCAAAAAAATCGTCGCCGACATCAATCCCGACAAGGTAAGGCTGCGCGACGTCGAGGCCAACATCGTCCGCTGCCCCGATCCCGTCGCCGCCAAGAAAATGATTCGCCTGATCGAGCGCACCCGCAGAGCCGGCGACACCGTTGGCGGCTTGATCGAGGGCGTCGCGCGCGGCCTGCCGGTTGGCTGGGGCGACCCAGTATTCGACCGACTCGAGGCCGACTTGGCCAAGGCGATGCTCAGCCTGCCCGCCTCCAAGGGCTTCGAGGTTGGCTCTGGCTTCAGCGGCGTCACCCTGACTGGCCGCGAGCACAACGATCCCATCCGGGCCAGGCGCGGCAAAGTGCGCACGACCAAGAACGACTCCGGCGGCGTGCAGGGTGGCATCTCCAACGGCGAGACCGTTCACTTCCGTGTCGCCTTCAAGCCGGTGGCCACCGTGATGCATAAGCAGGACACCGTCGATGAGCAGTTGAAAAACACAACGCTCAAGGGCTGCGGCCGTCACGACCCGTGCGTGTTGCCGCGCGCCGTTCCGATGGTCGAAGCGATGACCGCCCTCGTCCTCGCTGACCACGCCCTGCGTCACCGCGCCCAAAACAAGTGATAAGCCAAGTGCTCGGCCAAACGCGGGGAGTTTTAAGAATCAACCCGGGGCACCGATTGTCACGGATTGTTTTTTGGGGCTTTGTTTGGAATTTCCAGGAAAGACACCCTGAAAGCCGTGCCTCCGAAAAGCGGTCCACCGCCATCCAAGAAACACTTGATTTTCTAGCTTAGCTTGCAAAAAGTCCCAGTGATTCTTGTTAGGGAAATATCGCTGATGCTTGGACATCCAAAAACCGGTTTCGCTGCCTTGATAATTCTGACGCTTTGCCAAGTCGCCGGGTTTGGCAAAGAACCGCCATCCGGACCCAATTCAGAGTTGTTTGATTACTGGTCACTCAAGCCGATCGCCAACCACACCCCGCCGGCGCTTGGCCAGGCCGATCGCGCCTGGGCTCGAAACCCCATCGACCACTTCATTGCGGCCAAGCTGGCTGATAAGCATCTCACCCACTCAGTGGAAGCCGATCGCCAGACGCTCATCCGCCGGGTTTACTTTGATCTGCTCGGCCTGCCGCCGACACCGGACGAGGTCCGGGCTTTTGTGGCGGACCCCGATCCGTTGGCCTACGAAAAAATGCTCGAAAAACTCCTCGCCTCGCCGCGCTACGGCGAACGGTGGGCGCGCCACTGGCTCGACGTCGTCCACTACGGCGACACGCACGGTTACGACAAGGACAAGCCCCGGCCCAACGCCTGGCCGTATCGCGACTATGTCATCCGCGCGTTCAACGGCGACAAGCCGTACGGACGGTTTGTGCGCGAGCAGGTGGCCGGTGACGCACTCTACCCAGATACCCGCGACGGCATCGAGGCGACCGGTTTTATCTCGGCCGGCCCCTGGGATTTCATCGGCCACGCCGAGGTGCCGGAGACCAAGCTTGACGGCCGCATCGCCCGCAACATCGACCGTGACGATATGGTCAAAAACACGATGAACACATTCATCAGCACCACCGTGCAATGCGCCCGCTGCCACGACCACAAGTTCGACGCCGTCAACATGACCGACTACTACCGCATGCAGGCTGTCTTTGCCGCGCTCGACCGCGCCGACCGCGACTATCATCCCGACCCGGAAACCGCCAGACAACTTGCCGAACTCAGAACCGAAGCTGAAAAGCAACAGTCGTCGCTCAGGGCCGTCGAGTTGGAGATCAAAGACAGGGGAGGCACTGTACTCGCCGACCTCGATCAGCAACTGCGCGACCTTCGTGAACGCAGCAAAATAAAGAACCCCCCGGAGCACGGCTACCACAGCCAGATTGTTGCGGAGCAGGATACGACCAAGTGGGTGCAGGTTGACCTCGGCCAGGCGCAGGCCCTAAAACAAGTCACCCTGATTGGCACAAGCGACAGTTTCAACAACATCGGCGACGGCTTCGGCTTCCCGGTTCGCTATAAAATCGAGGCATCGAGCGACGCGGCATTCGAGAGCAACGTCACGACTGTCGCCGACAATTCCAAAGTCGATGAATCCAACCCCGGCGTCAAGCTGCAACATTTCAAAACGGGTCACCTTGAGGAACGATACATCCGCATCACCGCCACCAAGCTGGCCAAGCGCAGCAACGACTTTATCTTCGCCTTGGCCGAACTTCGTGTGCTCAACGCCACCGGCGACAACCTCGCCAAAGGCAAAACCGTCACCGCACTCGACTCCATTGAGGCTCCGATACGCTGGCGCAAAAGCAATCTGGTGGATGGGTTGTATCCCGGCCAAGCGGCTGATCCCGCTGCCGTAAACAAACTGGAAGCTATTGCAGCCCAGCGTGATAATCTGATTCAATCCATCCTCTCCGGCGAACTCAACGACAAGCGTCAGACCGCAAAAGCCGGCTTGGCCAAGGCCGAAGCGGCGCTCAAAAAACTGCCCAAGCCGAAGCGCGTTTACGCTGGCACTGTGCATAAGGGCAGCGGCGCGTTCCGTGGAACCGGCAATGAAGGGGGCAAGCCACGGGTCATCCACCTGCTTAGACGCGGCGATCTGAGCCAACCCAAGCAGATCGTTGGTCCCGGCACGGTACGGCTCAACAACAACGACCGGGGGACCTTTGACCTGCCTGACAAGCACAGGGAAAGTGAACGCCGCATCGCACTTGCTGACTGGTTGACCCGCAGGAACCACCCGTTGACCTGGCGCTCGATCGTCAACCGCGTTTGGCAGTACCACTTTGGCTCCGGTATCGTTGCAACGCCGAACGACTTCGGCCGCATGGGCGAAAAGCCCACCCACCCCGAGTTGCTCGACTGGCTCGCTGCCGAGTTCCGCGACAACGGCCAGTCGATCAAGCAACTGCACCGTCTCATCCTCACCAGCGCCACCTACCGACAGTCATCACGATCCAACGCCGCACACGAAACAATCGACGGCCGGAATCGCTACCTCTGGCGCATGAACCGCCGACAACTCGAGGCTGAAGCGCTGCGCGACACGGTTCTGCAACTCGCCGGCAAAATGAACAACCAAATGTACGGCCCCGGTTTTCGCGATTTTGTTCTCGAGCATCCGGAGCATTCGCCGCATTATGAATACCACAAGCACGATCCCGAGGACGTGAAGATTCATCGCCGCTCCGTGTATCGTTTTTTGGCTCGCTCACAGCAGCAGCCGTTCATGAACACGCTCAACTGCGCCGACCCCTCGCAGTTGGTGGCCAAGCGCGACGACACAATCACCGCCCTGCAGTCACTGGCATTGCTGAACAACAAACTGATGATTGTAATGGCCAGACATTTCGCCAGTGATCTCCAGCCATCCAACCAAACAGACACGGCGACCCTGAACAAGGCATTCTTCCGGACCATCGGCCGCAATCCCACCTCTGCCGAATCAACTAACTTGGCCACCTACGCCGGCAAACACGGCTTGGCCAACACCTGCCGCCTACTTTTCAACCTCAACGAGTTTTCCTTCATCGACTGATTTCACGCCAAAAATATTACCACCAATCGCAATCAGAAACTTTCAGAAAACCGCAACTATTCTTGAGCAGTCAGCAGAGACCAACAGCAACACCCCGATCAGGCGGTTTCCTTACGGTGGGTAGAATGTCCGTCGGATTTACGCTCATTGAATTATTGGTCGTCATTGCCATCATCGCTATTCTGGCATCAATGTTATTGCCAGCACTGAGCCGCGCCAAACTGCGGGTCAAGGGGATCAAGTGTGTCTCCAATCTCAAGCAACTTGGCCTGGCGCACAAGTTGTACACGAATGAGACAGGGAGCATGTTGCCGTTTGAATCGCCCACCCGCAACTATGTCTGGCTGGATCAGTTGAGCAAAAACTACTCCAAGGTCGATGAGATACGGCTTTGCCCGGTGGCTCCCGTCGACCCCTTGAAACTCGGGTCCGAAGGAACAGCGATCCGAGCATGGTCTAACAAGGGAATAAACGGGCGCACAGGCAAACCATGGACTGGCAGCTATGGTTTGAATGGATGGACTTATGCCGGTGACTGGCCGCAAAGCTGGGTGACACAACACGGAATGGCAAAGAATCTGGCCTTCTTAAAAGACAGTGATGTCAGAGCCTCCTCCGAGACGCCTCTCTTCTGTGATTCCATGTGGCGCAATCAATGGCCCCTGAAACAGCAGAAACCGGCTTCCAGCCTGTCCAAGGGCAGCACGGAAAACGCCGGTTTTTCGAGAATAACCCTTACCCGGCATGGAGGTGTCTTACCAGGGCAAGAATTCCGTCCCTCGGGTAAAAACGGCATGATGCCGGGCGCCATTAATGTCGTATTTTCAGACGGGCATGCTGAACCCGTCCCATTGAATGAGCTTTGGTCGTTAAAATGGCATCAAAAGTATGAGAAATAATCACAATCTGCTGCCCAAGAACCAGGGAATCATGGAGCCTAGAAGAGAATTTTTAGAGTTTGACTCGGTTACTAGCCATACAAACCGATCATGAATCCCATTCCCAAACCGCCGAACAACCAAGCGCTTGGCCAAGCGCTAAGCCGGCGCGACTTTCTTTGGCGCTCGGGTGGTGGTTTGGGCGGCATCGCGCTGGCTGGGATGCTCGGACGGGACGGATTGCTGGCAGGCACATCGGCAACTCGGCAACCGCTTGGCCTGCACCACGCTCCCAAGGCCAAGCACGTGATCCAGCTGTTCATGGGCGGAGCCGCCAGCCATGTGGATCTGTTTGATTACAAGCCGGCACTTATCAAGCGTCACGGTGAAAAATGGGATCCCGGTGAAACTGTTGAACTGTTCCAAAGCTCACCCGGTAACAATTTTGCCTCCCCCTGGGAATGGACGCAGCACGGCCAGTGCGGCAAGCCGCTGACCTCCATCGTATCGGAGCTTGGCCAATGCGTCGATGACATGGCATTCATTCACAATGTCGTCGGCAAGACCGGCGTGCACAGCCAGGCGACCTATCTGCAGGCAACCGGATTCCAGAGGCCGGGCTTCCCTGGCGTGGGTGCCTGGGTGAGCTACGGCCTCGGCAGCATGAACGACAACCTCCCGACCTTTGTCGTGCTGCCAGACCATCGCGGATACGCCTCCAACGGGCCGAAAAACTGGAGTGCCGCATTCCTGCCGGCGGCGCATCAAGGCACCACCCTGTTCCCCGGCCGACGCAACCCAATCGCTGATTTGTTCCCACCCGAGGGTTCGTACGTCACGAAGGATAGCGAGGTTGACACCCAAAACCTGCTGGCTCGTTTCAACCGCGCCCACGCCAAAACCCGCGCTGCGGACTCGCGCCTCGAGGCCCGGATAAAATCATACGAGCTCGCCGCCGGGATGCAGTTGAGCGCGCCCGGTACGCTCGACATCGACAGCGAACCGAACCACATCAAGCAACTCTATGGACTTGACCACAACGCCAAGTCCTGGCCGAAGGAGATCAACGAACTTGAGGAGATTGACTACTTCTCACGCAAATGCCTCGTTGCCCGGCGACTGCTCGAGCGCGGCGTGCGTTTCGTACAAATCTGGTCTGGCAACGACAACGGGTTCCCCCGGCGCAACTGGGATTCGCACGAGGACATCAAGCGCGACCACGGCCCGCTCGCACGCGGAATGGCACGGGGGACAGCGGCGTTAATTCTCGACCTCAAGCAGCGCGGCATGCTCAACGACACGCTCATCCTCTGGACGACCGAGTTCGGGCGAATGCCCTGTGCGCAGGGTGGAAAGGGACGAGACCACAATCCGTTCGTGTTTACGAACTGGCTTGCCGGCGGCGGCATCAAGGGAGGCGTGACGCACGGCGAAAGTGACGAGTGGGGCTTCCGCCCAGCCAACCGGCTGAACCCCTCGTCCTGCCACGACATTCACGCCACAATCCTGCACCAACTCGGCATAGACCACGAACAACTGACCGTGCGCCACGACGGGGTTGACCGACGACTTACCGATGTTCATGGTGGCGTCCTCCACGAGATTCTGTCCTGATATGAAGCTTATGAAAACCAATCGCACTCTACGCGGCTTTACGCTGATCGAACTGCTGGTCGTGATCGCAATCATTGCGATTTTGGCTGCTCTACTTCTACCCGCCTTGGCGAAAGCCAAGCAGTCCGCCGTCAAGACGCACTGCGCAAGCAACATGAAACAGTGGGGTGTTGGCACTATGATGTACGGCGGAGACAATGATGATTACTTCCCGGACAACACCATCCAAGGAAACGAACCTGGCTGGGCTGGGCAGCACACAAGTTGGGTAAGTGAAATCACAGCCAGATTTTGGGAAAAATATATCATGCCACAGAAATTTGATTCAACTAATAGAAAGAAAGATCGAGGGCATGTTATTTTCTGCCCTTCGGATGAATGGCATCGTGAGGCGGATTTGTGGCGAAACAGTGCCACTCAGTACCCCATCCTCACCGGTTATTTCTGGCTGCCTCATCGTGACCTGTCTTCATGGAGTTACAATGTTAACGGGTTGGAAGCCAAGGCACGCGAGGGCGTTGCCGGTTGGCATTCCCGAAGAAAAATCAACCAGGCCGTTTTCCCCGGTACGCCTTCACAAATTCCAACCCTGATTGATCGGATACAGGGTTTTGGATCGTATGGCGGCGGTAGATTAAGAATGAATAACTGGTACACCGATTCCGGTGGAATAAGTATTCCGACGGCCAATCATCCAACCGGCCCCAATGGTGAGCCTCCTGGCGGCAACTTCCTTATGACCGACGGTCACGTAGAGTGGTACAAGTTGAATCAAGTCGAGGTTGGCTCTAACGGCGGCAGTTGGCAGTGCATCTACAAGATACCACTGGGCGACCAGTAATTCCCCAACATGCCTTATCTGTGTCGTTGTCTGTACCTGTTACAGGTCGCGTTTTTTGCGCTTGGGCAAGCGGAAGTCAAAGCGAACCAACTCCTGGCCAAGGACTGCTCCGTGCACTATGCAACCGTCACGGAAGCCAGGGCGCACCTGGCCAAGCAGGATGCTTACGTACAGGGGCTCAGCTCGTTCGAGCGGGCGGCCAAGATCAAGCAGGCTGGTCCGGTTTCGACCGAGCAATACATCGAGTTCATCCAAGGTCAGGCGCTTGAGTGGAGTGATGAAGAGATGACTACGGTTCGCAAAGTGATCGCCGCGGCCAAGCCGAAGCTGGCCAGGTTCGCCCGGCACCTGCCCAAGCGCATCGACCTCATCAAGACCACCGGCTACGACGAGGGCGCCGCCCCGTACACCCGCGGCACGAGCATCATTTTGCCCAAGCGGAGGGCCAGCCAATCCGCCAAGGGACTCGAACGGCTATTTTACCACGAGCTGTTTCACATCATTTCCCGCGACAACACCAAGTTGCGCGATGAACTTTACAGGGTCATCGGCTACAAAAAGTGCGGTGTGGTCTCGCTACCCGGCGACATGATGCCGCGCCGCATCAGCAACCCTGACGCGCCGGTGGTGGAGCACTGCATCCGGGTTTCGAAAGGCGGCAAATCACTCTGGTGCGCCCCGGTGCTTTTTTCACGCACGCCCAAATACAACCCCGAAACCGGTGGCACATTTTTTCGCTACCTCGAGTTTCGCCTGATGGCCATCGATCGCAAAAGCGCCAAGGCCACCCTGAAGGATGGCAAGCCGCTTCTGCTGAAACCCGATGCCGTGGAGGGTTTTTACGAGCAGATCGGCCGCAACACCGGCTACATCATCCACCCCGAGGAAACACTGGCAAACAACTTTGTTCATTTGATGATGGAAAAACAGGATCTTAAAAACCCGGAGATCCCGGAGAAGATCGAAGCGATCCTGATGGCGGATTGAATACTCAGCGCAGGGAATCGTACCAGTACCTGCAGTTGTCCCGTTGCTTCAATGTCTCCCCAAAGGTGACAATTGCTTCCACCGCGTGTGCCAAATTCTTTAGCGTGAACAACGCGCGAACCTTGCGCCCGGAACTGATGACCGGCTCGTTCAAGATAACCATGCGCTTGGCCAGGCGTTGACCCAGCCGGTTGAGCCGAATGCAGTACTCGATCTCCTCGGCGGCGAACCACTCCTGACTGAAGCCGCCCAGATCCCGGAAGGCGGCAGCCCGGCAGAATAAAAACGAGCCGGCGGCCCAGCGCATCACTCGGCCGATCGTGTTCCATGTGACCACCGTCTGTCGAAAAAGCCAGGGGCCGCTGTCGAACCTCACCGGACAACCTCCACCGAGGCAGTCATCACGCGCCATTGCCCGCATCATTTCGCGAAAGAGCATCGGCGACACCTCTGTGTCGGCATCGACGAACACCAGCCAGTCGCCCCTGGCCTCCCGGCCGGCGGCGTTTCGTGAAGCGGCGATCTGGTTGAAAGGCTCGAACACCACCCGTGCGCCGTTGGCTCTGGCCACCGAAGCCGTCCCGTCGGTCGAGTTGTTGTCACACACGACGACCTCGCTCGCCCATCCCGCCTGGCCAAGCACGGCACGCGCCTTGTGGGCCGCCTCGAGGGTCTTGAGCAGGTACTTGGCCTCGTTGAAGGCCGGGATGACGATGGACACCAGCACTTGGGCAAGCGTAACGGGACGTACACGATGATTCAACTTGGGCCTCTTTCTGCTGGCGTTTATTTACGAGATCGCTACCGTTTGCGGCCATGTCTTTCCTACTGAAACGAACAGGCGGGAGCTTGGCCATCGTAGCCGGGCTTATTGTCATGACAGCCACAGGCACTACTGCGGCGGAGAAACCCAGTTGGATTTGGGGCCCCGGAGCAGCGAAGGAAAAAGAGACGGTTTATTTCCGCAAAGTGATCAAGCTCAACAAGCCCACGCAGTCTGCCAAATTCACAATGTCATGCGACAACGGCTTCGAGGCGTTTATCAACGGCAAAAAAGTGCTGGCCGGTGGAGACTGGAACAACGCCCGAACAGCGGACGTAAAAAAGCATTTGAAAGTCGGCCGAAATGTCATCGCGGTGCGCGGCTGGAACGAGGGCAGTGTCGCCGGACTGGTGGGCCAACTCGACATCGCTGCCAGCACCTCTCGCCACAAGATCATCAATACCGACTCATCATGGCATGCGAGCCGCTTGAAAGCGGACGGCTGGGAGTCAATTGCCTTCGACGCCAGGGACTGGAAGGCCTCCCGCATCACCGGAGCGCTGGGTGACGGGCCGTGGGGTAACGTGTTCGCCAAGGCGAGCAAGGGCAGCGGCGGCACTCCGGGCGTTCCTGCCCCAGAGCACCTCACCTTGGCCAAGGGCTTCAAGGCGGAACTGCTGCACATTGTTCCGAAAGGCGAACAGGGCTCGTGGGTGGCGATAACCGAGGACCACAAGGGCCGCCTGATCGTCTCCGACCAGTACGGCCACCTTTACCGCATCACGCCGCCAAAAATCGGCGAGGATGCCTCAAAGATTTACATCGAGAAAATCAACGCGCCGATCGGTCACGCGCAGGGGCTGCTCTGGGCGTTCAACAGCCTGTATGTCGTGGTGAACGGCGGCGGCATCGCCGGGCACGGCAGCGGCCTTTACCGGGTGATCGACACCAACGGCGATGATAAGCTCGACAAGGTCGAGACGTTGAAAAAAATCAACGGCGGCGGCGAGCACGGCCCGCACGATGTCATCCTGACGCCGGATAAAAAAAACCTCTTCGTCGTCGCCGGCAACCACACACGACTGCCGGGCGACCTCGACACCAAGCGCAACCCCTCCGCGTTCGATGAGGATCTGCTGCTGCCGCGCCAACCGGATGCCCGCGGTCATGCCCGCAGCATCCGCGCGCCGGCCGGCTGGATCTGCCAGGTCTCACCTGACGGCAAAAAATGGGATCTCATCTCCAGCGGCTACCGTAATGCCTATGGCCTTGCGCTCAACGCCCACGGCGAACTATTCACCTACGACGCCGACATGGAGTGGGACTATGGCACGCCTTGGTACCGCCCCACCCGCGTCAACCATGTCGTCAGCGGTAGCGAATACGGCTGGCGCACCGGCACCGGCAAATGGCCGGTCTACTACCCGGACAGCCTGCCACCGGCGATCGACATCGGCCCGGGCTGCCCCACCGGCGTAAAGTTCGGCACCGGCGCCAATTTCCCGAAACGCTACCAGGATGCCCTCTACATACTCGACTGGACCTTCGGCACGATCTACGCCATCCACCTGACACCAGACGGCGCCTCGTACACCGGCAAGCGCGAAACCTTTGTCGCCGGGAAGCCGTTCCCGGTGACCGACCTCGTGTTCCACAGCGATGGTGCGATGTACTTCGCCATCGGCGGACGCCGCACGCAGTCCGCCCTGTACCGCGTGACATGGAATGGCAGAGTCATCGACGAAAAAGCCCCGACACAGGCCGAACAGGAGGCAGCCCGATTACGGAAGCTGCGCAAGGACCTGGAGGCATTTCACGGCAGGCAGGACCCGGGAGCTGTCAGGGCGGCCTTCAGGCATCTTGGTCACGAGGATCGTTTCATCCGGTACGCCGCACGCATCGCCATCGAGAACCAGCCGATCATCGAGTGGGAAAAGAAAGTGCTCAACGCCAAGGACACCGACACGATCATCACCGGCGCAGTCGCCCTGGCCCGAAGCGGCCAAGCCGCCTCGCGGGACGCCCTGTTGAACAAGCTGTTGTCACTCGACTTGGCCCAGCTCAGTGAACGCCAGAAACTCGAGCTCAGCCGCGCCTACGCGCTGGCCTTCGTCCGTATGGGCGAGCCAGCCGACAAGGAGTTGGCCAAACGCCTCATTGTGTCATTCGACAGCCAATACCCTGCCAAAAACGCCGGCCTCAACCGGGAGCTTTCGCAGTTGCTTGTCTTCCTCAAGGCCCCGTCAGTCATTGACAAGACCCTGGCCATGATGGACACCAAGGTGGAATCCACGATGGTGGTTGACAAGGAGGCTCTCGACCGCAACGACGGTTACGGTGGCACCATCAAGAAGGTCTTGGCCAACACGCCGGAGATTCAAAACCTGCACTACGCCATGACACTGCGCAACCTGCGTTACGGCTGGAAGATCGATCAGCGGAAAAAATACTTCGAGTGGTACAAGGACGCCGCGACCAAGAGCGGTGGTGTCAGTTATGGCGGCTTCCTGAAAAACTTCCAGAAAGACGCCCTGGCCAATGCACCGGCAAGGGAGCGTGCCGCCCTCGAGAAACTCGTCGGCGACGCCTCGCTCGCGTACAAGCCGGCCAAGCCACCGGCACCAAAAGGCCCCGGCCAACTCTGGGAGCTTGAGGAAACCGCGAAGTTGATCGACAGCAACATGAAAGGCAGAAACTTTGAAAACGGCAAACGCAGCTTTGCCGCCGCGCTCTGCGCCTCCTGCCACCGCTTCGACGGCCAGGGCGGAGCCACCGGCCCCGACCTGACCTCCGTCTCGAGTCGCTTCGGCACACGCGATCTGCTCGACTCGATCATCGACCCGAACAAGGTCGTCTCAGACCAGTACGAGTCGTCGCTTGTGACCAAAACCAACGGCGACGTCGTGAACGGCCGCATATTGTTCGAGGAAAACGGAGAACTGCACATTTCCGCCAACCCGCTCGACCCGGATCAAGTCACCGTCGTGAAACGCTCAGACGTGAAAAGCGCGGAGCCCTCCCCCATCTCACCCATGCCTCCCGCATTGATAAACATTCTGAACAGGGACGAACTGCTTGACCTGTTTGCCTACATGAAATCCGGGGGCAACCGTGCCAATGCCGTGTTTTCGAATTAAGGATTAACAGGACGAATTATCCAAATAAATGTAAAATTCGAGTTGTTCAAAGAGCGAAGACCGAGGTTGATGGTTGTCAACCACGAACGGTCGGGAACACATTTCCTCATTAATTCGCTCTCCGAAAGTTTCAACTATTCGAAGAAGTCCCTCGATTTTGACCACACGGATGTCAATATCAATTACTACGCGCCGGAAAACATACTCAGCATCTTGCAGAAACTTAGCAATGTTTCACTTGGCTAATGTCATCAAGTCCCATCACCCGGTGGGTTTTTTCAGTGAAATCCTCGGAGAAATCCTGGATGATTTTGACTTATTGTATGTTTATCGGGATCCTCGAGATGTCATGCTCAGCCTTCGGAAACAGATTCGGTTTTGGGACTGGCACGAGGGTCCCGGTACCGAAACTCTCCAGGAATTCATACGCTCAGCTCCCTCTGGGCGCATGATGCGGTATCAACAGAACCAGAGCCATCCGTACTCCACCGTTGGGAGTCTCATGTCCGGGGTTGGATGATCGACAC
>MPMB02032592.1_pt1 | contig 13206 bp, 11 predicted proteins | sample 1617371 | NCBI WGS metagenome assembly MPMB02 (sample SAMN05944808, study PRJNA350692) | marine metagenome | biome: marine; feature: ODZ; material: water; isolation source: 300 m water sample filtered on 0.2 um supor filter | place: Pacific Ocean | collected 2012-04-08 | depth 300m m
CCTTGCGTCAAAGGGTCGCCGCCAGTTCCCGAGTGCGGCTGCAGGGTGCGATCGCCCTGCTGACTGTAACACCGCAGGCTCATCTCGGTTTCGGGATAATTTGCGCCCGAGAACTCTGCCATGGCCCGTGTTGCCATTGCCACCACATCAGATTCGGGCTGGCCGATTTTCGCCTCTTCAAGAATAATATTTACGCCCACGTCGGACGTTGCGACGGCCTTGCGTATCTGTGCGATCTCTTCTTCGGAATGCACTTTGCGCAGAGCGTTCAGATCGGCGCTGCCGTCACGCGTTGCAAGTGTTGAGTGCAACTCCTTTAAAAGCGCGAGATTAGAGCAAGGAGTCATGCTTGCGTCAAACGCAATGCTATCGATCCCACGATCCTGTAGCGCACGGGATAAAAGTGCAAGCGCGGTAGGGAGGCTGGGTCCGTCAGAATCTGTATATACCTGAACCTCATGGATATGACCCAGGGACTCGAGCCTTGGTGCCTCCATAGCACTGGTGACCGTAAACACCGGCACAGATTGAGGCACTACTGTGATCGTAGGCCGGCCCCAATGCACGATCGGGGCGCCGCTGAAGTAATAAGAGGCGGTAAAGGAAAACGCGACGAACGCTTCGGTTGCAGTCAGAGAATCACGGATTGCTTGCTGCCTGCGCTCAATCTCTTGTCGTGAAAAAGGCTTGTCGGTCATGGTTAATCTACTTTACTTAAATGAAAAGGGATCATTCTGCCGGAAAAGCCATATCCCTGGCCACCCGCATATTCACCACGGCCCTGATTCGGTGCCCGTCGGGGCTGTCGCCCGGCCGGAAAAGCCTAACGAATGACAGGCACACGGCGTCCGCTGTACCATTAGACAAACGTAATATAAGATAATGAGGTGAGCACCAGCCACGCGCAGGTCGCGGGAGGAGTGAAGAAGTGAAACGGATTTTGTTGATGATGTGTGTGCCGCTGTTTGCCACCGGGCCTGCGTTTGCCCAGGTAGCGGTCGAGGAAGTAAGCTGGACGCAGGACACGAGCTTCAAGAGTTGTGACGCAGACGATGTCTGTACGACGCACAAGGAGATCAAGCTCGACCGACAGCAGATCAAGGTTGGCGAGTCGATCGGCATTACCAGCCTGGATACGGGTGAGCCGATCGCCATTATCAGCCCGGATACGGGTGAGCCGATCGCCACCTTTACCGTGCAAAGCATCAAATGGTCGCGCGAGGTGAAGATGTGCTGGCTCGGCGACACGGCGGAACAGTCGAAAAGCTATATCACCGTGAGCGACTGCAAGAAGTAGGCGTACCGTGACGGGGCCACCCACGTGGTCTTTGAGCCGCTGGATTTCATCTCGCGCCTGGCCGCTGGTGCCGAAACCGCGCGTGAACCTCACTCGGTCCGATGGCGTATTTACCCCTAACAGGATACTACGCGCGCAGATCACGCCCACGCGGTGCGGCCGGTACGCCGGCAACGACGCGGCGAAAACACCCGCGCAACGACGTGCGGCCATGACCCGGGCACAGCGCCGCCTGCCGGGCCTCATGGATTAGCGGCTCGGCAACCCGCTTCCCCAGGCAGAGATGCCATCCCGGGCGGGCATCGGTACGGGTTCGCTCACCCCGGTTCTAACCCGGCGCATTGGTGCCGCCACATCCCCCCAGGGCGCTGAATCCCGCCCTCCGCCGGTCACGGCCAGTTTCCCGTATCACCCGGATCCCACAACCTGGGCCCGTCTGCCACCTTGGCATCGCGCTGGCAGCCATCGGCCAGGCCGGGTTGTTCTTCCGATTCACCTGAAAACGACTCCTTTTGGTCAATTAATGTGACCGCGCTCACATACAAAACCTTATTTTGTCTTGTTTTGTGAGCAGCCGCACATCTTTCTCCCAAGTCGTTGTCTAAAGTGTCAGCAACTGGATAGGCCAGTATAAATTTTTCAAACTGATACTTTTAAACATTGATAGGGAGACAACCATTATGAACACTAAAGCATATGTAATCTTATTTTCACTTTTTCTTGCTGCCTGTGGTGGCGGTAGCACCGACGGTGGCGTAACAGTAGAAGTTGCTGAAGTAGCTGAAGTTCAGCCGACTCTCGGTAAATGGCAGGATGCCTCAGATGCTCGGTTTACCTATAAATTTAAGAGCAACGGCGAGCTTCTCGAATACAAGAATGGCCGCCTTTATTCTGGCGGGTTTTGGAAAGAGGTTAACAGTACGACGGTGGACATGATTTTCGTGAGCGAAGCTTGGGGCTGCAAAGCGAAATCCGATGATTCCGTGCTTTGCACGATGTACGCGGGCGGCCTCGGTGAACGCAGTATCGGCCGGCTGAACCGAATCAACTAAGCCTGAGTGGCGGACCGGTAAAGCCGGTTACGGTCCGCCCAACAAATCCTCCTCAAACGGAAACCGGGAAACGATCTCATTGCCGGTTTCCGTTACCCTGGTCGCGCTGCTGACCATTGCGGCATCGGCATAACCTACACGGAAGCCACCCACTTACCTTTCCACGTTGGCCTCCAGTTTGCCCACGTGGGGAACGCCTTAGGCTCAACTCCAGTGTCGTGGACCTCGATGGCGATGGGTCTGACCACGTCTTTGCCGGGAACGCTGTAATACCTGGTGTTGTCCCCGTTGGGACATACAGTAACGGCAGCCAGAATATCGATCTCGGCGTAAAACTCGATGTAGTCGCCAGCCTTGGAGTCGCTAAGGGCGGCGGAGATCTTGCCGTTGTGGGGGTCGGCCCGCATCTTCTGAAAGAGGTTGATGTTATCGTGGATATCTTCCTCCTTCAGGCCAAAGGGCTCGATGGCCTGGAGAAAGTTCACGTGGCATGAGTTCAACCCGGGGATAGCGACGCGCATCTCAGTCCACTCGGTCGCACAGTGAGTCCCGAGCCAGTGGTGATGGAAGTCGCTGTCAGCAGGATCGGTGACCACGGTATCCTCGATGCACGTGACCAGAGGCCTGAGCCAGGGAACGCCAGACCAGACTCGCAAATAGGGTTCGACCACCCATCCTTCGATAGCCCAGGTTCGGGCCAGACTGTAGAACTCCTTGGGGTTGTTGGCGTTCCAGAAACTAACATCCGCAATCTGCACCCCCTCCTCTTCTATTATCCTGAAGGACTGCCCCCTCTTGACAATGAACCCCCGCCCCTCGTATGGGGGGATGATGAACCTATCTATCAGCTTGTGACGTGGCTTGCCGGCTCTCAGATTATCGTAGAAATCCGTATCCAGCATGGCCCGTGGATCGAGCAGCGTGAAATCTCTGAGAGTAGGCATGTTCATCATCTCCCTGTAGATGCGGACACCGTGTCGAGTCCGCGGGCCAGTCCTTGCTAGTTCAAGCTTTAGCAGCGTGTTGAAAAGGCCTCTCGGCCATCCCCCCCCTAACGGCCTTCCTGACCAGGAAGGGGGGGAATCATATTCTAGAAAGACTCTTAAACTCCCGGCAAAGGAGCAAAGGAAGAATAAATACCCCTGCGCTCCGAACGAGTTTCGTTTAGGTGGTTGTAAATGTTTCGCCCGAGCAGAATAGCCGTTTTTTCACAGGTTATCTTGGAGCTGAGACAGGTTTACCGATACATGAACTCTCGCCGGGCTGGCACTTCTCACCTGTTCTTTAGCCACCAAATTGCATCCTCAATGCGATCATCACCCCAGAACAGTTCACTGCCAACAACGCAGGTCGGACTGCCAAATATGCCTTTCTCTCTCGCAGCATCCGTCTGCTCAGAATATGACTTTGCAACCGGCTCACTTTGGGCTAACTGAAATATTCTTTTCGGATCTTGGCCGATCTCCGTAAGGCTATCTGACAGATTGGGTTCACTGCCCGCCTCCAGGCCTTCCTGAAACCACCTGCGGTAGGTAGCGTAGACGTAATCGGCACACCATCCTTCCTGCATTCCAAGTACTGCGATCTTGTTCGCCAGATCAAACTCTTTCAGGGGATAAGGCGCGGGTACACTGGCCGCAATACCATGCCTCTGCGCTCTTCTTTCAATATCACGCCACATATAGTCGGCTTTAGCCTTTTTAGTAGGCGGAAATGGGATGTTGTCCATTTCCTGCATTATCTTGCGTACACTGAATGGATGCCATGAAAAGGTCACGCCTGTATTGCGTTCCAATGCAGGCAGACGGGCTACGGAAAGATAGGAGTAGGTGCTACCAATTGAAAACCAGAACTCAATGTCCTTCACACCGCATCCTCTATTCTTATTTGTCTGGGAAAGATTACCAACTCATATCACTATCTTATCTTCTTTTACAAAGAGACTGCTAGAGCAGAAGATTTGGTGAAGAAATTGGGTTAGGCGTGAAATTATGTGGCTGAAGATTCTAACCGTCCATTTCGCAGGTTCCGGCGCTTTCAGATAACGCTGAAGATCATCACCAAGTTCGGCCCGCCCGAAATAATGAACACCGATTAGAGGCGCAGTTCACCCGCAGCGCCTGAATCGCCACGCTGACCCGCCTGTACGCACGGCACCTCAGTACTGGGTCATCTATCAGTAAGCGTGATAGGAATCACGGCCGTCTAGACGAAACGTTGCAATAGCCGTAGATTACGGTAAGCGTGACAACGTCGAGTGCATCGGACCGTTCTGACAACTCGACTGAATCCGCTGTTACAAAACTAAAGGGAGATCAACCATGGCAAGATATATGGCAATAATAGATGTAACCGCCGCTGCGTTCAAAGGACTTATCCAGAGCCCCCAGGACCGTAAAGAAGCGACAACGGCACTTTTCTCCTCTATTGGCGGGGAGGTAGAGCATTACTGGTTTGGTATCGGCAGCAACACGCTTTACATCGTGGTCAATGCCCCAGAAAATGACGTCAACATGGAAGCCCTCAGTATGCTGGTTTTCGGTTCGGGCATCGCACAGTCTATGAACATGGTCAAGCTGATGTGCTCCGATGAAGCCGTAGCCGCGATGAAAAAAGCGGGCGAACTCGCCTACGACGCTCCAAGCAACTAGAGCCTGACAACAAGCTAGGATAAAAAGCCCTGCAAAAAGCGGGGCTTTTTCTCGGTTTGGTTATCTCGCTAGCTGTGCCAGCCAGCACCAAACAGTCGCTCTCGAACTTCATGTTCCAACTGGCAGGCAGTGAGCTTAAGGGATCTCCGACCTTTTGAGGATTAAGATTGAAAATATAGGCGGACACCGTACCTGGGTAAATTCCCTGTTTGCTTGATGAGCGAGGAGTATCGAATGAAGACAACGATTCTTTTTTTAATTCTTGGAACACTTGCGTTTTACGGGTGCGGTGGAGGTAATAGTGGGACGGGCACGCAGCTTACTGCCGGCAGTCTTGTCGCACCACATGTTAATCAGGCCGACATAGACTATGTCGGATCGTATAGCGAGTCAGCTGGAACGCCACTGGGCCGCATTCATAATGGGCTAGATTTTAGAACTACTGGCCAGCGGAAACCGTTCAGAGCTGTTGCAACCGGCAGCATCACTAAAATTCTGCTCTGGAAAACTGATACTTTTGGTAACTGGCAAGTTAATGTCAGGCTCACGTTCAACGGCGGCTTTGCCGAGTACGCGTTTGAGCCAATGACCACTGCAAAAAGTGACGGACAGGCACAACATTCGAACATCCTGGTATCTGAGGGAGATACAGTTACTCAGGGACAAGTAATCGGATATCTGCACAAAGGTCATCCGAGCCATACTCACGTCCATCTCGGTCTTTATGTTGACGGTAATACAATTTGCCCTGCCAAGTATTTCAATGATGCCGCACGAGCTTCGATCCAGTCACTAACTCGTGGTGGTGCGCCATTGTGCTATTAACCACTGCCTCTGGCCGGGCATTGGCTAAGCGGCTGCATAGGTTCTCCGAGTCTTGGGCGCAACATCTGCTGACACCGGGCTGCGGGGTTGAGGGCCGGTAGCCGCCGGCCGTAGTGCTAATGAATCCGTTCGAGCATGCGCTGATGTCGCTGTGGAAAGACAATGAATCCAAGGCCGCTGGATTAAAGGCTTTGACATCGACCGACAGAATGGTTTATATAAGACATCGGATATTCTTACATAAGAATTATTCGACCTTTTTGGGAATCATTCCTATTAAAGAAACGCACTATACGTTACCGTAACCTAGCGTGCTATTAAACGGAGGAAACAGTTAATGCTCAAACGAAAACTAATCAAACGGGCCGCTTTTACTGCAGTTTCGGCGGGACTGGCTGTCTCGACACTGCCGGCAACGGCGGCTGATGTAACGATGAACCTTGGCTTCGGTGCGCCGATGGAGTCGATCTACGGTGATTTATCCACGATAGTCAAGGCAAAGGTCGAGGAATACACCGGCGGACGTGTGGAAGTGAAAATTCGTTGCTGCAATCAAATTTCCAGCGAAGACGAAGGCTTCAAGGCGATGCAACTCGGCACGGTTGACGCGTTTATCATTACAGCCAACAACATATCGCCGCACTGGCCGCTCATGGACGTAACCGTTCTGCCATATATCTTCCAGAACACCGCGCATCTGGAGCGGGTCGTCGATGGTCCGGTGGGTGATCTGATGAAGAAGGGCCTACAGGCTGCCACCAGCGTCCACCTACTAACCTTTGGCCCAGCACTATATCGCGATTTTTACAACTCCAAGCGTGCCATCAACACTATGGCCGATATGAAAGGTCTTAAGGTTCGCACGCCTAAGAATGAGGTGATGCTTGCCACTTTCGAAGCCTTCGGCGCCGAACCCATCCCGTTGGCCTGGTCGGACACACCAACCGCACTTCAGACCGGGACGGTTGACGGCGGTGACAATGGCACCTCGTTCATCAAAGACATGAAGTTCTATGAATTCGAGCCGCATCTGGTCATTCTCGAACATTTTGTCGCTATGGCGCCGTTGTTTGCCTCCGACCATTTCATGAAGCGGCTGGACGGCGAACTTCGTGAACAGGTTCAAAAAGCGGCGACAGACGCCGGTATGGAATTTCGCCAGCTGGTGAGAAACGAAACCGAAGAAGTGCGCAACTGGCTCGCCACTGAAGGTGGCATGGCCAGGACCGACCCCGATAGGGCTGATTTCATTAAGGCTGCTCAGACGGTCCAGCAGGCTTTCGCGGAGAAACGCGGGGCGGAATTCGTCAAGTTGGTCAACGCTATCCAGGCCGCCGCAGAATAGGTTTAATTCTTTTATCTCCTCGCTAAGGGGCATTTTTTGCCTCGGGCCGTCTACGCCAAGTCTCCTAAGACTGCTAAAGCGGCCAAGCGGGGAACAACGGCACTAGCTGCTGCACGGTCGATTAGACCGTGCAGCAGTTTTATGCACAGCAGTGCAGGCAGGATCATTCATCAAACGGGCCAATACCATCGGAAAGCGCCGGACTAGCTCGCATCGCAATACCCGAACGGCAGTTGGACCCGCGGATTGCAATCATGGTGGGTTGATACGCAGGATACCAAAATGGCTATCCTGAAATGGCTTGAGCGGCATTTTGAGGAGCTGATTTGCTGCAGTTGCCTGGTGGTTATCTCCCTTTGCGTCTTCTCCCAGGTCATTGCCAGATACCTGTTCCATAAGGGGATTCACTGGACCGAGGAAGTGGCCGCCATGAGCATGGTTTGGGCGGTGTATATGGGCGCCGCGCTCTGTGTCCGGGAGAGATTCCACATACGTATCCTGGTTGGTGTGGCTTCCCTGCCGCTTCGTATGGGCAAGGTCGTGATCTTCATCAGCGATCTGTTCTGGGCCTTTTTCTCTCTGTTTATGATCAAAGTCGCCATCGACTATCTGACTGTGGCCTGGAAATTCACGTCGCTTAGCCCGAGTCTAGGCATCAACGAGTTTTACCCCCAGACCATCCTCGTTATCGGCTATGCGCTGATGCTGATTCGATTAATACAGACTTATTTTCACTGGATTCGTGAAGGTCGCCAAGGCTTGCCCGGCATGCTCGAGGAGGAGGGGTTCGGCACCACTCAGGATCGGGAGCAGCCAACTTGAACTCTCTCTCGATCCTAGCATTGGCATTTGTCGGCCTGACTGTGATTGGCGTGCCGCTTTTCGCGTCGGTCGGTCTCACGACTGCGCTGGCACTCTACCTCATCGACATTCCTTACACGCTACTGGCGCAGACCGGTTACTCGAGCCTGAGACCATTTCCATTGCTGACTATTCCGCTCTTCGTTCTCGCCGGGCGGCTTATGGAAGTCGGTGGCATGGCGACCCGTATGATCGCCATTGCAACCAATCTAGTCGGCGCTTATCGCGGCTCCATGGGTCTGGTGACGGTATTTGCCTGCATGTTGTTTGCCGCTCTCTCCGGGTCGGGGCCTGCAACTACTGCCGCCATCGGATCAGTGACCGTTCCCGCGATGCGCCGGGAGGGTTATGATGTTCCGTTCGCGGCCGCCATCACGGCCAGTGGCGGCGCGCTTGGCAGTCTCATTCCCCCGTCGAATCTGCTGATTATCTACGGTCTTGTGTCCGAGACCTCTATTCCGCGGTTGTTTTTGGCCGGTATCGTACCGGGAGTTCTGGTCACTTTGCTGCTGATGTTCACCGCTTACATCGTCGCGCGGCGACGGGGCTATGGCGGAACAGGTCCAGCGTTTTCGTGGCGGCCGTTTTTTCGTGCGGCTTGGGATGGAAAATGGTCTATTGGCGCGCCGATCCTGATCCTTGGTGGCATCTACGGTGGTGCGTTTACCCCGACTGAGGCAGCCAGTGTTGCAGTGTTCTATGCTCTTTTTGTCGGTCTTTTCATTTACCGTGAACTTACCCTTGAAAAGATCATCGCGGCACTGCGCTTTACCGCGCTTCTGACTGGCATTCTCATCCTGCTGACCCCGACCCTTGCATTTGGCCAGCTCACGGCCTTTTATGATGTTCCCGCAGCCGTTCAACATGGCATTAGCGCGATCACCGAAAACCCCATCTTGGTCTTGCTACTGATCGGTGTGTTCTACATCTTTATCGGCACGTTCATGGAGTCGATAGCACAGATCATTTTATTTACTTCGGTTTTCCTGCCATTGGTCTCGTCACTCGGGGTCGATCCAGTTCTATTTGGTGTGTTCACGGTCATGACCTGTGAAATTGGCTTCCTCACGCCGCCACTTGGAGCCAACCTGACTGTGGCGTCGCGCATTTCCGGCGTTTCAATCGAGCGGATATCGGTCGCGGTACTGCCTTTCATCGTTGCCTATATCGTCGGTATGGTGATCATAATTCTTCTCCCTGACTTGACCCTGTTCATGCCAAACTTGGCTTTTGGTCCAAGTCTATAACAGTAGTCCTAAGGGGTAGCCGGGTGATCGACTTCATCTTTGAAAAAGGTCTGGTTTATGATGGTTCTGGCAATGAACCTTATGTTGCAGACGTCGCAACTTTGGGTAACAAGATTGAGTGTATCGGTCAGCTAGATGATGTTGAGTGTATCCAAAGAATCAATATTGAAGGTCTTGCTATTACACCCGGCTTCATCGATCTGCATACCCACTCTGACTTTACACTAGTTGTTAACACAAAAGCCGAGAGCCAAGTTCATCAAGGTGTGACTACTGAAGTCGTTGGTCAATGCGGCCATAGTTGTGCTCCGGTGTGCCGCCCGAGCGAAATAGCGAAGGTTGCGCTCGGCTATATTCCAGGATGTGAGGGAGCGGGGTGGGAAAGCTTCGGCGAGTACCTGGATCACCTCGGTCAGCACGATCTTGGTGTTAACGTCGCGGCCTTCGTGGGCCACGGCACAATTCACCGTATGGTCATGGGTGACGAGCTGCGATTGCCGGAGCCTGAAGAAGTTGACCAAATGGCCGGGTTGGTCCATCAGGCCATGGCAGAAGGTGCTGCTGGATTTTCAACGGGACTTGAGTACTGGCCTGGCAGCCAGTCTGCGCCCGAGCACATTGTGCCACTTTGCGAAGTTACCGCCCGCCATAACCGCCTTTATGCGACTCACGTTCGTAACCGTGACCGTTTCTATGACCTGGGCTTTGGCGAAGCAATTGCAACGGCCCGCTCATCAGGAGCCCGGCTCCAGATATCACACATCCAGCCGAAATACGGTGCCCCGACCCATGCGATGGAACATACTCTAGAAATTATCAGTGCAGCCCGTCGGCACGGTGTTGAACTGGCATTCGATGTAATTCCCCACGATTGGGCTCACACGCTAGTCATGGCAATTCTGCCCAGGTGGGCACTGGAAGGCGGCGTCGACAAGATCCTAGAGCGTCTGAAAGATGACGAATTAAGAGATAAGATGAAGCAGAACAGGAGTCCAATGTGGCTGCTCGTAGCGGACAGAATCTGGTCGAAGATAGTGTTGCTTAATTCCAGGGAAAATGCAGATCTTGTTGGTGAAACCTTCGAGGATATTGGTAGGGCGCGTGGAAAAGACCCATACGATGCTGTACTCGACCTCCTACTGGAAGAGGGTAACGATATGCATCAGTTACTGTGGACTTCCCACGCTTTCTCAGAATCGGACGTGGAACTGTGTCTTGCGCAGTCTGAATGCGCTGTTATTTCCGATACACTGGCGTTGGCCCCTTATGGCGATCTCGCCACGCAACTGGGTTCACTTAGTGGCTATGGCTGGACATCCGAATTCCTATATCGTTATGTTAAGGAACGGAATGTTTTGTCTCTATCTGAAGGTATTCGCCGATTAACCAGTCTTCCTGCCCAGCGCTTAGGCCTTGGTAACCGCGGATTAGTCCGAGAGGGGTTTAAAGCGGATATCGTTGTATTCGATCCGAATGCTATAAGAAGCACCTGGACTATCCAAGAACCTAGAAACTACCCTATTGGCATTGAGCATGTAATTGTGAATGGGCGCTCGGCCATAAGCGACGGCCAGAGAACTGAAAATGACGGGGGGATTGTGCTTCGGGCGCCACTTTAGATATTCATTCAATCCGTCGCCGGATCCTACAACGCAAATGGCCGCTTGGCTTAGGAAAAGAAACTGGGTTCGGGTAGTAACAGCGAACCTCGCAATATCGGGCAACCCGAGCAGCTTCAGCCATTTAATCGATCACACCTAGTCTGGTTAACTATCCCTTCGAAAATTGAAAGTTATCTATCGCCTATTCGGATTTTTTTGGCTTGATCTGATCGAAATCTTGAGAGAAAAGTTACCCCTCAGTAATCAGTCAAGTTATCAACGCCACTGGTTTCCCTAAGACTGCACTAACCGATGACACCGATCCAACCTTTCAGTATTAATGTCCCGGATAGGATAATTAGTGATATCCGTAGCCGCGTCATAAATTTTCCGTGGCACGAAATGCCAGAAGATGGTGGATGGGCATACGGTACTAACCTTGATTACATGAAGGAATTATGCACCTACTGGGTCGAGCAATTCGATTGGAGAAAACAGGAAACAATCATCAACAGTTTTTCTCAGTTTACCGCCAAGGTGGACGAACTCGACGTTCATTTCATTCATGAAAGAGGCAGTGGTTCTGCGCCACTGGCGTTAATCATCTCTCACGGCTGGCCCGGATCAATCATCGAATTCCTGGATATGATTGATCCTTTGGCGCACCCGGAACGCTACGATGGTGATATTGAAGATGGGTTCGATGTGATCGTACCATCGCTCCCAGGCTTCGGCTTCTCCGGTAAGCCACCGCGGCCGTATGGGCCACGCAGGATGGCCAGCATTTTCGACAAATTGATGACCGAGGTGCTGGGCTACGGTAACTATATTGCTCAAGGCGGTGACTGGGGCGGCGCTATCTCATCCTGGCTTGGGTATGAACACGCACCGGCTTGCTGCGCAATTCATCTCAATATCATGACCATGCGGCATGTGGACGGGCCCAAGGGCGCCGAGGAAAAAGAGTGGGCCGACAAGTTTGAGAAAGAACAAGAGCTCGAGAATGGTTACCGTACCCAGCAGGCTACAAAGCCGCAGACTTTAAGCTACGCCATGATGGATAGCCCTGTCGGGGTAGCCGCATGGATTGTTGAGAAATTTCATTCCTGGTCCGATACCAAAGGTGATGATATAGAAAGTGCCCATACCAAGGATGCGTTGTTGGCTAATATCATGATTTACCTGATCACTCGAACATTCAACACAGCGAGCTGGATTTACTATGGTCGAAAGGAGGAAGGTGGGCGGATCCTTTCAAGGGATAGAAAGCGTGTCGAGGTCCCAACAGGTTGCGCCTTGTTTCCCGCTGAAATGCTGTCATGGCCGCCCCGAAGCTATGTGGACCGGGTGTACAACGTTATCCATTGGACAGAAATGCCGCGCGGAGGACATTTCGGGGCTATGGAGCAGCCAGACCTTCTGATTGAAGATATTCGGGCTTTTGCCCGCTCGTTAAGGCTTGACAGGAGTTAGGAGAGCAAGATGGTGGCTATGGATGGAATCGAACAGGACTGTAAGAGATTTAATAACGAGAGTATTCCTGCCTCCCTCAAATAGTTACCGTCAAAGTTACTGTCTGAGGTGCGGGCTTTAGCTGGCTGTGATTGGACTATAGCAAGCCCCGATTTGTTACAGTCGCCAAAACTTCTATCCCCGATCTTGCCTACTCGATGACGATCACGTCATTACGGAACCGGGTCAATGGCTCGCTCCCATCCTCTGTGACCAGGAACATATCAGCATGCTTGAACCCACCGATCCCGTCCAGCGCAATCATCGGCTCTATTGACATAACCATGTTGGGCTGCAGTATGAAATCGTTGTAAGGGCGAATCTCACCCAGCTCGTCCCGGCCATACCAATAACCCATGATGCCGAAGGAATGTCCCGTACCGAAGGTCCGGTTCTCCAGTAACCCGTATTTTTGGTAGATGGGATTAATGACGGCGTCATCGATGTCACCCAACCGCACCCCGGGTTTAAGCGCCGCAATGCCGGCGTGATGGACTTCAACCTGAATTTCGAAGTATTTTCGAACATCGTCTGAAATCGGCCCGAATACCAGGCTTCGCTCCAGTAGGTGGTAATAACCGAGGATCATCGGGAACACGTTGAGGCTGAGCAGGTCCCCTTTTTGCATCCGTCTATCGGTATTCAGAGCATGGGCGATCTTGGTATGTTCGGGACCTGACTGTGCCCAACAGAAGGTGCCATCGCATTCGTAACCCGGAAACCGTCGGCAGATCTCTTCTTCCATTGCCGTCACTGATGCCCTGGCTACCTGCACTTCGGTGACCCCTTCGGTGAGCGCGTCGACAAAAGCCTGC
>MPMB02077092.1_pt1 | contig 13165 bp, 13 predicted proteins | sample 1617371 | NCBI WGS metagenome assembly MPMB02 (sample SAMN05944808, study PRJNA350692) | marine metagenome | biome: marine; feature: ODZ; material: water; isolation source: 300 m water sample filtered on 0.2 um supor filter | place: Pacific Ocean | collected 2012-04-08 | depth 300m m
ACCGGTTTAGCCTGGGAAAACCGTATCCGGCTGTTCTTAAAAAGATCTATGGGCAGGATGGAGGGGTTCTTGTCTTTGCAGATTTTGCAGGCAGGATCGCTCCGATGATTTCCGATTTGAATCAGGGAAGGAATTTGACTTTGATTCTGGATCATCACGTGACTGAAGCTTCAACAGATCCTATCGTTTTTAATCTGGACCCGGAACTCTATGGTCTGAAGGGCGACCGTGATATTACCGCTTCGACCACCTGTTATCTTTTTGGTTTGGCCATGGATCCACTCAATCGGGACATGGCGCATATTGCGGCGATAGGAGCTGTGGGGGATAAATTTTTTGAAGATGGGCGGCTGGTGAGCCAAAACCGTGAAGTGGTTATGGAAGCCGTCAAACAGGACAGGATCGAGATCAGAGAACACGAAACCGGAGAGGATTATTATTTAATATCCGAAGGTGGTCCATTGCCATGCGATCAGCTGGGCGCCTATCTGGACACCCTGGGTGCGGCCGGGTTTTATCAAAACGGTCCGGATATCGGTATCAAAGTCTGTCATGAAGGCATATCGCCGGCATCTGATCGGATGGTTGAAGAATTAAGGGCGATTCAGATCAAGGCGTTTGACGAGAAAATCAGAAGGATACTAAACGGCGGATTGAAAAAGACACGACACATTCAGTGGTTTCACATAAAAAATCGATTTTCACCGATGGGGGTGAAAATGATCGGTGCATTCTGTGACATCATCAAGAACACCGATGATTTCGATCCCCACCGTTACATTGCGGGATTCCAGATCATACCGAGAGAGGTTCCCGGGTTTGGACCGATCCCGATGGACGAGGTAAAAATTTCCATGCGGGTTTCCGTCTCCATGGAAGAGCAAATCAGATCTGGAAAAACAATGGCGCTTAACATATTACTCCCTGAGGCGACTGCAAGGGTCGGGGGATTTTCTGATGCCTGTCACAGCTTGACCGCTGCGACAACGGTCGCCATCGGCAAAGAAGTTGCACTGATCGAAGAGATGGAAAAACTATACTGATAGGGGATCAATTTGTTTTACGGGAAGTCCCGGCAATATTGGGCGCTCTTCCTTTCGTCACCGAGGCGACCGTCGAACGAATTGAAAGCGAGGGGTGGATTCTGGAAGACAACCGCAAAGCGGTCCCTGGTTACAAGAAGAAAAAAGAAAACCAGCAGGTCGATTCTATTAATCGGATATTGGAAGTGATGAAGATCGATATCAAAAAAACCCCGATTAAAATCACTTATGGCGGCTCTCTCCTTGCCGGAAGCAGTGTGGGCGCCAGCGCTGCCAGCTGTGTTTCCTTGGCCCGGGCATTGAATGATGAATTCAACCTGGGATATTCTATTGAACAGATCAATCATGTGGGCTGGGAAGGCGAATTTGCCTATCATGGAACTCCCAGCGGCGTTGACAACACTGCTTCCACTTATGGGGGGTTGTTGCTCTATCAAATTAAAGAAAAGAAAAAAATGTTCGAACAGATAAATATCAGAGAACCTCTGCGGGTCGTGTTAGCGAACAGCGGCATCACCGCAGATACTTCTAAACTGGATATTTACGTAGAAAGAGAGAAAGAGCGGGATCCTGCCGGATTTCTGTCTCAGCTGGATACCATTCGGGGGCAGGTCAATGAAATGAAACAGGCGCTGGAGGCATACAACTTTGAAACGGTGGGCCGGATTATGACCGCCAACCACCAGATGCTTATCGAAATGGACCTATCCCATGAAAAATTGGTTTATTTGTGTGAAAAAGCCATCAGTATGGGCGCATTGGGGGCCAAGTTGACCGGTGGTGGACGGGGCGGGTATATGGTGGCACTTACACCTAACGAGGGACTTCAAAACAATATCGCCACTGCCTTTGACCAGGAGGGGTTTAAGGTGATTACGGCGATAATCGGCCAAATATGATCTCCCTAAGAGTGTCTTTTGTCATTGGGCGAAGATAACTTTACAATAATCAAAATTAAGATTTGATGAACTCGTAAAAAGACTATATTGTTCTCTAAATGATCATTTTGGGGCGTTTAAATAGGTGATACTAAATTTCAAAAACTCGTCGTAACCTCCTCAAACAGATTGAACTTCTTAACGTACCACCGATCAAAACGCTTTATCCCAAAATGCTCAAAGTCGTTCGCAAATGACTTTTTACGAGTTCATCAAGATTTGACAACCACCAAATTTGATGTCTATAGTTTTATCAGAGTTGGAATCATTTCAATAAATCTGCAACCAGCTGATATTTGGTTTTCTGCAATTAGCATAATTACAATTAGTTAGTGCGCCATACCAATTATCTTATCCAAATCGACATTAACTGCGTTAGTTTATAAAAAAGGAGGTCAAACTACATGAACAGAATCAAAATCGCAATTGCCGGGGTGGGAAACTGTGCCAGTTCACTGGTACAGGGGATACACTATTACCAAGACAAAAAGCGCGAAGATGCCATCGGCCTGATGCATTGGGAAATCGGCGGCTTCAAACCCGGTGACATCGAGACTGTAGCAGCTTTTGATATAAACAAACGCAAAGTCGGCAAAGATGTCACCGAAGCCATCTTTGCTCCGCCCAACTGCACCACGGTTTTTTGTGATAATCTACCTGCCAGCGGGGTCAACGTGCACATGGGCCCTATCCTGGATGGTTTTTCCTTGCACATGCGGGAATACGAAGATAAATACACCTTCGTGCCCGCCAACCTGCCCGAGCTCGATCAAACCGAAATCGTTCGCATTCTCAATGATAGCGGTGCCGAGATATTGCTGAACTTCATGCCGGTGGGTTCCGAGCAGGCTGCTTGTTTTTATGCCGAATGCGCCTTGGAAGCCGGGGTTGCGTTTATCAACAACATACCGGTGTTTATTGCCTCCAACCCGCATTGGGCCAAACGCTTTGCGGACAAAAATTTGCCCTTGATCGGCGACGACATCAAATCCCAGCTGGGGGCTACTATCACCCATCGGGTGTTGATGGATTTGTTTAAAAAGCGTGGCGTGAAACTGGAGCGTACCTATCAGCTGAACACCGGGGGTAACACGGATTTTTTAAACATGCTCAATCAGCACCGTCTTAAATCAAAGAAAGAATCCAAAACAGAGGCAGTGCAGTCGGTGACCGCGAGCAGACTTAATAATGAGAACATTCACATTGGTCCCTCGGATTATGTTCCCTGGCAAAAGGATAACAAGGTGTGTTTTATCCGCATGGAGGGCAAGTTGTTTGGCGATGTGGCTATGGATTTGGAGTTGAGGCTTTCGGTTGAAGATTCGCCCAACTCTGCTGGTGTTGCCATTGACGCCATCCGTTGTGCCAAACTGGCTTTAGATTGCGCGCTGGGAGGAGTTTTGGAAGCACCGTCTGCCTATCTTTGTAAGCACCCTCCACGTCAGTTTACCGATGACCAGGCTTTCCAGATGATAGAAAATTTTATCGCAAAAGATAAGCCAAGCGAGCAGCGACATCTCTGACTCTCGAAGCCGACAAAAAGAATCGATTATTGCATGTTGAGCTCAATTGGCTACTAAAGAATAATTAGACTTGTTGAGCATACGATCAGCAATGTTAGAAGAACCTAAAAGATGGGTACCATGTATAATCATTTTAGAAACCGTTCTTGTATTTACAATGAATTGCGTACCACCGATTTGGAACCCATGCGGAAAACTTCAAAACAGGAACAACCTTCAGGGAGCTGACATCGGCTGTGGAGCAGGCCGATACGATTCGCTTTTGCTGAAACACCTACAGGATCTCCATCTTATCTGTGGTGATGTAAATGAGGCGATGATTAAAGAAACTACCTGTTACCTTGAAGAGCATGGCCAGAAGAATTTGTCAGCCCGCGGTGTTGATGCCTCAGATCTGCAATTACCCCAAGGAGCTTTGGACTTCGTTTCAACATTCAACGCTATCCATCATTTTGCCCCAGTCAGGTTGTTCAACCACGCGAGAGAAGCACTGAAAGCAGAGGGATATGTGTTTGTTTATACGCGTTTGAAGAGCCAAAATATGCGCAACATTTGAGGTCGCTTTTTCCCAGGCTTTAGTGAAAAGGAAGATCGGCGCTATGATTTTTCGCAAATGGAAAAATGGATCGAAAAAGTTGAGCTCCTTACCTTGGAAGCAATTCATTTTTTCAAGTTTAAAAGCGTTTTATCTTTAGAAGAGCTTCTTTCTAGGGCAGAAAATAAACATTATTCCACATTTTCGCTTTACTCGGAAGCTGAACTTGACAAGGCTTTAAAAAGCTTTAAACAGAATATTAAGAATAATTTCGCAGACACTGAACGGGTTCAATGGACCGACGAAAACGTGATGATTTTTTTCATTAAGGAGCAATCTATCCTGTATATGGTTCAAAATAGATGTTTCATCTGAAAGTGCATGATTCTGTATATATGCAATGAAAGAACCCTTTCATAATTACGGATTATGATTCTGTAAAATCATTTATAGATCAGGACATCTTATCTGTCTATTTGCAAGTTCCTATGTATTGTATCTACCAAATTTTCTTGCTGTCTTGATTGCTGCTTTTATGTTCTCCTCAGGGGTGTCACGGTTCAGGTTATAGAGATACAAAACAAATTTTTTTTGCTTTGAACCGGTATGAATGTACGTTTTCACCCGATTTTCAGCCTCCAGCACCGAACCTTTCGCCAGGAGTCTTTGATCTACCCCGAAAATCACTAAAAGGTCGTTTTGTCTTATAAAGTTCATTACTCTCTCCGGACCGATCTTAAACAGATCCGGATCCTGAACTTCTAAGACACCGGGTGATACCGCCAGTTTCTGGTTCCAGAAACGGTCAAGGTCTTTTGCATAGGAATCCCCCCACCAGTTTTTCACAGAGACGTCCCGGGCACAGGTTTTTTAAGCCGTAGAATGTAGGGGATGCAAAATTCGTCCAGCATATCTTGTGTGAGAAAAGGAGGGGAAGCAAGTGCATCTGCTCCATTTGCAGAGGGGCAATCTTCAACCTCCTTAAAAGCAGCCTGGATAAAAGGTGCAATAACTGTTTCGGTGAGAAAGTGCAGCACCTTTTTAACAAAATCGGGCCGTTCGTAAATGGCCATCACCAGCTTTTCGTACCCTACAAGGAGCGCTGCCAGACTAAAAGGCGCGCAAAATGCTATCGAGAAAGGGACACACGTCAATTCCTTGAAAATATGCAAACAATCCAGAGCAAAAGGAAATCGTCCCGAAGAATAGGGGTCCGGTGTTTTGAGCTTCGCCAAATCTTTCTCGTTTTCGATGAGTGGCTTAGATTGATCCAACGCAGGGGGTTGATTTTCATAGAAGAAAACTTTCACACCCAAAGCCTCAGCCTCTAAATGATAGGCATCCCAGACAATGTCAGGAATGTCGATGTCAAACGCGCTGACCATATCGAGGATGCCTTTTACATAAATCTCAGGAGAACTATAAAATGTTTTTCCGGATACACCATTCCATTTCATGGCAAATTCGTGGAGTTGTGCAAATACCGGAACCCTATCCCCTGTTCCATTTTTTGCGCCTTTAAGCTGTTCAAAACCATCGCTAAAATTATAGGCCGGCATACGATCAACTCCTTCAGCCAAGTCACGGGATTACCAATGTTTCTTGTTAACGGGTGCCATTTTTCTTTGGCTATATTTGCTGTTGGATGAATATTTTTATAACATATCGGAAAACAACACGATTCAGGGTTCAACCTGAATGTGTTGACCGATGATGAATGTTACAAAATTCACCTGGCAACCCCCAGCTTCAAATGTGAAAAGAGGCGACCTGTTGTTTTACGCCCGCCTGACAAATTCCGCAAAAAGAGCAAAATGCGTCGTTCGATAGATTTGAATCGGATATTCATTCCGGCCAAAAAAAGATTTACAAAACACCTATGTTATATCTTTCATGGCCAACAAAGCACGCTCGATTGTTTCATTGACTATAGTGTCTGTCAACACTGTAGACAGAGCGATCAAACCCCGGGGGGCAATAAAAAGACCATGGTTCAAGGCAGCCAGATGAAACTTTTCAATGATCTCCTGATCCTCTCTCGCGTGGTGGGCATAGGAGGTATTCTCGGTGAAGAAAAGATTTATCAGGGAGCCGGCACGATTGATCCTCAACGGCAACCCGGCCTGCCGAGCCGCCTCCTTCAAACCTGCCGAGAGCATTGCCGCTAGCTTTTCCATCTCGAGTATGCGCTCGGCGGTAAGTTCTTCGACCGATATGGCGCCTGCCGTCATGGTGACTGGGTTGGCATTGAAAGTTCCCGAGTGAAAGGCTTTCAAGTCGGCCGGATTAAGGATGTTAAGCATGTGGCGGCTTCCACCCACCGCACCGACCGGAAAACCACCACCGATCAATTTGCCGAACATTGTCAGATCCGGTTCCACACCGACAACTTGCTGATAGCCGCCTAAACCGAGTCGAAACGTCAGGACTTCATCCATTACGAAGAGCGAACCGGCCATGTGGGCCGCATTTTTCACCCCGTTCAGAAATACCCGGCTTCCGGGAACCACGCCGGACGCTCCCAACACCGGTTCCAGGAAAACCGCGGCGATTCTGTCACCGTGATCCGCGAACACCTGTTGAAAGTCTTCCAAATTTCCATACTCAGCCACGTAGTTCAGTGGTCCATTCCTTCCGGAGAAACCGGTTTCGAATTCCATCAAAGAACCGTGATACCCACCACGCGCCATCAGAACTTTTTCGCGCCCGGTTTGTACGCGGGCAATCATCAACGCCAAGATTCCAGCTTCGGTTCCCGAATTGGTAAACCGTACCTGTTCCACTGAGGACACACGCTTTATGAGCTGTTTGGCAAGGCGTGTCTGTTCGATATTGATGGCTGCCCAGCAGGTACCTAGGGATACTTGTTTCTGTACGGCTTCAACGATTCGCGGGTAGGCATGGCCATGTACCAGAGCCGAGTAGTTGTTCGACAGATCGATATAGCGGTTACCGTCGATATCCCACACAAAACAACCTTGACCATGGGTCAAAGTCAATGGATAGGGTGCCCAATAACCCGCCTGCCGGGAGTTGCCGCCAGGCTGATGAATCTTGGCTTGGGCAAACAGCGCGGGCGCTGCGGGGCGTGCGATGTCTGTAAGTCTGTTCTACAGACCTTCCTTGCAGCAGTGAATGCATGCTTATCTCCTCCCTCATGATGAAATGGCTTATGGGATTTTATTTCAAATGCAGAATGGCAAAAAGGAGATTTTGTGTCAATACGGTATTCCAACCTTTTGATCGTGGTATAACTGCCGTTCATCACCATTTTTCATTCTCGGCCATTAGTATGGTTCTGGTGCCGGTGATTCCTTAGCCTCAACAGGGGGAGGATGCAAAACCTTCGATTCTTTATCTTCCAAGGTCTCAATTCAAATGGTTAAGTTTTCAGGATTTAAGCGTTTGTCGAGCACCAAGCCATATGTCATTGCAGGCGTACCCGCAATATGTTGAACTCGAACCCAAATCAGATGGTTTTGAAACTAAAATTCAAAACAGGATAATTTTGTGATTAAATCTCCAATAAACCTAAATAATCAAGGACAAAATGAACATCAGAATCATTACTGTTAGGGAACATAACTTTCACTCTAACCGGCGTTTAATGGAGGCAGCCGATGCAAAGGGCCACCGGATAACCCTTGTTCATCCTTACCGGGTATGGGCCGGGCTCGAAGGAGGCAAGCCGACCCTGGTCGGGCAGCCTGGCATGGAGAACCTGGATGTGGTGTTGCCTCGGCAGGGCACTACCCTGGGGAATGCATGTCTTTTGTTGATACATCACTTCAGCATGATGGGGATCCCGTTGGTCAACAACCTTAATTCGATCCGATCGGACAAAAAACAATTTTTTGCTTTGCGAACCCTGTCCGCAGCCCGTATTCCGGCGCCCGACACTGTGCTGGTGAACTCGGTTAAAGGTTTGGAGGATGCACTGGCATGGCTCGGCGGTTTTCCGGTGGTGGTGAAAAGGGTGAACAGCCGGTTCGAGAGATCTACATTGAAACAGAAAAATCCTTCTCGGCGGATATCTCCTGCAACCCGCATTCCTTTTTGGTCGGATGCGTCATTCCGGCCATGCATTTTGGTGAAAAAAGAGGGTCGTCCTTGATGCTGAAATCCGCCCCAGCTTGAAAGAAGGCCTGAAAACAGTGATGGCCCTGATGAAAGAATGGTCTGGCGGAAAATATGCGCCTTTGGCTTTCGAAGCCAAAACAAGTTCTGTAGTCTATCCATCAGACAGTCAGCGGCAGGCAGGACTTTTTCTATCCGGCGGAATAGATGCTCTAGCTGCCTTGCGGATCAACAACAAGGTCTATCCAAAAGAGCTTCCCGGTCATGTCAAAGACTGCTTGCTCGTCCACGGCTTTGACGTTGGGGCGTCATTGAGCGTTGAATGAAATACCATGTCTTTGATCGGGCCAAGGCCGCGCTTTCAGGGGTCGCCGAAGACGCAGAGGTAAATCTGGTCCCGGTTGATACAAATATCAGACACTTATGCGATGAAAGAAATCTCTGGCTCGATAAGTTTTTCGGCGCTGTTCTTGCCTCGGTCGGGTATGCTTTTGTCACCCGGCTGTATATGGTCTATATTGCCTCGTAATACGATATTCCGAATTTGGTTCCATGTGGTTCACACCCCATGCTGGATCCTGAATACTCCAGTTACAATATGAGAATCAGGCGTCGAGATGTGGCGTTATCCAGACTGAACAAACTCAAATTAATAGCGAAGTGGGGTGTTGCTTTTCAAAACTTCAGGGCCTGTTTGGCGAATGTGAAAGGTCGATTGAACTGTGGAAAATGTGAAAAATGTGTCCGAACCATAACTGAGCTTGTGGCATTGGGAATACTCGATAAAACAAAAGCATTCATTGAAAATGATATCTCTGCAGATCAACTGTCTATTTTTAACATAAACATTAGACATCGTGAACCCTTCTATATGGAGATGCTTCCTTTACTAAAAGAACGCGGTCAAGATGACCTGGTAGACACGATTTGCAAAATGATCGAGGGAAAAGCGGGTTAGCTGCTCACATGATCCTGCCGAAGGATTTTTCAAAAAACCGGAAGGACCAGTTCACCCATGTGGGTCGACCATGGGGGCAGTGTGACGGATTGTCACATTTTTCCAATTGTTCAAGGAGGCTATTGATTTCCTTTTCAGAAAGGGGGTGGTTTGCCCGAATGGTTCCATGGCAGGCCATAAGGATCAGGCTTTGGTCAATGGCACGTTCAATATCAGCGGCAAAACCGGTCTCGGCCATTTTTTCCGCGATTTCGACAACAAGCGGTTTGATTTCACGGTGAGCCAGAAGCGCAGGTATCGACTTTACAATAAAAGTGTTACCACCAAAGGGTTCGATTTCGAGCTGGAGTGTTTTGAGCCCTGGAATCATTTTTTCAAGCGCATCTGCTTCCCTATAACCCAGGTCGATGGTTTCGGGAATGAGGAGTTTCTGCGCTTCTTTCCCAAATTTCAAAGACCGGTTTTTTAGTTGTTCGAAAAGGATGCGTTCATGGGCTGCGTGCTGATCAATGACAATGAGTCCCTCATCCGATTCACAAAGGATGTATGTGTTGTGAAGTTGTCCAATTAAACGCAGATCACCAAATCTCTTTTTTCCCCAAAGGTTTTCCTGCTTTTTTCGTTCTTCTAACCTTTTATTTTCTGAGCCTTTGTTTCCGATACCGATCCTGGGAAAATGTGAAACCGGCTCTGATACGGAATGTTTTCTTAGTGGGAAAGCGGAATTGGTAGGCCAGCCAGGGCGGTCTGTAGATCGCAACATTTTTGATACGGCGTCGGCAACTGCATCATGGATCCTTTTTTGTTGCGCAAAACGAATTTCATGTTTAGCCGGGTGCACATTAACATCCACCTGATCAGCCGGGACTTTCAGCAGTAGGACGGCCAGGGGAAACCGGCCTTTTTGAAGTCTTCCGGCATACCCTTCAAACAGGGCATGCTGTATGATCCTGTCCTTAACATTCCTCCCGTTTACATAAACATAGATTCCCCGAGACGTGCTGCGGGTGATCCGGGGGGACGATACCCAGCCGGCAATGGACAGGTCGTCGATGTTAAGTCTGATGCGGTGAAGATCATTTTTTATGGTTTTACCGAGAACGTCTACCACCCTTTCCATCAGGTCTGATTTTATCGACCATCTGTTCACCAATTTGCCGTTGTGCAGGAGCTTAAAATAAGTACCTGGCCACGCCAAAGTTACCGCGGAAACGACATCTGTTATATGTCCCATTTCGGTACCGGTTGTTTTCAAGAATTTTTTTCTTGCCGGCATATTGAAAAAAAGCTGTTTGATCGTGATCATCGTCCCTTTGGGCGCGCCGACTTCAGAAACTCTCTTTATTTTTCCACCTTCCACAACAATTTCAGTGCCCGTGTGGGCGGTGTTATCATTGGTTGTCAGGGTAAATTTTGAAACAGCTGCAATGCTTGGAATTGCTTCACCCCTGAAACCGAGGGTGTTTATCGAGAACAGGTCCCGATCTTTATATATTTTGCTGGTTGCGTAGCGTTCTAAGGATAGAAGCGCGTCATCATGACCCATTCCAATGCCATTATCCGCAACCCGTATCAGGGAACGCCCGCCGTTTTCCACCTCGATGGCAATACGGGTACTTGCAGCGTCCAATGCATTTTCCACCAGTTCTTTGACAACTGAAGATGGTCGCTCAACCACTTCACCGGCAGCAATTTTGTTTGACAGGATTTCAGGTAGAATTTTTATTTTTGACATCTAAACCGGTTTGTCCTTAAGGGATGTGGATCGGAGTAAGAATTCCGCATCCATCGGCGAAAGATCGAATTTTAGACAGGCCTCCTCGATAAGTTCTTTCAACATTTTTTCCGAATTAAATTTCTTCTCTTCTAAAACCCATGTGACCGCTTCTCTCAAATTTTCACCTTCCGGCTGTATATTCATTACGAGCTTCCTTACAATACCGGTTTTTGGATATGGAAATCGGTGACCTTCTCAAAATTGTGCGCCACTTTGAACATCACTTCTTCGTTAAAATGATTTCCCATGATCTGCAATCCGATCGGGAGCCCTTCGGAAGAGAATCCGCAGGGGATCGACATGCCCGGTATTCCGGCAAGATTGGCTGAAAGTGTAAATATATCGGATAGATACATAGTAAGTGGATCGTCGTATTTTTCCCCTATTTTAAAAGCCGGGGTCGGAGCCACGGGCGACAAAATCACATGGCAAGTTTCAAAGGCCCGGCTAAAATCCTCCATGATTAACGTCCTCACCTGTGATGCTTTCTTGTAATATGCATCATAATACCCCGCAGAAAGACAGTAGGTTCCGATGATGATTCTTCGTTGGACTTCTGTCCCGAATCCTTTTGACCGGGTACTTCTGTACATTCCTATCAGGTTGCCGTTGCCTTTATCCCTGAAGCCATATTTAACCCCATCATATCGGGCAAGGTTCGAACTGGCCTCGGAGGAGGCGATCACATAATAGGCCGCGACCGCATATTCCACATTCGGCAGGGAAACCTCGATGCAATCGGCGCCTATGGCTTCAATTGTTCTAACCGCACTTTTTATTGCAGCGGAAACTTCAGGATTAAGCCCTTTTGTCGATTGATACTCCTTTGGTATGCCGACGGTAATTCCTTTGAGACCATCTTGAAATAATAATGTATAATCCGGAACATCTTTGGGTACCGACGTTGAATCAGAGGGATCATAACCTGAGATGACTTTCATCAGCATTGCACAATCCCGGACATTTTTTGTCAATGGGCCGATCTGGTCAAGGGAAGATGCGAAGGCCACCAGCCCGAATCGAGAAACCCTGCCATAGGTGGGTTTCATCCCCACAACACCGCAGTGGGACGCGGGCTGACGGATAGATCCCCCTGTGTCTGAGCCGAGAGACCCTAAACACATATCGGCTGCCACCGCCACGGCAGCACCACCGCTTGACCCTCCGGGAATTCTCTCCAGATCCCAGGGATTGTGGGTTAATTTCATACTTGAATGCTCAGTTGAAGAACCCATGGCAAATTCATCCATGTTCACTTTTCCAACGATCACCGCGCCTTCATTTTTCAGCTTTTTTATAACGGCGGCATCGTATGGTGGAATAAAGTTTTCGAGAATTTTAGATGCACATGTGGTGCGGATTCCCTCTGTACAAATAAGATCCTTAATCGCAATAGGAATTCCGGTCAGCGGTAAAGTATTCCCCTCGGAAATAATTTTATCAGCCAACCTGGCCTCTTCCATCGCTGTTTTTTCTGCCACCGTAATGTATGCATTTGTTTTTTCGTCAACCGTTTTGATGCGGTCAATAACAGCAGCCGTCAGTTCCTGGGAAGACACCTCTTTTTCCGATAAAAGTCTGTGAGCTTGTTGCATGGTGAGTTCGTAAAGGTTCATATCAATCGGTTTTTATCCTCCAATTATCTTTGGAACGATAAAGTGTTCCTCCTCTTTTTCAGGCGCGTTGGAAAGCGTTTTCTTCAAATTAAGATGGTTTTTCTCTTCATCTTCCCGGAACGCATTGGTCAAGAAGATCGCGTGGGTTGTGGGTTTCACTCCTTCTGTTTTAACGGTGTTCAGCAGGCCAATGTAGTCTATAACCCTCCCAATTTGGTTGGCAAATGTTTCCATTGATGCTTTATCCAGTTCGAGGCGGGCTAGATTTGCGACATGAATCACTTTGTCCTTAGTAATTTTCATGATATGCCTAATTGAGTTAGCGGTGAATTAAAAACGCCTTGCGGTTCTCTTTTTTTAACCGGGCCAGCATTTGAGTGGCGTCCGCTCGGGCTTTAAAATAACCGATTCGAACTCTATACCATATCCCCTTACCCGGTATCACGCCGATCGTACTGTACGCGTGATATTTTCCTTTTTTTAATTTTGCTACCAACCTGTCCGCATCTTTTTGATTCTTAAACGAAGCAACCTGGATCGTAAGGTTGAAGGTTAGACCCGGTATTTTTTTTTGATAAAGGATATTGTTTTTGTGGATCGATTTATCAGAACTTTTGTTTTTGTCAGGAACGGTTTTTTTTGAAGTTTTCTTTTGTTTCTCGCCCAAAGAATTTTTTTTCGACTTTAAAACCGGTGCG
>MPMB02041063.1_pt1 | contig 13085 bp, 15 predicted proteins | sample 1617371 | NCBI WGS metagenome assembly MPMB02 (sample SAMN05944808, study PRJNA350692) | marine metagenome | biome: marine; feature: ODZ; material: water; isolation source: 300 m water sample filtered on 0.2 um supor filter | place: Pacific Ocean | collected 2012-04-08 | depth 300m m
CAAAGTAATATTATATTTAAGAAGTCATTTAGAGACAAATATAAAGACAGCTTTGGAAACGGTTGGATAATTAATTGGAACTGCGTAGATCATGTTAATTACAAAACGAATCCACAAAACAGAGGCCCAATTGGGTTTCATAAAATTTTTGATTACTACAGTAGTAAAATTAAGCAATTAAGATCAATTGATAATGTTTATTTTCATTTTCATCCCACTCCTCTTAATAATGCTGCCAATAAATCTGGGAACCATTATTTTTCAACTTCGAATAATATTTTCCAAATTTTATGTAGAAGAATAATTGAAAGAGACTGGTTTCCCTCAGTATATAGTCCGGGTTTTCATATTGAGAGGCCAGATAGCCATTGGTTTTTAGAGCAATACTTTCCATTTGATTATGGAAATCAATCTTATTCAGGTCGTATGGCAAATGGTTATCGGTTTGAAAATTGGGAAGGAGCGACAAAATCATGGTCGCCTTATCATCCGGATTATAAAGATTATAGAAAAAAGGGAAAATGCAAGAGGTGGATAGCAAGAAGATTGAATATAGGTGCTAGACTTTCGGTTCTTAATCAAAAAGAAGTAAACAAAGCATTCATAGAATTAAAAAAAGGAAAAAAAGTTATTCTCTCATTTACCAATCATGATTCAAAAAACATGTTACCTGATTTTGAAAAAACTTATGAAATGTTAATAAAAGCATCAAAAAAATTTAAAACTAAATTTAAATATTTTGATGCAAGAAGTGCTTTTAGGAGTGCAATGCGGTTAAAAAAAAGAAAAAAACTAAACTTTAAAATAATTCTTAAAAAAAATTTTATTGAAATATTTTCTAGTCATGAAACATTTGGTGTACAACCATACTTGGCTATCAAAGATAAAGAAGGAAAATTTCATCATGAAAATTTTTCTATTATAAAACCATACAGAAAATGGATTTATTATTTTGATTCTCATTCGATTCCATTAAATAAAATTCAATTTTTTGGATTTGCATCAAATGATGATTATGGAAATACTACCATTGTAAAAATTAATATAAGAAAAAAAATAGTCAAAAAAAGATTTATATAAAAACAAATTCTGTTATAAAACTAAAAATGTTAAAAAAAATTAAAAAGTGAAAATACTATGAAAAAAATTATTATTTTTGGGAAAGGTGGACATGCAAAAATAGTTTTAGATACTATAAAATTAATAAAAAATTACAAGGCTATAGGTTTTATTAGTGATAAAGAATATAGTACTTCGTTTTCAAAACAAATTAAATATTTAGGTTTAATTAAAGATTTAAATAAAATTATTAAAAAGCAAAATTCTAAAAATTTATTTGGCATTATTGGTATAGGAAATAATATTATGAGAAAAAAAATTACATTAAAAGTTAAAAAAATTAATAAGAATTTTAAGTGGATAAATGTTGTACATCCTTCTGCCGTTATTTCGCCGTCTGCTACAATTGGAGTTGGTAATATAATATTAGCGGGATCGATTATTTGTGCGGAGACGAAAATATATAATCATGTTTCTATTAATACCGGATCTTATATTGATCATAATAATACATTTCATAATTTTTCTAGTACTGGACCTGGAGTTGTAACTGGTGGAAATGTAAAAATTGGAGAATCGAGTTTTCTTGGAATCGGATGCACAATAAAACACAAAATATTTATTGGAACAAATACCATTATAGGTGGGCAAGCATTTGTATGCAAAAACTGTAAGCCTAATTCGCTTTATTATGGTGTGCCAGCAAAAAGAATTAGACAAAGAACTGAAAAAGAGCCTTATTTATAAGTGAAAAAAGTAAATCCTCACTATTTGATAATTCAAGTAAATTAAAAATCGAAATAACAAAACTTAGTAAAACAATCTATAACGTTAAGGAAAAAGGTAATATCAAAAACAAAATCATTCCGGATTGTATTAGAATAAGTCAAAACAAGTAAAATTATGAATTTTTTAAATGATATAGATAAATTTAGTTCCAATCCATGCTTAATCGACGAAGAGGGAAAAAAAATTATTTATAAAGATGTTTTGGAAGAAAGTGAAAAAATAAGCAGCGATCTAAAGCCAAGAAGTTTAATATTTGTATTAGCACATAATAATACAGAATTTTTAAAAAGTTATATTGGCTTTTTTAGAAAAGAATTAGTTCAAATGTTATTAGATCCAAAAATATCCTTTCAGCTACTTCAAGAATTAATAGATACTTACGAGCCTAATTATATTTTTTTGCCGTCGTCATATAAAAACAAAGTCAAAAATTACAAAGTTTTGAAAAAGTTAAGTAAACATATAATTATAAAATCAAAAAAAAATAATTTATATCCAATAAATAAGGATTTGATTTTATTATTAAGCACCTCGGGTAGCACAGGTAGCAAAAAATTTGTAAGAATATCTTTTGAAAATATATATCAAAATACCAAAAGTATAGTTAGTTTTCTGGGTATTGGTGAAAATGATAAAACTATGACTACAATGCCACCTTTTTATACTTATGGTCTTTCAGTGATAAATACACACTTATTTAGTGGCGCTTCTATTTTAGTTACACGTCTTACGGTTGTAGAGAAATCTTTCTGGGAATTGATAAAGAATGAAAAAATTAATAATTTTGCAGGTGTTCCATATTTTTATGAAGTATTAAGTAAAATAAAATTTGAAAAATTTAATTTACCTGATCTAAAATATTTTACACAAGCAGGAGGAGCGCTTCGAAAAGATTTAATAGATTATTTTTTAAAGTTTTCAGAAAAAAATAAAAAAAAATTTATAGTAATGTATGGTCAAACAGAAGCCACAGCAAGAATGACATATTTACCTTATGAAATGTCTAGAAAAAAAATAGGTAGTGTCGGTATACCTATAGATGGAGGAAAAATATATTTAAAAAATAATAAATATGAAAATGATAAAAAGGGTGAACTAATTTATGAAGGTAAAAATGTAACAATGGGATATGCAAAAAATTTTCAAGATTTAAATAAAGGAGATGAAAATAAAGGCGTGCTTAAAACTGGAGATATAGCAACAAAAGATAATGATGGTTATTTTTATATAGTTGGGAGGAAATCTAGAGATATTAAATTATTTGGAAAAAGGGTGAGTCTTGATGAAATTGAGCAAATATTATCTAAAAAAGGTTATAATTGTTTATGTTCTGGTTTTGACGATAAAGTTACAATTTTTCATACCAGCACCAAATATAACAGTGAAGTCATAAAATATATTTCTCAGGTGACAAATATTCACACAAAATGTTTTAAAATGAAATATATAGCAAAATTCCCACTTAACGAGAATGGAAAAGCTTCTTATAAGAAATTAGATAAATTTTTATGAATTTAGAAGGTATACAAAAATTAAATCCTTTCGACTTAGCAAAAAAAGAAAAAGATAAACTTTATTTAAGTCAAATAAAGTCATTAAATGCACATCACTATAAGTTTTGTAAAAAATATAAAAAAATATTAAATAATTTAAATTTTAAGGTGAAAAATAATACTAAACTTGAAGATTTTCCAATGCTTCCAGTAAGAATATTTAAAAAGTTTGATTTAAAAAGCATTCCAGACAATGAAATAGCAAAAAAAATGGTATCTTCGGAAACATCTGGACAGGAATTGTCCAAAATTTATTTAGAAAAAAAAATGCCAACAATCAAGTTAAAGCGTTAGCAAAAATTATGGGTACTATATTGGGAAACAAAAGGCTTCCCATGCTTATAATTGACCAAAATCCAAGTACACAAAATAGGGTTATATTTAATGCTAGAATGGCAGCAATATACGGGTTCTCAATATTTGGTATTAATAATTGTTTTTTATTAAATTTTGATTAGATTTTTTATTTATTAACAATGGAGTTAGGATGACAAATAAAGAAAAATATAACAAAGTGTTTGTGGATTGTTTTAATGTATCTGAAGATCAACTTAACGAAAAATTTGTATATCAATGTATACCTGCCTGGGATTCAATTGGCCATATGGGGATGATCGCAGGACTAGAAGAGGCTTTTGATATTATGATGGAAATGGATGACATTGTTGACTTTGAATCTTATACAGCTGGTATTGAAAAACTAAAGAAATATGATGTTTTAATTGATTAATGTTTTTAATAAATGATGATGACTGAAACCGATAACATCCCAGCCTTTAAACTTAAAAAGCATGAAAAGGAAGAGTTTTTGCTTGATAAATTAAATCATTTGACAGAATTTCATCTAGAAAACTGTCAAGAATACAATTCTTTGATGGATAAGTTTAAAACAATAAGTGTTAAAGCAAAGCGTCTTGAGGATGTCCCATTTTTACCTGTTAGACTTTTTAAATATATAGATTTACTTAGCATTCCAGAAAATAAAGTAATTAAAACAATGGTATCTTCTGGCACAAGTGGAAAAGAAGTTTCTCATATTTTTCTTGATAAAAAAACATCAGCTTTACAGATTAAAGTTTTATCTAAAATTGTATCTGACTTCATAGGCTCAAAGAGATTGCCAATGCTAGTTATTGATAGCAGGTCTATAATTTCTAATAGGAAGAAGTTTTCAGCTAGAACTGCTGGAGTATTAGGGTTTTCTATGTTTGGTCATGATGTAGAATTTGCACTTAATGAAAATATGTCTATTAATTTTGAAAGAGTAAAAAAATTTTTAGATAAATATAAAAATAAAAATATTCTAATTTTTGGTTTCACATTCATCATTTGGAAACATTTTATAAATGTATTAGAAAATTTAAATCTTAAATTAAATATTTCTAACGGCATTATTATTCATGGTGGCGGATGGAAACAAATGAAATTAGAATCAATAAGCAATGAAGAATATAAAAAATATATTTTAAATACTCTTAATGTTTCAAGAGTGCACAACTATTATGGAATGGTAGAGCAAACAGGATCAATATATATGGAGTGTGAGTATGGTTTTCTTCATACATCTTCTTTTTCAGATATTATAATTCGAGATCACGCAAAATACAAATCGCAGAACATAGGAAGTCGTGGTTTAATACAGTTGTTGTCTATGATACCCAAGAGTTATCCAGGACACTCTTTACTTAGTGAGGATATTGGTGAAATACATGGAGTTGATGATTGTAAATGTGGAAGAAAAGGAAATTATTTTAAGGTTTATGGTCGTATGACAAATGCAGAATCTAGAGGTTGTAGTGATACATATACCAAATGATATACTCTCTAAACTTACCTTCTTAATTGGTGATAATAGTTACATTTCTAATACACCGATGAGCGTATATGATGAATTAAGTTTAGAATTCCTATCAGATCTTTCAAATAATTTATTAGCTAAAAAAGATGTTCGTGAATATCCCGATGTTGTTACATTTGCTTTTTGGTGTAGAAAATCAAATTTAAAAAAAATCATAAGGAATTCTTCTGAAAGTTATTTGCGAGTTGGACTAGGAATGGTTTATCATAATAGTCCTTCTAATGTTCCAGTTAACTTTGCATTTTCTTTGGCCTTTGGAATTCTTTCCGGTAACACTTCGGTGGTTCGACTTTCCTCAAAAGAATCAGAATCAACATCTTTTATAATAAAAATATTGTCTAAGCTTATAGACGATTCAAAATATATTGAGATTAAAAAATCTATCTGTATTATTAAGTTTGATCATAATGATGAAGTAAATAATTTTTGGATGTCAAATGCAGATGGAAGAGTCATTTGGGGAGGGGATGAAACTGTTACTAAAATGAGAACCTATCAGTGTAAGCCGCGATCACGTGAAATTGTCTTTCCTGACCGTTTTTCATTCTGTGTAATTAAAGCAATTAAGATAGTTGAATCTTCTGATAGTGATTTAAAAAAATTATGTGAGAACTTATTCAATGATATTTATATTATGGATCAACAAGCATGTACTTCTCCTCAATTGTTAAATTGGGTTGGAGATGAACTAACAATAAAAAAAGCTAAGGATAAACTTTGGCCCCTATTTTCATTATATGTAAATTCTAAACATTCGTTAGAACCAATACAATATATGAACAAATATGTTGATGCTTGTAAAAATGCAATAATGAATGAAAATGTAAAGAGTGTAAAGCATGAAAATAATATACTTTTTAATATTGAGCTTTCTCACTTTCATAAACAACAACAACTTCAAAGAGGTTATCTTGGAACAGTTCATGAGGCCTCAGTCAAAAACCTTAATGAATTATCTTTAATTGTTGATGATCGATGCCAGACGCTTACATATTTTGGCTTTGAAGTTGATGAATTGAAGAATTTTGTTATTTCTAACAAATTACGAGGTATTGATAGAATAGTTCCTATTGGCAGATCTCTTGATATGAATGTTATTTGGGATGGTTACGATGTAATTAATCATCTTTCGAGAACTATAGACATATATTAATTTTTTTGGAGTCTGAATATGAATAAAAAATTTAGCCTAAACAGTGTTGAGCTTCAAGATTATCAACCAAATAGGTACCCTTTTCTTATGATTGATTATGTAGATGAGGTGTTGCCTGGAAAATATGCTCGTGGGCATAAAAATTTGACTTTAAATGAATGGTTTTTCCCAATTCATTTTCCTGGCGCACCAAATATGCCTGGTGCACTACAACTTGAAGCTTTAGCACAAATGCTTACGGTAGCAATTACTACCTTGCCAGGATTAAAAGGGAAGATCACTCATGCATTATCACATACTGTTCGATTTAAAAAAGAAGTTTTGCCTGGAGAAAAATTTGAAATATTTACTGAAGTGATTTCTTGGAAAAGAGGTATTTGTAAAGGCAGGGGTACAGCCTATACTAATGGCGACATAGCCTGTGAAGCAGATATGGTGATTACTATTCCAGATATTTTAGAAGAATACTTGCCTAAAAAACCTGTAAAAAAATGACCGATGTCGCTGACATTATTATCATTGGTTCTGGTGCAAGTGGAGCAGCTGCTGTATGGTCTTTAAGTCATGACAAATCTTTAAGAATAGTTTGTTTTGAGCAAGGTTCAATCTCTAACCCATCAGATTACCCAACAAAATCACCAGATTGGGAGTTGTCTCGATTTGATAAATCAAGCTTTGACCCAAATATAAGAAAAAATTTAGCTGATTATCCGATTGATGTTTCTGAGTCCCCAATCTCTATTGCAAATTTTAATGGTTATGGAGGAAGCACTATTCTTTATTCTGCACACTTTCCAAGATTGCACCCATCTGACTTTCGAGTAAAAACTCTAGATAATATTGCAGATGATTGGCCAATAAATTATTCAGAGTTAAAACCTTATTTTTATATAAATGAAAAAATGATGGGTGTAGCTGGATTAGTGGGTGATACTGCAAATCCCGAATACAACTCATTACTACCACCTGTACCTCTTGGAGATATGGGTAAAGAGATGGCAAGGGCGTTTAATAAAATGAACTGGCATTGGTGGCCTTCATATTCTGCCATTAATACAGACAAAAGAAACAGTCGTTCAAATTGTATTAACTTAGGTCCATGTAATATAGGTTGTTCACAAGGAGCAAAAGGAAGTGTTGATGTAACGTACTGGCCATTAGCTAGATTAAATGGTGTTGAGGTTTACACTGAATCTAGAGTGTATGAAATTACTTTAGACTCGAAAGGACTTTCTGACGGAGTTCTTTATATTAATAAAAACGGAAATGAATGCCAATGTAAAGCAAAAATTGTTATTCTTGCTTGCAGTGGAATTGGAACTCCGAGATTATTGTTAAATTCAAAATCACCAGCTTTCCCAGATGGGCTGTTAAATGATAATGGCTTAGTCGGAAAAAATCTAATGCTACACCCACTTGCTTACGTTGAGGGAGTTTTTGATAAAGATCTTAAATCAAGTATTGGACCCCATGGATGTTGTATTCTTAGTCAAGAATTTTACGAAACACGTCCTGAAAACGATTTTTTGAGAGGTTATACTATGCAAATTTTAAGAGGCGCACCACCAATAGAGTCGGCAATTTCTGGTTATTTTATGCGTCAATTATCAATTGGAAAAAACCATCATAAGGATTTTGCAAGGTTATTCAATCACACTGTTGGTATAGCAATAATTTCTGAAGACCTTCCTGAGAAACATAATAGAGTAGAGCTAGATTTTGAAAATAAAGACCACTTTGGAATGCCGGGAGTAAAAGTTTATTATAAGATGGGTGAAAATACAAAAAAGATTCTTAAGCATGGTATTAAAATGAGCAAAGAAATATTTTCTACTGCAGGAGCTAAAGTAACAGCTTCTTTTGCTCCAGTAAAAAATACTGGCTGGCATTTAATGGGTACAGCCCGAATGGGAGAAGATCCAAAAATATCTGTAGTAAATAAATATGGCCAGGCTCATCAAGTAAAAAATATTTTTATTGTTGATAGTAGTGTTTTTGTTACTTCTGGAGCCGCTAATCCTGTTGCTACAACACAAGCTATTGCTTTGTTTGTTTGTAATTATATTCGTAATAACATTTCTAATGTTTCAAACTCATTATGATAAAAATAGTATTAAATACATTAATTCCAGGTGATAAAAAATTAAATATGCCTCCTGCATCAGAAATAGGTTTTAATGCCTATGAAATTAAATATGAAATTAAACAAATTACCATTGATTTTTTGTCCGAATTGACCAAAATTTCTCAATCTCAATTTTCAAAAATTTTTATTGAACTCGGTGAAGATCAAAAAAAGAAAGCTTTAAATATACTTAAGCTAAAAAATATAAGGTTATTTTCAGTTTTTTTGAAACATGTTTTTAGGGCCTATTATTCAGACATAAGGGTATTATCATTATTAAGAGTTGGTTCTTCCCCTCCATTCCCGGATGGTAATGAAATTAAAGAGGATGATTGGAGTATACTTTCGCCAGTTTATGAAAGGGGCCCTATTTATAAGATTATTGACGAGGATTAATATTATATTCAATGAGTAATTTGTTACAAAATAAGGTTGCGGTTATTACAGGTGCTAATAGAGGAATTGGGAAATGTATAACTGAAACATTTGCAGCGAATGGGGCTGATATAATTGCGTGTATGAGAGCTGTTAGTCCAGAAACAGAAAAATGGATTAAATATCTTGAATTAAAATTTAACGTTTCCGTTAACTGTGTCAAGCTTGACTTAGAAAATGAAGAATCAATAAAAAAAACAATTCAAGAAATATTTTCAATTTCGAAAAGGATTGATGTTTTAGTAAATAATGCAGGTATTGCAAATGGAGCATTGTTTCAAATGACACCTATTTCAGAACTTAGGAGAATATTTGAGATAAATTTTTTTAGTCAAATAGTTTTTTCACAAGGTATAGCAAAAATCATGATTAGAAATAAATCTGGCTCTATAATAAATCTTTCATCTACTGCTGCTTTTATTCCTGATCCCGGAACATTGGCTTATGGTTCAAGTAAATCAGCTTTTGTCAGAGCGTCTCAGAGTATGGCAAATGAATTAGGTAAATCTAATGTTCGTGTTAATGTTATTGCTCCTAGCGTTACAAAAACAGATATGTTTCAGCAAATGTCGACTCAAGCAAGAGAAAAGCTAATAGATTCTTCAGCATTTAAAAGAGCTGCCGAACCAGAAGAAGTTGCAAATGTAGCATTATTTTTAGCTTCTGAAATGTCTTCTTTTATTACAGGACAGGTGATACGTGTAGACGGAGGCATATCTTAACTTAAAAAGGTTTTACTATGAAGCATTTGAAAAAGATTGAGAATATGGCCCTATTTATGCGTCGAAAAATTTTAGATATTAGTTATCTAAGTTCTCAGGCAGCTCATCTTGGCGGTGGTCTTTCTATAGTTGAAATTATGGCAACTTTGTATTCTCATATTTTAAACTTTGATAAAAACAATCCTTATTGGGAACTACGAGATAGATTTATTTTAAGTAAAGGACATGGTGTACTTAGTTATTATTCTGCTCTACTTGCTTCAGGTATAATAAGTGAAGAAAAATTTTCTACTTATTTAAAAAATGAAAGTGATCTTATTGCACACCCTATTATGAACTTAAATTTGGGTATTGAGTCTTCAAATGGAAGTCTTGGTCAGGGATTAGGAATGGGGATTGGTATTGCATATTCTGCTAAAAAAAATGAAAGTTCAAAATACAAAACATATGTTTTACTTGGTGATGGGGAATGTAATGAAGGTTCAATTTGGGAAGCAATTATGTTAGCACCTCAATTAAAACTAGATAATCTAATCGCAATTGTGGATTACAATAAATTTCAAAGTGATATGGCACCCGGCAGAGAGATAATAAATTTTGGAAATTTGGCTTCAAAATTTGAAAATTTTGGTTGGAACGTATATGATGTTGATGGACACAATATAATTCAACTTGTAGAAACTCTAGAAGCAAAGCATAGTGTTGGTAAACCTAAAATGATTGTAGCAAATACAATTAAAGGAAAGGGAATTTCTTTTATGGAGAATAATAATGAATGGCACCATAATATACTAACTAAGAGAAAATATGAACTTGCTCTTACTGAGCTGGAGGGTTGAAAAATTATTATAAATCCTAACAATGCTAGATTATGGTCAAGATTAGGATCACGAGCTATTTTTGGCCAAGCCGCACTTTCTGTGGGTGAAAAAAATCCCAAAGTATTTATGGTTTCTGGTGATCTTGGAGATTCTTCTGGACTTTCTCGCTTTAAAAACACCTATCCAGATAGGTTTATAAATGTTGGTATTGCAGAACAAAATATGATTGGAGTTGCAGCTGGATTAGCTAAAGAAGGATACAATGTTTTTGCCACTTCTTTTGCTCCATTTATTACTTTGCGTTCTGGTGAACAAATAAGAATGAATCTTGGATACATGGAGTTAAACGTTAAGGCTGTTGCAATAGGTAGTGGTTTGTCTATGGCTTTTCTAGGTAATTCTCATTACGGACTTGAAGATATGGCCATAATGAGATCAATTCCAAACTTGACTATTGTGAATCCAGCTGATTGTGCAGAAATTGTAAAGGTAGTTCATGCAGCTGCTAATTTCAAAGGACCTATGTTTATAAGACTAACAGGAGCTGTTGGAAATCCACCTGTTTATACTGAAGAGTATAATTTTGAAATAGGCAAATCTATAACTCTAAAAGAAGGATCGGACATAACAATTTTTTCTATTGGTTCAATGGTATATGAGTCACTTGAGGCAGCTAAAATTTTAGATAAAACAGGAATTTCTGCAAAGGTTGTAAACATGCACACATTAAAACCATGTGATTATGATGCAATCGACTTAGCCATATCATCTTCAAAGGCTATTATTACAGTAGAGGAGCACACAATTATGGGTGGTCTTGGAAGTGTTATAGCAGAATATAAGGCAAAGTTCACTAATAGTCCTGCTCAACTTATTATTGGACTTCCAGATAGGTTTGGTAAAACGGCTGAATACAGATTTCTTTTAGAAAAATATAGATTGGTAGGTGAAAAAATCGCTGAAGATATTCAGAATTTTCTCCAAACAAAAGTTTAATCTAATGAAAAAAAATAGTTTAAATGTTGATGAAATAATTGAGTACTTGGAAATAACTCCGCCATTTTTAATGATAGATAGTGTTGAAAAAATTATCCCAGGAAAAAGTTGTTATGCGATTAAAAAATTAAAACAAGATGATTGGTTTTTTAAATGCCATTTGGAGCGGGAACAAATAATGCCTGGTGCTTTACAAATTGAAGCAATGTTGCAAACACTTGTGTTAGTAATTTATACATTGGATGGGCACAAAGGCAAACTGTCTTTTGTGTCAGATATTACTACTAAATTACTTTCAAAAGTTAGTCCAGATAGTCAGCTTGATATATATGCAAATTTATTATCCTATAAACGTGGGATAGCGAAAGGAATAGTTGAAGCAAAGGTTAGTAATTTAGATGTATGTAAAGGAGAATTTACACTTATTTCACCTCACTATATGCCAATCCCAAAAATAAATTAATGATATGAACGAAACTTTTAAAGCTCTTGTGATAAAACAAAATGGTACAAATTTTACTAGATCTATTGAAGAACGAAATATTAACAAGCTTCCAAAAGGTGAGGTATTAATTCGTGTTTGTTTCTCTTCATTAAATTATAAGGATGCACTTTCATCGTCAGGTGACAAGACTGTAACAAGACATTATCCTCACACCCCAGGAATAGATGCTGCTGGTATTGTTGAATTCAGTAAGGCACGCAATTTTAAGACTGGAGATCATGTTGTAGTTAATAGTTACGATCTTGGTGCAAATACCTCAGGTGGATTTGGTCAATTTATCCGAGTTCCAGCAAACTGGGTTATGCCACTTCCAAAAGGTCTAAGTTTACGGGAAAGCATGATTTATGGAACAGCTGGTTATACGGCTGGGCTATCAGTATCATTACTTCAGGATAAGGAAATTATGCCAGGTGATGGTTCTATTCTTGTTACAGGAGCAACTGGGGGTGTAGGTAGTATCGCAGTTGCTTTATTATCTACTTTAGGATATTCTGTAACCGCCTCTTCTGGCAAAGAAACTTCAAAAATGTTTTTAAAAAGACTTGGAGCATCTAAAATAATTAATCGTGAACAAGTAATTGACAAAATGGGTAGAACATTACTTAAAGAGCTTTGGTCAGGAGCTATTGATACAGTTGGTGGAAAAACTTTAGAGACAGTTTTAAAATCATGTAAAAAAAGTGGGGTTGTTGTGTCTTCTGGCTTGGTGTCATCTCCTAAGCTTTCTATTACTGTTTTCCCTTTTGTTTTAAGAGGTATAAGTTTGGTTGGTACGGGAGCTTCGGAAACATCCATGTCTAAAAGAAAAGAAATTTGGTCTAAGCTTGCGGGTGAGTGGAAATTGAAACAACTAGACTACATTGCAAAAGACTGCAGTCTTGAAGAACTTGATAGTCAAATAGATAAAATTTTAATAGGTAAACAACAAGGAAGAGTTGTTGTAGATATGAGGAATTAGCTTTGATATATCTTAGACTATTTAGTTTGTGCTTTTTACATTTAATGTCATAGGATATTAGATTTGTTTATGAAAGAAAATATATGAAATATAACTTTGAAGATATTAAGA
>MPMB02052264.1_pt1 | contig 13068 bp, 10 predicted proteins | sample 1617371 | NCBI WGS metagenome assembly MPMB02 (sample SAMN05944808, study PRJNA350692) | marine metagenome | biome: marine; feature: ODZ; material: water; isolation source: 300 m water sample filtered on 0.2 um supor filter | place: Pacific Ocean | collected 2012-04-08 | depth 300m m
GATACCAGAAATAATCATCGAATATCCCCCTATAAAAAAAATAGCTAATTTGGTGAGCCGTATTGGATTCGAACCAATGACACCTTCCTTAAAAGGGAAGTGCTCTACCAACTGAGCTAACGGCCCCACGAAGAAAATATTACTATATTTTTTTAATTTTTTTTCAATCGTAAAATATACGTAAATCTGAGCAATTCTAAATTATATTAATATATTTACTATAAAAATCATCAAAAGTATTATTTTTTATTGCTCCTCTAACTTTTTTCATCAATTCTTGATAAAAACTTATATTATTCATTGTTAAAATCATGGAAGCTAAAATTTCGTTAGAATTGATTAAGTGATTAATATAACTCTTAGAATATGAGTTAAGATATCTTAATTTGTTGTTTTCATTAATTGGTGTATCATCTTTTTTGTATTTCGAGTTTCTCAAGTTAAGTCTTCCTTCCCACGTAAATGCTAATCCAGTTCTGCCTGATCGTGTGGGTATGACACAATCAAACATATCTATACCAAGTTTTACTGCACCTAAAATATCTGCCGGAGTGCCTACTCCCATTAAATAACGAGGTTTATATTTAGGCATGGAAGACACAACATCCTCAAGAACTTTGAACATTTGTTTTTGAGTTTCTCCAACTGCTAAACCACCTAGTGCATAACCATCAAAATCAATTTTTTTAAGTCCTTCTAAACTTTCCAACCTTAAGTCTTTATAAATTCCTCCCTGAACAATTCCAAATAAAGCTTTTTTTGGATTGTTGTTAAATTTATTTTTTGATCTCTCAGCCCACCTGATAGAAAGTTTTAAAGATTGACTAATTTTATTTTTATTATTAGTTAATCTGGGACATTCATCTAATACCATTAAAATATCTGAATTAAGATCTTCCTGAATTCTGATGCTTTGCTCGGGACTTAAAATAAATTTTTTTCCATCTATATGAGAATTAAAAATCGCACCTTTTTTTTCATCAATTTTTACCAACTTAGATAAAGACATAATTTGAAAACCACCTGAATCGGTTAATATAGGTAATCTACAGTTCATAAACTCATGAAGCCCTCCGACTCTTTTAATCCTTTCGGGTCCAGGTCTAATCATTAAATGATATGTATTAGACAAAATTATTTGAGTACCTGATGAAATTAAATCATCAGTAAATATTGATTTAACGGTGCCTTGAGTTCCAACAGGCATAAAAGCTGGAGTATCTATTAGTCCTCTATAGGTATTAATTTTTCCAAGGCGGGCTAGATTATCTTCTTTCAAAAGATTGAAAGAAAATTTTTCTGAGGACATGACTCTGTTTGAATTTTACTTAATTGATAAACTTATAATTTTATCCGGGTCTGAGACTTCTCCGTTGGAACCTTCTCCTTTTTTAATTAAATCAACGAACTCCATTCCCTCAACAACTTTTCCAAAAATTGAATAATTGCGATCTAAATGAGGTGCTGCTTCAAGACATATAAAAAACTGACTGTTAGCACTATTTGGATCATTAGAACGAGCCATTGATAAAGTTCCTTTTTCATGTGGCAGGCCACTAAATTCAGCTTTCAAATCTGGATATTTAGAACCGCCAGTACCAGCACGTCTAATATCGTAATTTTCCAAATTTTGATTACCAAACTCCACATCTCCAGTTTGTGCCATAAAACCATCTATTACTCTATGAAAAACAACTCCATCATACTTTTTTTCTTTAGAAAGTTGTTTGAATCTTTTTACGTGATTAGGAGCTATATCGTCAAATAATTCAATTAAAACTTCTCCATCTTTTAATTTCATAATCATAATATTTTCCTTTGCCTGTACTTGATTAATAAATATGACAAAAATAAAAATTGAAAGTATTTTTCTTATCATATTTTATTTTTGATAGCTCTGAAGGTACTTTGTGTAACAAAATTATCTACTTTTCCATTTAATCTTGCTATTTCTTTTACAAGCTTTGATGAAATAACCTGTTTCTCAGCATCTGCCATCAAAAAAACTGTTTCAATATTTTTATTAAGCTTTCTGTTCATTCCCGCTAACTGAAACTCATATTCAAAATCTGATACGGCTCGCAAACCTCTAAATAAAGTTGTAGCATTATATTTTTTACAAAGAGATGTGACTAAAGTGTCAAAATATACAATTTTTACATTCTTTCTTTTAAAGTCTAAATCTTTGAAAAGAGAATCTTTAATTATTGAAACTCTTTCTTCATGAGAAAATAAATATTCTTTATTATTAATAGCAGATACAGCAACAACTAATTTGTTTACAATTTTCAATGCCCTTTTAATGATATCTATGTGCCCGAATGTAATTGGGTCAAAAGTGCCTGGATATATGCCTATGTTATTCATCATTTAGATCAATTAAAATTATTATCCACTTTAATTGCTGAAACCACTTTTTCATCCCCTGAAAGTTTAAATATTCTGACACCTTGAGTATTTCTTCCAGCACTCCTTATTTCTTTAACTGCACACCTTATAACTCTACCTTTATCTGTAGATAAAATGATTTCGTCACCTTCATTAACAGGAAAAGATGCCGCAACATTTCCATTTCTATTAGAGGTAACAATTCCAATAATACCTTTGCCGCCTCTATTAGTAACTCGATATTCATAAAAAGAAGTTCTTTTTCCAAAACCATTTTTCGTAACAGACAAAATGTATTTTTGCTTTGCTATTACTTCGGATGTTTTAGCTTTGTCAGCAGAACCGTTTTTGAGTAAATTTTTTGCTATTTTTGGTTTAATATTAACATTATCAACAACTGATAATGATATGACCTTATCGTCGGGTTTCAATTCCAAACCTTTAATACCTTTCGATGATCTTCCTTTAAAAATTCTTAACTTTTTAGACATAAATCTAATACATTTTCCAAACTGTGTACTTAAAATAACGTCTTGATCATCACGACAAATTGTTACTCCAATTATTTTATCATCTTCATTAAGTTTCATTGCAATTTTACCTGTGGATTGAATAGTAGCAAAATCATCCAAACTATTTTTTCTAACCTTACCGTTTGAAGTTGCAAAAACTACATAAAGTTTTTTCCACTCTTTTTCGTTTTCTGGTAAAGGCATAATTGAACTTATGGAATGATGGCTTTTTAGCGGTAAAAGATTAAATAAAGTTTTACCTTTCGAATTGGCTGTTCCTTGAGGTATTTTCCAAGCTTTTAACTTATAAACAAGTCCTTGAGTTGAAAAAAATAACACAGGAGTGTGTGAGTTTGCAGTAAAGATTTTTATAACATAATCCTCATCTCTTGTTTTTATACCAGGTTTTCCTTTACCGCCTCTTTTTTGGATTTTTAAAGAAGAAAGTGAACCTCGTTTAATGTAACCTTTATGGGTAATCGTTATTACAACCGCCTCTTTTTGTATAGTTTCTTCGATATTATAATTTAGAGCCACATCTGTAATTTTAGTTCTTCTCTTAACAGAAAATTTTTCTTTTATTTTATCTAATTCATCAATAATTACATTAAAAAGTTCTTTTTTTGATTTCAAAAGTTTTTCATATTTTTTAATTAACTCAGCAAGTTTTTTTATTTCCATCTCTATTTCATTAATTCCAAAAGTTGTTAATTTTTGCAATCTCAATTCAAGAATTGCCAACACTTGAATTTCGGATAATGAGTAGTTAGCTTTTGCTCTTTCAGAACTTACAAGATTTATCAAACGGTTAGTCTTAGTAACTTTCCATTTTTTACTTAAGAGTGATTTTCTTGCTAATTCTACAGTATCAGAATTTTTTATAATTTTTATTACTGCATCTATATTTTCTACAGCCACTGAAATACCTAACAAAACATGAACTTTTTCTTGAGCTTTATTTAAATCAAATTTTGTTTTTCTAGTTAAAGTTTTTTCTCTAAAACTTACAAATTCAGATATAAATTCTTTCAAATTTAATATCTTTGGTTTTTTATTAACAATAGCTAGGGTATTAAATCCAAATGAAGACTCTACTGATGTCAATTTATACAATTGTCTTCTTACTGTTTCTGGATCAACATTTCTTCTTAAATCTATTACAACTCTAATTCCCTCGCGGTTAGACTCGTCTCTGATATCGCTTATGCCTTCTATTTTTTTATCTCTAGCTAGTTCGGCTATCCTCTCGTTTAAAGTTGATTTGTTGACTTGATAAGGTATCGATTTTATTACTAGTCGTTCTTTACCATTTTTTAATTTCTCTTCCTCTATTTCGCCTCTTATTATGATTGAACCTCTACCTTTATTATATCCTTGCTTTAAATTATCTTTACTTACAATAATTCCTCCTGTTGGAAAATCTGGTCCCGGAATTTTTTTCATTAATTGTGAAATAGTAATATTTTTATTATTTATAAAGGCTACTGTTGCATCAATAACTTCACCTAAATTATGTGGAGGAATACTTGTTGCCATCCCGACAGCAATGCCCCCCGCTCCATTAACTAATAAATTGGGAAATTGGGATGGTAAAACTGATGGTTCTTTCTCAGTTTCGTCGTAATTACTTCGAAATTCAATTGTATCTTTTTCTATATCATTAATTAAAAATTGAGAAATTTTGGCTAGTTTAGTTTCAGTGTATCTCATAGCGGCAGGAGGATCACCATCAATAGAGCCGAAATTGCCCTGCCCATCAATTAATGGTAAACTCATTGAAAAATCTTGGGTGAGTCTTACTAAGGCATCATATACAGCTTGATCTCCGTGTGGATGATATTTACCAATAACATCCCCTACTATTCTTGCTGATTTTCTAAATTGTTTTGACCAATCAAATCCACCTTTATACATGGCATAAATTATTCTCCTATGAACTGGTTTCAATCCATCTCTTACATCTGGTAACGCCCTACTTATTATTACACTCATTGCGTATGACAAATAAGACGAGCTCATTTCATCATAAACAAAAATCGATTTATGATTATTTTGGGCTAAATTAGATTCTGTATTTTCCATTTAAGTTAAAAAGGAATTTCATCATCTAGGTCGTTTGATAAAGAACTATTCTCATTTGGAAGAGAGCTTCTAGTTTCAGTGTCATTTTGTATGGATGTACTTTGATTATTTTTTCCACCTAACATAGTAAATGTTGAATTAAATCCCTGTAGAACTATTTCTGTAGAATATTTATCCTGACCAGATTTTTCATCAGTCCATTTTCTGGTTGAAAGCTGTCCTTCAATATAGACTTGTGCACCTTTTTTAACATACTGTTGTACCACGTTAACTAATCCCTCATTAAAAATGACAACCCTATGCCATTCTGTTTTCTCTTTTCTTTCTCCTGTATTCTTGTCTTTCCAAGTGTTGCTTGTGGCTAAACTAAACCTAGCAACATTTTTACCGTTTACCATCTGCTTGATTTCTGGGTCGGCCCCTAATCTTCCTATCAATAGTACTTTATTTAAACTTCCAGCCATATTATTTATAGATTTGCTTAAAGATTAATTGTTAATACCTACAAATATAACATATTTCCATCTTTTTATTAATAGGTTAGATATAGTTATTAAAATATATGGGTAAAAAAATCGTTATAAAAGGCGCTAAAGAACACAACTTAAAAAATATTTCGGTTGAAATTCCAAAAGACAATTTTATTGTAATAACAGGTCTCTCCGGATCAGGAAAATCATCTTTAGCGTTTGACACAATTTATGCCGAAGGTCAAAGAAGATATGTGGAAAGTCTTTCTGCTTACGCTAGACAGTTTTTAGACAAAATGAAAAAACCCAAAGTAGATTTAATTGAGGGATTAAGTCCTACTATTTCTATAGAACAAAAAAATACTCCGAAAAATCCAAGATCTACCGTTGCCACCGTTACTGAAATTTATGATTATATGCGAGTATTATATGCACGAGCAGGGACACCCTATTCTCCGTTCACTGGAAAACCTATTAAATCACAAAGTGTTGCTGAAATTGTCGATAGAATAAAAAATCTTCCAAAAAAAAATACCATTTATTTATTAGCTCCTGTCGTCAGAGGTAGAAAAGGTGAATATAAAAAAGAAATAGCAGATTTTAAAAGAAGAGGTTTTCAAAGAATAAAGGTTGATGGAACTTATTACAATATTAATGAAGTGCCTGCATTGAATAAAAAAATTAAGCATGATATTTCAGTTATAGTCGACAGAATCATTATAAATAACGAATTAGGAAATAGATTGGCAGAAAGCGTAGAGACAGCACTTAATTTATCTGATGGACTATTATTTATTGAATATGAAAATGAAACGCTTCCAAAAAAATTTAGAAAAATAGAAAAAATTATATTTTCATCAAAATTTGCATGTCCTGAAAGTGGATTTACAATTGAAGAAATTGAACCAAGGTTATTTTCATTTAATAGTCCTTATGGAGCTTGTGAAGAATGTGAAGGTATTGGAACAAATTTGAATGTTAATCCAGATTTAGTTGTTCCAAATACTAAAAAAAATTTAGCAGAAGGAGCTATAGAGCCGTGGGCAAAATCAACATCTTTATACTACGCTCAAACATTAGGTTCACTGGCCAAGCATTATAAATTTTCTTTAGATGAACCATGGAAAAAACTATCTCAAAAGATAAAAGATATATTACTCTATGGGTCTCATGATGATGAAATTAAATTTAATTACGACGATGGATATGAAAAATATTCTACTAAAAAATCTTTTGAAGGTGTGATTAATAATTTGGAAAGAAAATACTTAGAAACAGAAAGCGAATGGAAAAGAGAAGAAATTTCCCAATATCAGAGTGAATCTGATTGTGAAAAATGTAAGGGAATGAGACTTAAAGATGAGGCTTTGTGTGTCAAGATAGACAATCTAAATATTAGTGAGGTTACAAAAAAATCTATATTTGAGGCAAAAAAATGGTTCGAAAGTTTAAATGACACGCTAAAAGATAAAGAAAAAAAAATCGCTCAACACATTTTAAAAGAAATCAATGAAAGATTAGATTTTTTACTTAATGTAGGTCTAGATTATCTAACATTGTCGAGAGAATCCGGTACCTTGTCTGGAGGTGAATCTCAAAGAATAAGATTAGCTTCTCAAATTGGATCAGGTTTAACTGGAGTAATATATGTTCTGGATGAACCATCAATTGGTTTACATCAAAAAGATAATATTAAATTAATTAATGCTTTAAAACGACTTAGAGATTTAGGTAACACAGGCATAGTTGTCGAGCATGATACAGAAAGAATGGAAAGTGCTGATCATATAATAGACCTTGGTCTTAAAGCTGGTAACGATGGAGGTAATATAGTTGCTCAAGGTAAATTAAAAACAATAAAGGATAGTGAAAATAGCATTACTGGAAAATATTTATCAAAAAAAATGAATATTTATGTTCCAAGAACAAGAAAATTGGCAAAGAACGGAAAATATTTAGAAATTTTGGGTGCTACTGGTTATAATTTAAAAAATATAAATCTTAAAATACCATTAGGAACATTCACTTGTGTTACCGGAGTGTCAGGAAGTGGTAAATCTACGTTAATACTTCATACTTTATATAATGCTTTAAATTTATTGTTAAATAACAATAAATCACGAAAGATACCAAAACCATTTAAAAGTTATAGGGGTGTAGAAAGAATAGATAAAATTATCAATATAGATCAATCTCCCATAGGAAGAACACCCAGATCAAATCCAGCTACCTATACTGGAGCGTTCGGACCAATAAGAGATTGGTTTGCCAGCTTACCTGAGTCAAAAGCAAGAGGTTATAAAGTTGGAAGATTTTCATTTAATGTAAAAGGCGGAAGATGTGAAGCATGCGAAGGTGATGGAGTAATAACTTATGAAATGCATTTTTTGCCCGACGTTTATATAACTTGTGATGTATGTAAGGGTAGTAGGTATAATCGTGAAACATTGGAAATCAAATATAAAAACAAAAATATTGCTGATGTATTAAATATGACCGTGGACGAAGGTTGTAATTTTTTTGAAAATATACCTTCTATAAAAACTAAATTATTAACTTTAAAAAAAGTTGGTCTTGGATATATAAAAATAGGACAACAAGCAACGACATTATCAGGAGGTGAAGCTCAAAGAATAAAACTAGCTAAAGAATTATCAAAAAGATCAACAGGTAGAACTATGTATATATTAGACGAGCCAACAACTGGCTTACACGCACATGATATAAAAAAATTACTAGAAATTCTTCAAGCATTTGTTAATCAAGGAAACACAGTAATAGTCATAGAGCATAATTTAGATGTAATCAAAACAGCAGATTGGATAATTGATATGGGCCCAGAAGGAGGTGTTAAAGGAGGTAAAATTATTGCTGAGGGAAATCCTGAACAAATTTGTGAAGTATATAGTAGTTATACAGGAAATTTTTTAAAAAACGTTATTAACACAAAGATAAAAAAAACAGCTTAGTTTTTATTAATAAAAATGATATAAATTAACAATGGTATCTGTTTTACAATCTCTGTCAAAAACTGTTCATTTATCAATAGCTATTGCTATTTTGTTGTTCATTTACTTTTTATTTGCACACGATTTGTTTATCGATGGAGATTTTTGGAGATGGTTTTTTAGATATCTTCATGTTCTTTCTGGAATTATGTGGATAGGTCTGCTTTGGTATTTTAATTTTGTTCAAATACCAAGTATGCCAAAAATCCCAGATGAACAAAAACCTGCAATTACTAAGGTAATAGCACCAGCAGTTCTTTTTTGGTTCCGATGGGCAGCTTTAGCAACGATAATAACTGGACTTATTGTTGCTTACTTAAATGGTTACATGCATGAGGCATTGGTTCTTGGTATTGGTAGCGGTGGAGGAAAAAACACAGCTATCGGCATTGGAATGTGGTTAGGTTTAATCATGGCCTTCAATGTTTGGGTTATTATTTGGCCAAATCAAAAAAAAGTTTTAGGAATTGTGGAGGCTACACCTGAAGAAAAAGCTAAATCAGCAATAAAAGCACTGATGGCTTCTAGAACAAATACCTTATTATCATTACCGATGTTATTATCTATGGTAATTGCTCAAAACCTATACTAACTATTTTCCGTATTCTCTTTTAATATAGTTTTTTGATTAACTTTTGTATAATTTAAAATTGGTGTTGCAACAAAAATTGATGAATATGTTCCCACAATCACACCAATAATCATGGCAAAAGAAAAACCTTTTAAAATCGCTCCACCAAAAAAGTAAATAGACAACAATGCCAGTAAAGTAGTTACTGAAGTAATTAAAGTTCTTGATAATGTTTCGTTAGTCGAGATATTAGAAATATCAGTAATCGAAATTTTTGAATATTTTTTTAAATTTTCTCTTATACGATCAAATATTACAACCGTATCATTCATTGAATATCCAACTATTGTTAATACCGCTGCTACAATAGACAGATTAATCTCATAAGATAAAAAAGAAAAAATTCCAACAGTGATAATAACATCATGAATTATAGCTATAATTGCCCCCAAGCTAAATTGCCATTCAAACCTTATCCAAATATAAAACAGCATTGCTGCCAAAGATAAACCAATAGCCAATAAACCAGCTTTCAATAATTCACTACTAACTTTTGGCCCAACATTTTCTACTCTTCTAAAATTAACGGTAGAATCCAAATCCATGGACAATTTATCGTTGATTGATTGAATAAAATTTTCATCATTAGATTTACCCATTTCAATTTTAACCAAAAAGTCATTTTCAGTACCAAATTTTTTTACCGTTACGTCTCCTAAATTCATTTTTAATAAAGATTGTCTTATTTCTGCAATATCCGTTTTTGAATTTTCCGTTCTAACCTCAATCAGAGTTCCTCCTTTAAAATCAACTCCCAGATTCAATCCCTTGAATAAAAGAACAAAAATAGACAAAACAATAAATATCAAAGAAAGAATATTTAGTTTTTTGTAAAAGCACGAAAATTTGATTTCTTTAGATATTTTGAAGATCATATTGTAATTTGTTTATCCTTATTTCTCATCACGTAAATTGATGATAGATGACGAGCAAAGAAATATGCAGAAAACAAAGTTGTTACAATACCTATGCCTAGAGTAACAGCAAATCCTTTAACTGGACCTGATCCAAGAAAAAAAAGTATAATTGCTGATATTAAAGTTGTAATATTTGCATCTAAAATTGCTGTCTGTGCTTTTTTATAGCCCATGGCAAACGCATGAATATTTGATTTTTCAGTTTTCATTTCTTCTTTTATTCTCTCAAAAATTAAAACATTGGCATCAACCGCCATACCTACGGTCAGAATAATTCCAGCGATCCCAGGCAAGGTCAGAGTAGCTTCCAAAATAGTTAATATTCCTATAAGAAGAATGAGATTAACGATTAATGCCGTATCAGCTATAATTCCTAAAAATTTATACTTAAAAAGCATATAAACTATAACTAATAAAAAACCTATAATCAAAGAGATGGCTCCAGCTTTGATAGAATCTTCTCCAAGGTCAGGACCAACAGTTCTCTCTTCAATAATTTTAAGAGGAGCGGGTAAGGCTCCTGATCTAAGTAGTAAAGCGAAATCGGTCGCTGATTGAAAGGTAAAATTTCCAGAAATTTGTCCACTGCCAGTTAATATTGGTTCTCTAATGGAAGGAGCGCTGATAATTTTGTTATCTAAAATTATAGCTAATCTTTTTCCTACACTACTTGCTGTAACCTTCCCAAATCTTTTTGCACCTACTCTATTCAAGGTAAAACTTACTACTGTTTCATTATTATTATTGTCAAATGTTGGCCTAGCATTAATCAGATTATCGCCACTCATTACTACCCTTTTGCTAACATAGAGCTGACTATTGCCATTTTCAAAAAATAATAACTCTGAACCAAAATCATCAGCACCTTCTGAAACAAGTCTAAAAGTTAAATGAGCTGTTTTGCCTAAAAGATTTTTAATCCTATTAGGATCATCTAAACCAGGAAGTTCAATTAAAATTCTATCATTGCCTCTTTTAATGATTGTGGGATCTTTAGTGCCCACTTCGTCTATTCTTCTTCTAACTATCTCCAATGAATGATCCAAGGAAGAGTTTTTTATCTCAATCAATCCAAATTTAGAATATGTAATTGTTACTAAATCTTCAGTGGGAAAGAGATCTTCCATGTCAGTAATAAAATAATCCATTTCATAGGATTTATATTGATTATAATAATTATTGATTAAATTATTTTTATTTAAAAAAAAATCTTCAAATATTTTTATTTCGTTTTCTGATATTTGAAAATTAATTGTTTCATTTTTAATCTTTAAATTTTTGTATTTTATTTTTTCATCTTTTAGTGATTTTCTTAAAGAAATCAGTTTATTTTGCAATTTTTGTTTTATTATTGGCCGAGAATCGACCTCTAATAATAAATATGATCCTCCTTGAAGATCTAAACCTAAATGGACATTTTTTGATAAAAAGAAATTATCTTTAGTTTTTGTAAAATTTGTAAGTGAAAATAAAGATAAAAAAACTATTATAAAATAAATTGTAACTAATTTTAGTTTTGAAAAATATAACACAAAATATAATTATTTTTTTGTATCAGTCTTATTTAATAAACTTTGTATTGTTGATTGAACAACTTGAACAGTCACATTTTCTGAAATTAATAAATCTACTTTATCATCACCAAGAATTCTTTCAACTTTACCCACTATGCCTCCAGAAGTGACTACTTCATCACCTCTCTTTAGAGCGGAAACCATCAATTTATGTTCTTTTACTTTTTTTTGCTGAGGTCTTATAAGAAAAAAATAAAAAATAACAAAAATTAAAATTAATGGAATGAATTGTGCAAAACCTGAACCTGACATATTTACTCCTAAATTTGTACTATGATTATACTAAAAAAAAAAAATAAACAATAAAAATTATCCTATGTATTTTTCTCCATTCATATAAGATCTTAAAACTTCAGGAATTATAATCCTCCCGTCTTTTTGTTGATAATTTTCCATAATAGCAATCAATGTTCTTCCAATAGCTAATCCAGATCCGTTTAGTGTACCTAAAAAATCTGAATCATTTTTCTCATTTTTGTACTTAGCTTTCATTCTTCTTGCTTGAAACTGGCCACAAGAAGAACAACTTGAAATTTCTCGATATTTATTTTCAGAAGGTATCCAAACCTCCAGATCATATGTTTTTTCAGCACTAAATCCCATATCTCCCGTAGATAATAAAACTTGTCTATAAGGAAGTTGGAGTTTATTCAAAATTTGTTGAGCACAATTGGTCATCCTATCCAATTCTTCAAGACATTTTGATGGTTCGACAATACTAACAAGTTCAACTTTGTAAAATTGATGTTGTCTGATCATTCCTTTAGTATCTTTTCCATAACTACCAGCTTCTTTTCTAAAGCATGCAGTTGAAGCTACCAATCTTAAGGGTAATTCCTCTTTTTTTAAAAACGATTCTCTAACAATATTTGTTAAAACAACTTCAGCTGTTGGTATTAAAAATTTTCTAGACTTGTCATCTTCTAATTTAATCTCAAATTGATCGCTCTCAAATTTTGGTAATTGGCCTGTTCCAAACATAGTGTTATCTGTAACAATTAATGGAGGTGATATTTCTTGATAACCGAATTCCTTAGTGTGGCAGTCAAGCATAAAATTAGAAATAGCTCTTTCAAGCAAAGCTAGTTCACTTTTGAGAAATACAAATCTAGATCCAGACGTTTTTGTAGCAACATCAAAATCCATTAAGTTCAGCCTTTTACCAATTTCGTAGTGTGAAATTGGTTTAAATTCAAATTTAGGAATTTCACCAGTTTTTTTTATCTCATTATTTGAACTTTCATCTTTTCCAATAGGAACATCATCTCGAGCGAGATTAGGTAGCGAACTAAGTATTGCTTCAATTTCATTTTTTATTTTTATTTGAGATTTATCAAGTTCTTCAATTTTTTTTGATATTTCTTTTGATCGTAAAAATTGACTTTTGTCTTGTTTTTTTGAGATAATTTTTTTTTCTTGTTCAAGTTTTTCCTTACTTTGGATTAACTCTCTGTTTTTCTTATCTAAATTTAACAAGTTTTTTAAA
>MPMB02220956.1_pt1 | contig 13066 bp, 9 predicted proteins | sample 1617371 | NCBI WGS metagenome assembly MPMB02 (sample SAMN05944808, study PRJNA350692) | marine metagenome | biome: marine; feature: ODZ; material: water; isolation source: 300 m water sample filtered on 0.2 um supor filter | place: Pacific Ocean | collected 2012-04-08 | depth 300m m
GTCCGCTTGCCCCCCGAAAGCGGACATTGGAGCCCTGGGATATTTCGTTAGACCCAAAGCCGTCATTCTCCTTATCGGCGGGATTTACGGCCCATCGACCTGATAAAACAGCCTCGTTCTCATAGGTGTCTTGTTCGTCCACATCAGACAATAAGATTGGCTTACCTTGGCAAAAAAGTTTTCCGAAATTTCAGTAACTTTATTCAATTGGACGGGAAACTGGACTGTGGGGCTATCGTGGTAATGAATATTGAACGCGACCGGGTGGTCTGACTTAAACTTGAAATGAATTTCATCTCTCGCTGCCATATCCAGGCAGACTTCCTTAACCTCTTGAGGAGCCAATGACACCATCGTGGATGGCGTATCCTTTTGCCCTCCCCTTAAGGGGGTTGCCAGGACCAATACAACTAAAAAGCCGGCCACTCCCGCCAGAAAATGGCGACCTTGGATAGATAATTTAAACATTGTCATTGACGGTGGGGCGCTAAAGCGCGCCGAGCATGACCTCGGCGGAAGTGTTCTCAAACGTGCCCGGCGCGTCGATTTGCAAGCTGGTGACGGTGCCGTCCTCGACCACCATCGAGAACCGCTGGCTGCGCACGCCGAAGCCCTTGGCGCTCATGTCGGTGTCCAGGCCCGCGGCTTTGATGAATTTGGCGCTGCCGTCGGCGACCATCAGGACGCTGTCGCCGACGTCCTGGGCTTTGGCCCAGGCGCCCATTACGAAGGCATCATTCACGGAAATACAGACGATGGTATCGATGCCCTTGGCTTTCAGCGCGTCGGCGTTATCGACGAAGCCGGGCAGGTGGCGGGCAGAACAGGTGCGGGTGAAGGCACCGGGCAACCCGAACACGGCGACCTTTTTGCCGGCGAAAATGTCGTCGCTGGAAATGCCGCCGGGGCCGTCGTCGGTCATGATGTTCAAGTCTGCCGCGGGAACGTTGTCGCCTACGCTAATGGTCATGGCTGTCTCTCTCTGGTTGCTGGTTATTTGCGGGCGGCCTGCTTGAAGGCGTCGAGGACTTTATCTTGGCTGAGCAATTCCGGCAGCACAATGCCCGTCGGCGCGCCCGGCCCGTAGACCGCGTCGAAGGGAATGCCGTAGCGCTGGTTGCGGGCCAGGAAATCCGAAATCATCGGATCGGGCCGGGTCCAATCGGCCTGCATGGCGACGACCTTGTCGCGCCTCAACGCCGCCAAGACGTTTTTCTTGTTGAGCACGAAGGCCTTGTTGATTTGACAGGTCAGGCACCATTCGGCGGTGACGTCGACGAAGACGGTGTTGCCCTCGCGGACCAGCTTGGCCAGCGTGGCTTCATTGAAGGGCGTCCACAGCTTATCGAGGACCCCGGTGCCTGCGTTGCCATTAATTTCCCGGCCGCCGCCGGACGCCTCGCCGAGCCAGCCCGGCACCATGAACGCGGCGATGGCGGCGACCGCCATCCATAACGGCGCCCGCCGCCCGGCGCCGTCGGGAACGGCATGGCCCAGGTACAACAGCCCGGCGGCGGCAGACGCCAACACGCCGACGCCGGCGGCGGCCTTGAGGCCGATGCTGGTGGTCAGCACGCTCAACAGCCACACCCCGGTCGCCGCCAGGGCAAAGCCCAGGATGCGTTTCATGGTCACCATCCACGGCCCCGGTTTCGGCAACCGGGTCGCCAGGCCCGGAAACGCCGCGACGATGAGGTAGGGCAGCGAAAGCCCTAAGCCCAAAGCGGCGAACACGGCGCCGATCTCGACCCCGCCCCGGGCCAGCGCAAAGCCGACGGCGGTGCCCAGGAACGGCGCCGAACACGGCGTCGCCAATAACGTCGCGAAGGCGCCTTGCAGGAAATGGCCGCTGATTCTATGTCCTTCTGGGCCGTGCACATGACTGGCGTGTTCGCCGAGATCGGAAACCCACATCGGCAGACGGACCTCGAAGAATCCCCACAGATTGCAGGCAAACGCGGTGACCAGCAGGGTCATGGCGATCAGGAACCAGGATTGCTGGAACTGGATGCCCCAGCCGACGGTCATGCCGCCGGCCTTTAAGACGATCAACGCCGCCGCCAGCACCATAAAGGCGAACAGGATGCCGGCGGCCGACGCCAGGAAGCTGAGCCGCACCAAACGCCGTTCGCCGCCGCCGTGGCCGACGAGGCTGAGCAGCTTGATCGACAGCACCGGCAACACGCAGGGCATCAGGTTGAGGATCAGCCCGCCGATAAGCGCAAATAACAGGATCAGGGCGAACGGCGCTCCTGAATCCCCTGGCGCGCCGGAAATAAGCCCGCGCCCTTCGCCGGCGGTCACTTGGAGCCGCTTTTCGGCGCCGCGGTTGCCGTCGACCAGGGTCACGGTCAGGGTTTTTCCGGCCAGCGACTTATCCGGGCCTTCCAGGTATTTGGACCCGAACACCTTGGTCTCCAGGGTGGCGGTGCGGGCATCGGGGCCGAGGCGCACGGTTGGTTTCGAGAAGGTCAATTCCACTGGCCCCTCCGGAAACAGGTCCGGGGCCTGGAAGGGCATCGCCGCGCTGGCGGTGACGCGAAGGAAGACGTTTTTGCCGCCCCCGGACCCCTGAGACCAGGTTTCCGCCGCCTCGATGGTCAGCCCCTGGCGTTTTCCGTAACCGGGGACCTTGGATTTGTAGCGGCTGATCAGGTGCGCGAACGGGCTCGGTCTTGCTGTCTCCCCGGCCGGTCCCTGGGGCAAGCTCAGGGCGACCTCGGCGTCGTAGGGAATGCAGATATCATCGCAGGTCAGGTAACGCACGATGCCGGTCATCCTGAGCGGCCGCGACGGGTCCTCTCTGGTCACGGTAAGCGGGAAGACGACTTCTTTTTTGTAGCCGAGCGTTTCCAGGCCGATCACCGAGAACCGTTCCGGCGCCGGCCATTTGATCACCGCCGTTTTGAGGTTTTCGGACCCCTTCCAGTCCGGCTCGGGCGGGAAGCCGGCGTCACCGGGCGAGCGCCAATAAATTTTCCAGCCCGGCTTCAACTTGAAATGAAGCCCCAGGCTTAAGGTTTCGGCATTGCCGGTGGTTTCGGTGGCGGCGATCAGGCGCAGCGCGCTTTGATCGGTTTTGTGCCAGGCCGACGCCGCCGGTTCGCCGGACGCGTCGCTTGCGGCTTCGCCAAGACCCGGATGGGCCGACACCATGACGCCGGCCACAACGGCGGCCAAAAGCCATCTGCCGGTTCGTTGTAATTTTGCAATCAATGCCGTCATTGCGGCGGTCCCATCTGGATTTCACATTCAACGGTGTCCGAAAACCGAAAACCTGGAATCCGGATTAATATAGGGATTTACGGGCGAATATCACGCCCGGTTGCCACGATCTCACGCACTGTTGACCAATCGTGTGGCCAAGGACGCCGCTATTGGCCCACATCCGGCGGCGCGAAAATGCCCAATGCCTTCATGCCGTCTTCATCGGCCTTGGCCTCGCTGATTATCCAGTCCCGGAAAGCGCAGATTTTGGGCTGCTCCGCCGTCGGCTTGGGGCAGACGATGTAATAGGCGTAATTGACCGGCAGCGAAGGCCCGAACGGCCGGACTAGGCGTCCTGACAACAGGTCCGGCGCCGCCAGGGCGCTCCGCCCCAGGGCCACCCCCTGGCCGCCGGCCGCCGCGTCCAGGGCCAGGCTGGTCTGATTAAACACCGCGCCTTTTGACATATCGGGTTCGTCGACACCGGCGGCATTGAGCCATTTGCGCCAGTCCTGGCGGTTATCGAGGTGGATGAGGGTGTGATGGGCAAGGTTTTCCGGCCGGTCCAAGGGGTGCGGGCCTTCCATCAGGCTGGGGCTGCAGACCGGAAACAGCGTCTCCGCCATCAGGCAGACCGCGTGCAAATCGGGCCATTGGTCTTCGCCATGGCGGACCGCGACGTCGACGTCCTCACGGTGTAGATCGACATGACGCAGCGAGGCGCTGAGCCGCAGATCGATGTCCGGATAGGCCTCGGTGTGTAATGTAAGCGTTTCAACGAGACATCTGATTGTTCGATAATAGTCGTTCTCTAAGTGCTTCGTAAGGTGTTTTTCCATTGAAGGCACCATGAGGTCTGGCGAAGTTGTAGAAGTTTTCCCATTCCATCAATTTGGCTTCCAAATCGACGTCGTCTTTGTAGCTGAGAAGCTGGTAGAACTCCTGTTGGTCGGATCGGTGTGATCGCTCCACCTTCCCATTGAGCTGCGGAGAGCTAGGTTTGATGTACGCGTGGCGAATTCCCTTGTCCTCAACGTGCCAATGGAACTTGGCCTGGAATTCATGGCCGTTGTCGGTCCTGATCTCCCTGATCCGGAATGGGAACTTTTCGATAATGTGATCGACAAAGTCGATGGCGTTAGCCTGAGTGTGACGCTTGTAGACTTTCAAAGCCCGTACGCGGGTAGCGTCATCAATGGCCGTATATTGAAAGCGGCGAACCTTCTGGCCTCGATTACCTATGAATGTCAAGAACTTGACATCCATCTGGATGTGATGGCCAGGAACCTGTTTGTTGTACCGTTTGGTGTGGATCTTGCGCACGCGGGTACCGCCGGGAAGCTGGTTGAGACCGTTGCGTTTGAGTATTCGATAGATCCCTGCATCCGATAACTTAATGCCATGGTAACGCTCCAGATACCACATGATCCTGATCGGCCCAAGATGATATTTACGCCGAAGATGGAGGACCTTTTCGACGACTTCCGGCGGTGTTTTGTTGGGATGGTTATGAGGAACCGATCTGGCGTTAGTTAATCCGGCCTCACCATTGTTCTGATAGGCTTGACGCCACCGATAAAAACTGGCCCGGCCAATGCCGAAATACCGACAGGTTTTGCTGACATCTCCGATCTTGTCTGCATGCTGAAGTATGCGAAGTTTGCAGCGAACCTCACGTTGATCGTTGTTCATAGAAAACATCCTCCTTCTCCAATCAGGAGATTACAGAAGATGTCTCGCAGGTACGTACATATCTACAATTAACATCAAGCTCCGACACGTCTTTGCATATGAAGGGCGCATCATTGTTTTTTTCGAACGGGTAGCGACATGCCTCGTCGATATCGATTCCGGCGGCAATTGGAAACCCTTCCTTATAAAATCCGTGTGAAAGTCCCCCCGCACCGCAAAAGAGATCAATTACAGATGCTTTGAAATGTTCCTTAGGAAAATCGAGCATAGAATGATTTGCTGCCTAATGGCCTCCACATGTTACGGTTGATTTTCAATTGAAATATCACTTGTTACTATTTTCTGCTTCGAAGCAAATTAAATATATAACATTATCAGGGTCAGGTCTTGGGTGTGGAAGATTTTCAGGTCCTGCGGATGCCGTGCAATGCGGAACCATGAATAGCCACCCCCCATTCTTTCTCGCCTCAACAGCATCGTCGCTTATAATGCCAGCCCACTCCGCCAAACCAAAGGAAGCGCCTGGCGCCATGCCACAGCACGATCAGGATAAGAGCGTCGAGGCGTGACTGGGTTTCTTTGACTAGGCGCAAGCCCTACCGGTGATCGAAAAATCCAAAACTCAACCCTTGCAATCCACCTAGAAACTGACTATATTCCTTGCGTTGTCCTGCCCCGGGACGGACCGGAAATGAACCGGTCCCGGATCGAGATGTTGCATTTATTATTGTTTGATTTCAAGGTATTGTATGAAAAATGTAGACACATGTCGACGAATGCTGACAATTGCAGACAATAATTTTGTCGCAAAATGGGTTTAGTAATGGGAATTCAGTCAGTTAGCGGAATCGGGCGTCGCCGGCGCGTCGGGCGGGCTCATTTGGGGTCACCGAAATATATAAATCGGGCTCGACCAGGCGAAGTGGCCGTCCTCGAAGGTGATGCGGACATAAAGGGCGTTGTCCTTGTTATCGGCGAGCTTTATCCGGCGCTCGACCGTCACCGCCCGATGCGGGTTGTCGTCGGGCAGCCGCAACAGGCGGATGCGGCGGTCGATGCCGCCGTTCTCAAAAATCAACTCGTCATAGCCGATGTCGCTGACTTTGATCTGTTCCTTGACCAGCGCGGTGTCGATGCTGAGGCTGCCGGCGTCGGCGTCTTCCAGGATCGCGTCGAAGCCGCCGAAGCCGCCGGTGGTCAGCGCCGCCCACTCGACGCGGCCGGGCCCGGTCTGCTCGAAGCGTTTGTCGAGGTTGTAGCGGTTGATGGGGGAAAGCGCCGCGAAGGCATTATCCTTCAGCTCGGCATGGCCGTCCCAGACCGTCTCGCGGCCTCGGCCCCGGTATTCCGAGCCTTCCCACAACAGGCGGATGCGGGATCCCAAGTCTTCTTCGGCGTATGGCCGGAACACCTCGAGCGTCTCGAGGCCGTTGCGGATGTCGATGCGCTCGACCGGGGAATTGCCGAGGACGTCGATTTTAAAGCTCACCTCGGCGTCGCCGCAGCGCAGGATGTCGCCCATCATCGCCTCGCCCACTTGTTCCGAGGCCGCGTCCCCCAAACGCGGATCATCGGAAAACCGCTCGGCCGGACGATCAAAAACCACGCGGGTGTCCAGCACCACCCGGTTGCCGGTGGTGCCGTAGTGGTGGCGCTGGCGCAGCCCTTCCATCAGCCCTTCGCGGCTGAAGGCGGTTGCCAGGGTGCAGGTCAGCCCGCCATAGGCGCCGAACTTGGTCGCGCCCGGATGCGAGGCGCCGGGGCGGCCCTTGTGGCCGTCGGAATTGGAAACAATCCCGACCCGGTAGCCTTGTTCGAACGCATCCTCGATCAGCCATTCGAAGGTGCCCCAGGCGGAATGGACCTCGACGGCGCGCTCCAACCGCTCGTCGTGGGCGATGGTGATGTCGGCATAGCGGCCGCCGATGTGGGCGAAGACGACGCAGTCCTCATCCTTGAGCGCCTCGAACAGATCATTGGCGGAGTTGCAATCGGTGTCGGTGTCGGAAAGATCATCGACCAGGGCATGGGAAGAGCGGTGGATTTGGCGGCCTTCCTTCATATGCAGGATATTGCGGTCGCCGCCGAGGCCGGTGTTGCCGGACCATTCCCAACCGGGGAAGACGATGAAGCGGCCGTCTTCGTTGAATTCCGCCGACAGCTCGTTCAGCCATTGCCAGAATTCGTTGGTGATCTGGAAATCGTTGCCCTGGTGGACGCAGGCGTCGAGAAACGCCTTGTCGCGGGCGAAATCATAGAAATCGCGGGCCGAGTTGGTGCCGATGGTTTCTTCCGACTGGCCATGCAGGTCGCCCCAATAGGGCAGCAGGTCGGCCCCCGTGGATTTGGCGTTGGCGATGCGGCAGGGGTTCGAGACCGCCACCACGGTGTCGTTTTCGTCCAGCAGTTCGATGCTGAGATCGCCCTCGATGGCGACCGCCAGGCCGTCGATGATTTGGCTGAAAGACCCGGGCCCGAACTTGACCGCCGCCGGCAGGCCGTCGACGTCGATGTTGGCGCGCAGCGTGAAGGTATGATCGCATTGGTTCGATGGGTTGCCCCAGCGGTCTTCGCCCTTCATGCAGAGGCGGAAAGTATCGCCGGTGCGGCGCAGCGTCGGCAGGATGGCCTTATAGACCGCCGGCGGCCCCGGCACGATGGCAATAACCGGCTGGGTCGGCAATTCGACGTAATTGTAGGTGGCGATGGCGTCGACGAGGACGCGGAACTCGAACGTCTCCTCACAGAAGGTCTGCACCCGCATCCCCGGCGAGCCCTGGCGCTTATCACCGAAGCGGACGATGATTTGATCGCCTTCGCGCAGGAAGCCGCGCACGACTTTGATATAGACGGTCTTGTCCCACGGCCGGATGTTGCGCTTGATGTCGTACTCCACATGAAGCACGGCGCCGTTCGACGCCTCGACGGTGGTGTAATTAGGCGCCTCGGGGCGGTCGAATTGCGGCCGGCCCATGTCGGAGGCGAACCGGTGAACGATTTTTATGGAGCCGGTATCGTCGATGCCGAAATAGCCGGCGGTGTAGGTGACGGTGAATTCATGGAACGAGCCGGCCTCGAAGGAACCAGTGGGTTCAACGGTGGCCGAGCCCATTTTCTCCGGCAAATAGGTCGAATGCGACACCGCCCTTCCCCTTTTTTTTGTCCCTGTCCGGGCTGTAGCTTACCCCTGTTGCAGCGCGTGTCGTTGGTATTTATTGACCTCGGCGGCGAAGTGGCGGGCCTTTTTGCCGGTCGGCGGCAGTTCCTCTTCGTAAAAGAACTGAGGGATAACGTCGTCGGCCTCGGTAAACCCGGCCTGCTCGTTGAACTCGATTTCCAGGAGCAAGGTCTCGCGGCCGATCTCATTGATGAAGTCGGGGCCGAGGTCGGTTTCGAAGGCGGCGTTGAGGGCCTCGATGATCATCGGGTGACTGGCGTTGGTGACGGAACGCCCGAACACGCACAGCCCCAGACTGTCGGCGGCGGCGGAATTGATCTGTACCTCCAGGCTCATTTCCGACAGCTCCTCGGTGGTCTTGCCGGCGCATTCGGCACCGGGCAGGTTGCCGGTGGTGTGATCGGCGCCTTGGGCGCTGACCATCATCGAGATGCCGGTGACTTCGATGACGCGGGGATCATAGGCGCTCAAGGCCTGTTTCTTGATCACCGGTATGCGGGCGACGCCCAAATGCTCACCGACCCGGGCGGTTCCCTGGGCCAGGAAGTTGCCGCGCTCGGTGCCATTGGCGATATCCTGCAAGGCGGCTTGCATAAAGGGCAGGTCGCCGAATTCGGCCTCGCCGGCCTCCATCAGCACGCCCAGCGTCGCGCCGACTTCGATGGTGTCGACACCGAGGTCATTGAGGGTGTTGTTCAGGCGCGCCATGTCGTCGGGCTCGCGGATGCCGACGTTGGTGCCCAGCAGGCAGATGGTCTCATACTCCAGCGGCGAGACCATTTCCTCGCCTTTGTCATCGACATAGACGTTCGAGCATTTGATCATGCAGCCCGGCATGCAGGCGTGGGTGTGGTTGCCGCCGCGTTCATTATTGAGATCGCGGATGTAATCGCCGCCCATTTTGTGGACTTCGTTGGCGGTATCGGCCTGCTGGCCGGAGGTAAAGTTGTTGACCGGCAGCCCGCCGAGATGATTGGTCAGGTCCGACACCTGCATGGTGCCGTTGCGGCCCATGGCCTGGGCGGCGGCATCGTCACGGATTTGGGCGCTGTAATCCTTAACCGCCGACATCAGCTTCTTGCGGTCGGAGAAGGTCGGCATTTTGGCCTTGTCGCAGACGATGGCCTTGACCTTCTTCGAGCCCATGACGGCGCCGACGCCGCCCCGCGCCGAAAGCCGCACCGGGCGGTTCTCGACGTCGCTGAAGGCGATACCGGCGATCAGGCCGAGGCGTTCGCCGATAGGGCCGCACAGCGCCAGGCTGACCTTGTCGCCGTATTTTTCGTGCAGCAGGCGGGCGGCCTCGAAGTTGCCCTTGCCGAGATAAGGCGTCGCGTCCTCGAAGGTGATGTCGCCGGCCGTGGTGATGCGGATAACGGTCCAGTCGTCCGACGCGCCCGCTAAGGTCAACCCGGCGATTTCCAGCTGGCCGAGGGCGAAGGCGAAGGTGCCGCCGCCGTTGGATTCCTTGATGCCGCCGGTCATCGGGCTTTTGCAGCCGACGGAAATGCGGTTGGCGTTGGAAAAATTGGTCCCGGCGAAGGGCCCGGCGGAAAATATCAGCGGGTTTTCCGGCGACATCGGGTCCACCGTCGCGGCGCCGGCGTCTAACAGGGTGCGGACGATGAAATTCCGGCCGGCTTTAATAATCGCCTCGCCTTCAAGCTTTTCGGATTTAACGCTGTGGTCGCTCAGATTGATATTCAGATATTTACGCATGCCGGATGATCGCTCCCCGTTTGAGTTCCTGGCAAAGAGATAAGGCGTGACGGGGGGGTAAAACAAGAGGCGCGGAGCGGCGAAAGCCGCGACAGGGACAAAAAACAAGAGACGCTACTTCAAATGCTTGGCCAGGAAGGCGGCGACATCGGACCAGTGTTCTTCTTGGACCCGGTGGAACCAGGAATGGTCGCCGGGGTAATCGGTACGGGATTCAAACCCGTCATTGGTATCTTCCAGGTTCGGGATCAGCCTCCGTGTCACCACCTTTTTGATCGAGCGCAGGTCATCCTCGCCCAGGGTCAGCAACACCGGCGCCTTGATCTTGGCGACGTTGCCCTTGCGCGCCGCATTTCTCAGGCTGAACTGCTTGGTCTTGCCGATGCTTGCCGGTGACATCAGCACCACGGCTTTGAAGCCTGGGGTTCGGGTGGCGGTCCACAAAGTCACGTTGCCGCCTTCGGAAAAGCCGACGACGGCGATCTTGTCCTTGGCGACGTCGTCGCGGCCGGTGAGGTACGCCTTCGCCGCCTGCACCGTTTCGATGCCCTTTTCGACGACCATCGTCCATTCATCGCCGCTGCCGACATTGCGGCCGCGTTCCCGATAGGCGTCATCGGCAAGAAATGGCCGGATCGGCGCCAGCGCCACGTAGCCGTCCTTGACCAGGGCGTCGGTAAAATCCTTGACGTCGGATTGGCCCTTGGATTTGGAGCCTTCGTAGCCGTGATGGCGAACACCGGTGCCGTGGTTGAAGATGACCGCCGGATGTGGCCCCGGCCCCTCGGGTAGCGCCAATATCGAGCGTACTTTTGTGCCGCCGATGTCAAGCTCCACCCATTCCGTCGCCGCCAGGGCGCCGTCGACCCCCGCCAGCGCAAAGCAAATCGCCAGAACCATCGTGCCAATGGACTTGCTCAACATTTTCATGGATTCCCGCCTTAAGGATTTTACTACATTAATTGAATGGTTACATTTCATGGGGTTACTATAGCATTCATATTTAAAGAGGTTTTATGATTGATATCGAGATAATCAAGGACCGGACCCAGGATCAGGATTTTTGGGCGTTTGCCGAGTTCGTTATTGCCGAGGCCGAGGGGAAAAATTACCCCGATTACAAGGCCATGGACCTGATGCAAATCCACCTAACCGTTCCTTACATCTGGGTCTTCGACTTTCGCAATGGATTGGACGATGGTCTCCCAATCTATTTTTCGGGAACGGCGGTCGACACCTATATAGGCAGGACGTTGACCGGTTTGGATTATGAAAAAATTTATCCCGGCGATTATTACGAAGAATTGATAAACAATACCTATCATCAGATATATCTTCAAAAACGCCCCTGTTATACGCGAAGAATCGAAAGGTTTGTCGATGATATCATCGACAAATACGTGACCATCGAGTCACTCATGTTCCCGTGTTCCTCCGACGATAAGACGATCAATTACGGTCTCGGCATGCTCAAATACATGCAACCGAGCCATCAAGGCGAACCTGAATTCGTGCTTTTGTGACAAGAGGCGCGGAGCGGCGTCAGCCGCGACAGGGACAAAAAAACAAGACGCCCACCCCCTTTCTTTTTCTACCCCGTCCGGGTAAAAGTCTGCCATGAGCCCCGCCGCAAACTCCCCTGACGACAAACTCCATTCCGAGCGCGTCCTGATCGTCGATTTCGGCAGCCAGGTGACGCAGTTGATCGCCAGGCGCATTCGCGAGTCAGGTGTGTATTCCGAAATCCACCCCTTCAACACCGTCACCGACGATTTCATCCGTGAATTCGCGCCCAAGGCGGTGATCCTGTCGGGCGGACCGGCGTCGGCGGGCGATATCGAGACGCCGCGCGCGCCGGACGGCTTGTGGGAGATGGGCCTGCCGGTGCTGGGCATCTGTTACGGCGAAATGACCATGGCCCAACAGCTGGGCGGCAAGGTGACGGCGTCGGATCATCAGGAGTTCGGCCGCACCAAAGTCGAAGTCACCGGCGAAAGCGCCTTGTTCGACGGCGTCTGGAAGCCCGGCGACACCCATCAGGTATGGATGAGCCATGGCGATAGGATCGACGCCATCCCGAAAGGTTTTGCCCCTATTGCCGTTACCCCGACGGCGCCGTTTGCATCCATCGCCGACGAGGAACGTAAATTCTACGGCGTTCAGTTCCACCCCGAAGTCGTGCACACGCCGGACGGCGCCAAGCTGTTATCCAATTTCACCCACGCCATCGCCGGGTGCGCCGGCAACTGGACGATGTCGGCGTTCAAATCCGATGAGATCGCCAAGGTGCGGCGCCAAGTGGGCAAAGGCCGGGTCATCTGCGGGCTGTCCGGCGGCGTTGATTCGTCGGTGGTCGCGGCGCTGCTGCATGAGGCCATCGGCGACCAGTTGACCTGTGTGTTTGTCGATACCGGGGTCATGCGCGAAGGCGAAGGCGACCAGGTCGTCAACCTGTTCCGCGACCATTACAACATCCCGCTGATCCACCGCGACGCATCGGAATTGTTTCTGGGCAAGCTCGACGGCGTCACGGAGCCAGAAACAAAACGCAAGATCATCGGCGCCACCTTCATCGACGTGTTCGAGGAAGAAGCCGCCAAGATCGAAGGCGCGGAATTCCTGGCGCAAGGCACGCTCTATCCCGACGTTATCGAAAGCGTGTCGTTCACCGGCGGGCCTTCGGTGACGATCAAGTCCCACCACAACGTCGGCGGCCTGCCGGAACGGATGAAATTGAAGCTGGTGGAACCGCTGCGCGAACTGTTCAAGGATGAGGTCCGCGCGCTCGGCCGCGAACTGGGCCTGCCGGACGAAATGGTCAACCGCCACCCGTTCCCGGGGCCGGGACTGGCGATCCGGCTTCCCGGCGGGGTGACGGCGGAAAAAGTCGAGATCCTGCGTAAGGCCGACACCATCTACCTGGATGAAATCCGCAAGGCCGGTCTTTACGATGACATCTGGCAGGCGTTCGCGGTGCTGCTGCCGGTACAGACCGTCGGCGTCATGGGCGATGCCCGCACCTACGACTACGTGTTGGCGCTGCGCGCGGTGACCTCGACGGACGGCATGACGGCGGATTCCTACCCCTTTAGCCACGATTTTCTGACCCAGGTGTCCGGCCGCATCATCAACGAAGTGCGCGGCATCAACCGGGTCGTTTATGACGTCACTTCGAAACCGCCGGGCACCATCGAGTGGGAGTAGTTTCATAGTTACAAACTTTTGATAAGTCATTGATATCATTGATGTATTTTATAATAATCAGCAATA
>MPMB02043791.1_pt1 | contig 13061 bp, 10 predicted proteins | sample 1617371 | NCBI WGS metagenome assembly MPMB02 (sample SAMN05944808, study PRJNA350692) | marine metagenome | biome: marine; feature: ODZ; material: water; isolation source: 300 m water sample filtered on 0.2 um supor filter | place: Pacific Ocean | collected 2012-04-08 | depth 300m m
ATTTTAGACACACGTCAAATCAAATCCGAATCGATCGATATAAAGATCATTTTGATCGCTTTGGCCGTCATATTCTTGGCTGCACCCGTTAGCGCGGCATTTTTTGTTTGGTCGCCGTTGGATGTGGGCATTATTGTGGGTCTGTTTCTTGTGGCCGCTATGCCGACGACGGTAAGCAGCGGTGTCGTAATGACGACGGCCGCAGGCGGCAAACTGGCACATGCCCTGCTGATAACGATTCTGGCCAACGGTCTGGCGATCTTTACCATACCCATCACCCTGGGACTCCTTTTGCCTCTCATCGGTGGAACCACCGTTATTATGCTTGATAAGCCGGCCATCATGCTGAAGATTGCTCTGCTGGTTCTGGCTCCCCTCGGTTTTGGGATGCTTTTGAAATTGCGATTAAAAGACACCATCCGTCTCTTTAAAAACAGGCTTCATATCCTCAACCAAATATTTATTCTTACCATCGTGTGGATGGGGCTTTCCCAGAGCCGGCCTGCCATCCTCAACAGTGGCTCCATGATCGGAGTTATCGTTTTGATCACGGCCGGATTTCATGCCGTTCTTTTGGTTGAAGCCTTTGGCACTGCGCAGTTCTTTGGTTTGAAAAGAGGACGGCGCGAAAGTATCATTTTTATGGGTTCCCAGAAAACACTGCCGCTTTCAATCATTCTGCAGGCGACCTATTTCCCCCAATACAGCCAGGCCCTTGTGGTCTGTGTCGTGCATCATCTGGTGCATTTATTAATCGATGGTTATATCGTCGGAAAGTTAAGGAGGTAAAGACTGGTCAAAACGGCGTCTGCTTGGGAACGTGTCCCTTTCTATTAAAAGCTCAAAATGACTGTTTTTAGGGCTTTTTTTATTTTCAAAAATATGGAAATGACATGGTTCATATCGGGGGCAGGACGCCATACTATCGAATTTTACAGACAGAGCGACACTTTTTTCAAAATTAGCGGGCACAATAAATAATATTTGAATTTTTAGGTAACCTTATGATACTTCGATCATATTCTTCGGATTCCAAAGGCTATTCCGATCTAGTTGTTTTTTCAATTGGATGATATCTTCAATATACGCTTTTGAAACCGTCTTGAGGAAGAGCGATTTCTTTAGTTTTTCAACGCCATACCTTGTGATGGCATTCCCAAGAGAGACAGGAAACCTTTCAGTCCACGTTTCTAACAACGCCTTACCTTTAACAAACTCCCTATAGCTTCCGGGTAGGATATCAATATGCAGGCTGCTGCTGCCAATATGCCCCCAATATGCGGCTTTTAATTTTTCTTTTTGAAGTGTTTTTTCGATTCGGCTGACCAAGGTTTTTAACCCATGCTCCTCTAAACTGATGCCTATACCGAGTTTAGTAATTCTTGGATCTTCACATCGGACTTTTTCAATGTGTAGGATGACAGTTTCAGCAGCAGCGTGCAGGAAGTTTCTCATCTTATCAATCCCCGACTCTCCGGAAAATGCCCAGGTCTTATCGGGATCGCCGTAAATAATGACCCCGGATCACCGCTGTTTGAACAGGTCGATTACGGGATCGTTGACGATTGCCGGGAATTTGTGCCTTTGTTGCTTAAAAAAATCAAGGAACACTTGGAAAAGCGTATCACCTGTTGAAGATGCGGTTCTATGCCCAATCGGCTGTGCGAGACTGGAGTAATATGGGTTAGGCCTTGACTATTGGATAATTAATTTATATGAAATGTGTTGAAGAAGATTTCTTTTTGCTGTTAACTTAGTGGTTTTGACACAAGCCTTTGTAGGTCAGCACTTCATATTTCAACCTTTAACCCACTGGATTTGTAAAATAATCCGGCAACAAGAATAGGAGGGATCAATCATGTCAACAATAAAAGAGTTAGAGCTTTTATTAACCAAGGGCAGGATCACCCGGCGTGAGTTCATTGGGCGTGTAACGGCCCTGGGTCTCATGGCAGCCGTGTCGCCCACATTACTGAGCAGCACGGTTAAAGCGGCGACACCCAAAAAAGGAGGACATTTTAAAATAGGGATAACTGGAGGGTCAACCACCGATTCCCTGGACCCAGGAACACTGACTTCCAACATGAACCAGAACGTCAACTGGCAGGTAAGAAACTGTCTTGTGGAAATCGATCACAATTTCAATGCCATACCTGAACTTGCCGAGTCCTGGGACTCAACTCCTGACGCAAAAGTGTGGACTTTTAAGCTGCGCAAGGGCATAGAATATCACAATGGCAAAACCATGACAGCAGAGGATGTGGTCTATTCCATAAACCACCACTTGGGCGAAAAATCCAAATCTGCAGCGAAAGGATATTTAAAAAATCTCTTAAATATTAAAGCTGACGGAAAACATGAAGTTATTTTTGAGCTTTCCGGGGGCAGTGCTGATTTCCCGTTTATCATGGGCGACTATCATTTAACCATTTCACCCGCCGGAACTGAAGGCAAGGAATGGGAAAAGGGCATAGGCACCGGGGGGTATATTCTGGAGCACTGGGAACCGGGTGTCAGAGCTTTAACAAAAAGCAATCCCAATTACTGGAAAGATGGAAGAGCTCATTTTGATGAGGTCGAAACCCTGTCTATTGTCGATACCAATGCCAGAACAAATGCATTAAAGACCGGCGCGATACACTACATGGATCGTGTTGAACTTAAAACAGTACATCTCATGAAAAAGATGCCGGGGATAAATGTCACAGCAACAACGGGAACAGCACACTACACCATCCCCATGCGGTTGGATCAAAGTCCATACGGTGACAATAATGTTCGCATGGCCTTAAAGCTTGTGGTTGACCGTGAACAATTAGTGAAACAAATAATTCGCGGCTATGGCGAAGCCGGCAATGATCATCCCATTGCACCTGTAAATAAATATCATGCAAAAGACCTGGAGCAAAGAAAATATGATCCGGACAAGGCCAAATTTTATATGAAAAAAGCAGGCATGCTGGACCATACCTTTAATCTGCATGCTGCAGATGCCGCATTTTCCGGAGCAGTGGACGCTTCCGTCCTCATACAGGAACAGGCTAAAAAAGCAGGCATCAAGATAAATGTTGTCCGGGAGCCTGATGACGGGTACTGGAGCAATGTCTGGATGAAAAAAGAGTGGAGCATGTGTTACTGGGGCGGACGTCCCATTGAAGATATGATGTTCTCAGTTGCATACTCAGCTGGGGCCCCCTGGAATGATACACTTTGGAATAATGAGCGTTTTAACAAACTACTGATAAGCGCAAGAGCAGAGCTGGATACAGATAAACGCAGAAAGCTGTATGTGGAAATGCAGGAAATATGCAGAAATGACAGCGGAACTGTTGTCCCCATGTTCAACCAGATGGTTGAAGCCAGTTCAGATAAGCTGGCACATGGACCTATCTCAGGGCACATGGCTCTGGATGGCATGAGAAATGGCGAACGCTGGTGGTTTAAGTCATAATCGATCAACATGATCGCAACCATAGTTTGTCAGCCACCCCCCCCCCTCATCTTTGATACTATCAAAATATTAGAGTGAGGGGGTTACCAACAACCTATCTGCTCAAAACTTTAAAAGTGGGGAAAAAATGGGCCAAATTATAGAGTTAGTGGTCAAAAGGATTGCGCTGGGCCTTGTCACAATGGTCGTCATCTCACTTCTGATATTCGTTGGTGTGGAGGCGCTCCCGGGCGATTTGGCAACAGCCGTCCTTGGTCAATCGGCCACCCCGGAAACCGTGGCCGCATTTCGGAAGGAGTTGAAATTGGACCTGCCGCCCCACGTGCGCTATTTTGCCTGGTTGGGTGGATTCATGAAAGGCGAACTCGGAAATTCTCTGGCCAACCAACGCCCGGTGGCGGAATTGATCGGGTGGCGTTTTGGCAACACGATGTTTTTGGCAACCTCGGCAGCCGTGGTCGCCGTTCCTGTCGCACTCATTTTAGGGATACTGGCTGCACTCTACCGAAACACATTGTTTGATAAATCTATTTCAATGGCGACATTGAGTACAATCTCCTTTCCTGAATTTTTTGTCGCCTATATTCTCATCGCCCTGCTCTCTGTGCAGGTCGTAATTTTCCCCAGCATCTCTAATATAAACGAACAAATGACGTTTTGGGAGAAAATCCATGCTATTGTGCTTCCTAGTCTGACCCTTACCCTTGTGGTCGTGGCCCACATGATGCGCCAGACCCGTGCAGCGATCATCAACATCCTGGCCAGCCCGTTTATCGAGATGGCCAGGTTAAAAGGGATTAAGCGCATGCGGGTCATCGTGCTACACGCCTTTCCGAATGCACTTTCGCCGGTGATCAATGTGGTGGCGGTCAACCTGGCCTATCTGATTGTTGGCGTGGTAATCGTTGAAGTGGTATTTGTCTACCCAGGTTTGGGACAGCTATTGGTAGATTCGGTATCGAAACGCGACATCCCGGTGGTTCAGGCAAGCGGTCTTATTTTTGCCGCCACCTATGTTGCACTCAATCTATTGGCTGATGTGATGTCCATTATCAGTAATCCCCGAATGCTAAATCCTCGATAAGGAGGGCACTAAATGGCCCTTTTCAAATTGCTCAGACAATCACCCTGGAGCGCCCGTCTTGGCCTGGCCATGGTTCTCATTAATGTTTTCGCCGCCTTGTTTGCGCCGGTGATCAGCCCCTATACTGAAACAGAAATCGTAGGCGACGTCTGGATGCCGATGAGTATGGATCACTTTTTGGGCACCGATCACCTCGGCCGGGATCTATTTACCCGAATGATGTACGGTGCACGAAACACCATTGCAATAGCATTTATCACCGCGATATTATCGTTCATTGTCGGTATTATTTTCGGATTTTTTGCCGCCACATTGGGCGGCTGGACAGACCTGACGTGTAGCCGTATCGTCGATATTCTGATGGCGTTTCCAACGCTGATCTTCGCTTTAATGGCACTTTCAATCGTCGGGACCTCCATATCAGCCTTGATCCTGGTGATCGCGTTGCTCGACTCCACACGGGTTTACCGATTGTCCCGGGCTGTTGCCATGGATATTGAAGTCATGGAATATGTGGAAGCAGCCCGGCTTCGCGGTGAAAGAATCTGGTGGCTCATGAGCCAGGAGATCCTGCCAAATGCCATGCCACCACTGGTGGCGGAATTCGGCTTGCGTTTTTGTTTTGTCTTTTTATTTATCGCTGCGCTCAGCTTTTTGGGGCTCGGCATCCAGCCCCCCATGGCGGACTGGGGCGGTATGGTGCGTGAAAATGCGGGAGCGATCACCTTCGGTATCTTTATACCGCTTTGGCCGGCGGGCGCCATCGCCTTTCTGACCGTCGGTGTCAATTTGATTGTCGACTGGTTTCTGCATATCGCCAGTGGGCTGAAGGATTAACATTTAAGATTAAAATATAGGTAGATTCGATATGACCCATCTGCTGGAAATGAAAGATATCTATATTGAAGGGGAGAGCGACGAAAAATGGCTCCCGATTATTAACGGCATCAACCTCACGCTAGACAAAGGGGAAGTGCTCGGTCTGATTGGAGAATCCGGAGCAGGCAAATCGACCCTGGGATTGGCTTCCATGAATTACACCCGCCAGGGTTGCCGCATTGCCTCCGGTTCTATCATCTTTGACGGTACGGAACTGGTTGGAGCGTCCACGGAAACTCTGCGAAAAATAATGGGGGTACGGATTGCCTATGTGGCTCAAAGTGCGGCAGCATCGTTTAATCCGGCACATCGGCTTGTCAAGCAGTATGCCGAGGCACCGACCCAGCACGGAATCATGTCTTTTCAGAAGGCAGAAAAAGAGGCCATTGACATTTACCGGCGTCTCCTGTTGCCGGACCCGGAACACATCGGATACCGATATCCCCATCAGGTTTCGGGCGGTCAATTACAGCGTGCCATGGTAGCCATGGCCATGGCTTGCCAACCGGATATCATCGTTTTTGATGAGCCAACAACAGCCCTCGATGTGACAACTCAGATTGAAGTTCTGGCTGCCATAAAAAAAATCACCCAGGAATTCAATACTGCCGCCATCTATATCACCCACGATCTTGCGGTGGTGGCACAACTGGCCGACCGCATCATGGTGCTCCGTTATGGTGATCTGGTCGAAGAAAACAATGCCCGGAAAATGCTGGCCAATCCAAAAGAGGAATATACCCGGCAACTTCTCTCCGTCCGCACCCTCACAGAAGACAAAGATCTTTCGGTTAGCGAAAAGGATGTGATTTTGAAAGTTGAGGGCGTAACAGCCAGTTACACCGGTAAGGAAATTGTACTGGAAGATATCGATCTAAAGATTCGACGCGGTCGGACCGTAGCGCTGGTCGGTGAATCCGGCAGCGGCAAAAGCACGTTGGCTCGAGTGATTACCGGTTTACTTCCACCCCTCAAGGGGAAAACTGTTTACGACGGGGAAATGCTGCCACCGGCGTTAAAGAATCGCAAGCGCGATAGTCTCCGGGTAATGCAAATGATCTACCAAATGCCGGATACGGCCCTCAACCCTCGGCAGCGGGTCAGTAAAATCATCGGACGTCCGCTTCAATTTTATTACGGGATGAGGGGGAAAGCGGCGGAAGACCGGGTTCTGGAACTCTTGGATAAAATCGAACTGAGCGAAAAGTACAAGGACCGGTATCCCACGGAACTGTCCGGTGGAGAAAAACAGCGAATTTGCATCGCCCGAGCCCTGGCAGCCAAGCCTGATTTGATCATCTGTGACGAAGTCACTTCCGCGCTCGATCAGCTGGTTGCAGAAGAAATTCTGAAACTCCTTCGAGATCTGCAGAATGAACTAAAAGTTTCCTATCTTTTTATCACCCATGACCTGGCAACGGTAAAGGCGATATCCGACGAAATTGTCGTAATGCTGCGGGGCCGCATCGTGGAGCAGGGTCGGAAGACGGACATTCTAACCCCGCCCCACCATGAATATACTGAATTACTCCTGGATTCGGTACCGGAGATGGATCCGGATTGGCTGGATGGGGTTTTGGCGGAACGGGCGCGCAAAATCGCTCAAGGAATAGAGGTAAAGTCGACCTTTATTGAGGAATAAACCCATCGGACGGACGGAAGCTATTAACACTTCGGTTTGAAATTCATATTGTTGGCTCAATCAGTATCTTCCTCGCGTACTGTAACTACCAGGCATGGTGCTTTCAAAATAATGTATTGCGCGGTGGAGCCAAACAATAATTTTCCAACTTTTGATTTTCTCTCTATCCCGATAAAAATCTGATCAAACCGTCTCTTTTCCGCAAACTGCACCAGCTGTTCTCCGGGTGTTGATGAACCTATCAAAAGCAGCGTTTCATAGGAAGCATCATCGCCATCTATAAGCTTCTCTATCTCATCGTCCAGGTTTTGTTCAGCTTCCTGAATATATGAATGCTTTAACGGAAGTTCCCGGGATATTGCCTTGATCACCGCCAACGTCGCATTCTAAACTTTTGCGTGCGTGATGGCCAGTGTCAAAGCAGCTTGTGCCGCTTTGGATCCATTGTAACATATCATAATTTTCATTTTTGACTCCTATTTTACCTAATTTACAAAAAAGATATTTTTTCTTATGAAGACTGATTTTCTTTTTTCAATTTATCTGATAAAGATTTTTTTCTGTAATTCCCATTGCACGTTTGGTAATTGACAAAAACCGGAGAAAATAGATTTATGATTGATGCAGCAGAATGATAACAGGCCGAAGATGAACTTACCAGAGAAAAATTTACACATAAAAGGGATCTTTTAAAATGTACGACCGCATACAGACGTTGACCACCGAAGAATTAACGAAAATCCATGACGCAACCATGGATCTGCTCAAAAATACCGGGGTTGCGTTCGATGACCCCGAGGCCCTGGCCATTTTCAAAAGAAAGGGGGTCAGAGTGGATGGAAAAACGGCCTTTGTTTCGGAAAAAGATGTTCGCAAAGCCGTTGAATCGGCCCCTTCACACTTTAGCGTCTCTGCGAGAAATCCGGAGAAAACCGTCTCCATCGGCGGAGAAAATTTCGCTCTTGCACCCGGGTATGGTGCACCGTTTATAGTCACTCCCGAGGGGCTTCAGCGTGAAGCCACAAAGGCTGACTACGACAATTTTTGCAAATTGATTCAGACTTCAACAGTACTCAACGTGAACGGGTTCATGATGATCGAACCCTCTGATTTACCGATTGAAACCGCTCATTTGGATATGCTCTACTCCAACATCGTCCTTTGCGATAAGCCTTCTTTGGGGAGCCCGATCTCTAGAACCGGTGCTCGAGACTGCATCAATATGGCGGGTCTTGTATGCGGCGGCAAACAGAAACTCAAAGAAACGCCGGTCACACTTTCTCTGATTACCTCCCATTCCCCGCTCCGATACACACAAGAGATGACCGGAGCTCTCATTGAACTGGTGCGGCACGGCCAAGCGGTTATCATCGGGGCATTGGTCATGTCGGGTTTTTCCGGACCGGTGAGTTTGGCCGGTCTGCTTGTCCAACAGAATACTGAAATATTGGCTGGTCTAACATTGGCCCAGCTTGTTTGTCCCGAAGCCCCCGTCATCGTCGGCGGTACATCTTCTGTTATGGATATGCGAACGGGATCTCTTTCCGTGGGGGCCCCCGAACTTACCAAGATTACCCTGGCCACCATTCAGATGGCCAAGTTCTACAATTTGCCCGCCCGCGCCGGGGGCGCGCTGACCGATGCCCATATTCCCGATGCCCAGGCCGGCTTTGAATCCGCTTTGGGAATCTATAGCGGGATATGCAGCGGAAGCAATTTTATCCTGCATGCGGCCGGGATCCTCGGGGCATACATTGCCATAAGTTTTGAGAAATTCATCATAGATGAAGAACTTTGTGGTTTGGTACTGGAATTATTAAACCCATTGAAGGTGTCCGACGAGACCATCGATCTTGATACGATTAAAGCGGTCGGCATTGGTGGAGAGTATCTGACTCATCCCAAAACTTTTGAACAGTGCAAAACCGGGTTTTATCTCCCCAATTTAGTCAACCGCAGAGAATATGCCGGATGGCAAGAGAACGGTGGGAAACGGATCGACGAAAAAGTAACAATGGTCCTGAAAAACCGTCTGGATAGTTATGTCAAACCCGATATTGATCCACAGCTTGAAAAAGAGCTTTCATCCTATATCGATAAACGAAAAAAGAAGATCATATCGGATTCTGATTTGGCTGCCTGGTAATGCGAACGGACTCTTCTCCATCAAGCCGTCTTTACTCAAATTGCGCTCCTTTTATTCAATGAAAATTCCCCTTTCCCCGGGGCGAATTGACAATTGAGTCCTTTACCTCACGGAAATCGGCTGAACCCACCTGTTTCGGTTTCCATCATAGAACCATTTGTCCGGAAATCCGCGACGATTGACGAAAACCGGGCTATCGGCCCAGTCGATGAGTTCCTGATAGGCATTATGGATTTTTCTAAAGGCCTTTGCTTCACCGCCCAGGTCCGGATGATATTTTTTTGCCTGCCGGCGATACGCCTGTTTAATCACCTTTTGTAAATTAGATGATTCCAGATCCGATTTGCCGAGTTTCAACTGGAGTAAAAAAGTGTCCTTAACCGCTGGTGTTTTGGTCTGAAGCGGCTTGATTGAATCGACAGATACTCCATTTCGGCTGGCCTGTCCCAGAACAAGCTGTGAAGCGAGATATTTTTTATTGGTTCGTTTTCTTTCAGCCCACCACACATTTCCCAGAAGATTAGCCATCCGTTGGTAATCTTCGGCCGGGCTGGCGCGATCGGCGCGCTGGAGAATAAAACTGAAAATTTCTTTTAAATCAAATGGGAGTATATCCATAATGACCATCAGGTTTGTAAAATAAAAGGTCGCATAACGGGCATTTAACGCTCTGAGTAAACCGGTCCTGGCGCTCAGTGTCCGTCTGAGTTCCTAGGGGCATTCAACGGAGCAATACTTTCTTTTGCGTCGGGGGAGTCGGTCGCCACAAGACATGCACAGACCGATCGGCCTGTTATCATCCTTTTCAGCCTGATTTCCGGTTTTCCACTCAACCAATCCATCGTAAGGTTTGAGACGATTTTTTTGAGCCATGGCAATTAAATTTTATGTCTGACCATTTCTTATTTTTGCTCGCCTGCCCGCGGTGTTCACCAGGATCACCGTCACAACAGGCAACACCAGTCCCAATACTGTTACGGCGACCATAAGCATTCCCAATTCATCATATCGACCCCGTTCAATGATAAAAATTTTATTCAGATACTTCGTTCCGAGATTGCTCGCCGAAAGGGCCAGATTGGTAAAAGCCGCCATCACCGCAAAATAAGTAGCCTTCTGGTGTTTCGGCGCCTCCTTGGCGATCCAGGCGAGCATCGGAACCATGGCGACCTGTCCCAATGGAGAGTCAGCCATCGTATCGATAATAGCGATCGTATGCGCGCCGAATCCGAATGTTGTCTCCGTCCACAGATGAAGCCCGTAAAACATGCCGAGAAACGGCAGTATCATCACCGTACTATAGACAGACAAAAAAATCACGAGATAGGGGACCGGTCGCCGGCCCATCCAGCCGCGCAGGGCAAACATACCTGCAATTGCCAGGATCGCTGAAATCTGACGCAATGTGCCGAAAAAAGCCTCGTCAAAACCGAGGACATCTATTTGCCACCAACTGGAACCTGCCCCCATCGTCGGCATTGCCCGGAAAACAAAAATAATAACCGCAATACCCAATATCTCACGACGTTTGATTGGCTCCATTTCCTGTAAGATATTTGTCATCAGATAAATAATGATGCCAAGAGAGCCTAAAAATATCACTTCCTTTTTCAGCAAAAAATCAGAGAAGCCTAAAATCAGTGTCATAACCACAAATATACCACTACCCCCCAAGATATACCAGTTGGGTTGAAGGCGATGATCTGTTTCTCTAGGGATCGAGTGGTTCTCACCTTCAGCGGATTCAAGGCCCTGCATCTGTTTACGGCGTCGCTTTAGCATCCAGTTGCCGTAGAAAACCCCGAGCACCGAAATGACCGGAATAATAAGGGAAACACTGTACATTATCTTGTAGGAGAGCACCTTGGCCAGCCAGCCGCCGAGGCCCGCCACCAAGGCACTACCGCCGATGATGGCGATGCGACCCAATGTCTGGACGTTGACATGCATTCGTTGAAGCGCTTTTTCATCAAACGAAGATCCGTTCTCATCAACCGTCGGGACAGCCTCCACGGTCATGGCGTCCGCAACAACATCCTGAAGGACAAAGCCGATGGGAGAGACCAGCACCGAAATAATATACCAGACCTCCACAGGTAACCAAGTTGCCATTTGGTCTTTGTATCCGGTTAGCCCCACCATAACCAGCAGGCTCAGTGCCATCAGCGTGGCCCCGACATATACAAACATCGATTTTCTGCGCCAAAACAGGTCAACCAGGTGACCCAGGGGCATTTTTAAAGCCCATGGCAGCCCGGCCCAAAACCCCAAACCGGCCAGAAACGCTGCTGACAAACCGATCTCATCTTTTACAAAAAAACTTTCAATAATACCGGTAAACCCGGAGACACCGGCTGCGAGATAAACCATAAGCGGCGGCAGGTAGCTCATCCTCATTTCACGGGCAAGGCCGATGAAATCGGTTTGAAACCAGGTCCAAAACAGAAAAATCAGTGTGGGTAATTTTCTATTTTGTGCTTTTTGAATAGCCATCGTTGGTATGATATTGCGATGTTACTTATGCAAATAGAAGGTGAACGTGCCGCAAACAATATAAAAATAGGTGAAATGATATCAATGTAAAACTGGTGGCCGCCCAGATAACAATTTCTTCACTGTCTGGCATCCATTCGACCGGTTTTAAGGGTGTTGAACTAGGGGAAGGGATTTTCCAGGCTGGATTTGAAAGAAAATTAATTGACTAATGCTGATCTTCATTACAAAAAGAGCCCATCCGCAGACGCAGATCCAGCAGAGTCATACGGATGCCGAATATGCTCTAACAGAGTTTTTTTCATTTGAGTTGGATTCCAATGTCTCCTGTTTCTTCGACCCGCTTCAATTCATGAAGGTAAGGTCTTTTTACCCCCATATTAAAAACCAATTCAAACAAGGAGATTCTCTCTTCTTTGGATTCCGGGATCGCCGCAAGCTTTACAAAAACGGCCTGTCCCTTTCCAAAGGCCATTGTTGGAACGCCAAATACGCCATATTCACTCTTGGATTCAGTGTGATCCTCTCCCACGGCCTGCCAGGTTTTGTCGTTTGCCATATCCTGTTCAAACTCAACCAAATCGAGCCTCGCGGTTGTGGCTATTGCTCTAAGTACCTCCCGGTCGGCTATATCATTTCCCTTTTCGTGCCTGGCCTCAAAAGCAGCCAGATGGTACCTCATAAATGCCGGCTCTCCCTGATTTTTCGCCGCTTTTGCTGCCACAAGGGCCGGAATGCCCTGACTGGGATAATCCGGGTGCGCCCACATCATAAAATCAGGGCCTTTCTTGCTTTTCTGTTGATCCAGCGAGAATGTCTTCCACCGAATAGCAAGACTCCCAGGAATCTCAGCCTTGATGCTCACCAACCAAGTAACTACCCGGTAAGCAAAGGGTCATAAATAGTCATAAAAGACTGCCATTTCAATGGTCATATTTCCTCCATGCCTTTTTTGGGCGTGGTCAATACCGGGCCGGCTATTCCCAGTCAAGCAATCGCCGTTGCCCTTCCAGTTTCCGGATTTCAGTCAGATCCTGGCTCACCTCCAGTGTCCCCCTGTAGTATCCTTTGGTATCCCTCACTGCAAAGTAGCGAATGTAGATAAACCGTCCCCCCAACTCGATCCAGAATTCAGCTTTGTCCCTGGCGCCGGACTTAAATGCATCGAGGATGTTGTTGACCAGATGAACACTTTTTGGTGGATGACAGTTTCGAACCTCCCGGCCGATGATCGCAGGGCTCCGCGGAAAAATTCTCTCCAGTCCTTCGGAGTAGTAGGCCACCCGATCGTTTTCATCAACAAACGTTAAATCCACCGGCAAATGGGTCAACATCAGGTTTATCTGATCCAGCGTCATCTGCCCGG
>MPMB02174787.1_pt1 | contig 13061 bp, 12 predicted proteins | sample 1617371 | NCBI WGS metagenome assembly MPMB02 (sample SAMN05944808, study PRJNA350692) | marine metagenome | biome: marine; feature: ODZ; material: water; isolation source: 300 m water sample filtered on 0.2 um supor filter | place: Pacific Ocean | collected 2012-04-08 | depth 300m m
CAAATTCGCTGTAGATTTCCTTCCAAGTTTAACTCAGAAACATGTCCGCCTGTGTATACAGGATCGTTGTCGTAACAATGGGCGTCATTTTTTTTCTTTCCCAATTAGCAAGTTGGGTGACGATTCCTCTAATAAAAATACATTCATCTTCAGTTAATACATTTTCTAAAAGGATATAACCATTTTTGTCCCAAAATTTCCGTTGTGCTTTATCCATCTTGCTTTTTTCTATCTGTTATATTTATATATATATATATTTGAATAAACAGTTACACAAATTGACTTATATCAATAAAATATAATTTTGATCTAGATCAATAGTACAATTTTTTAATCATTATAGCAATAATTTGCATTGAATTTTTATAATTTGTTTAACGTAAATGCTTCACGTATTGAATAGTTTTTTTAGTTTGGATACCTGGCTCGATCTCTACTTGTCCATACGATCTTCCGTTGCATAAATTGCAAGCAGAAAGGAAATCTTTTTCTCTCAAAAACCATTTAAGTTTATTTTTTACTTCTAAGTTATCGCTATTTAATTTTAGCATATTTCTTATATCAAAATAATCAAAAGGTGTTTCAGATATGGCATTTAATCTTTCGACATTAGCAGAAAAAGGACATCTAAACATTTTTCCATCTGTATACGTAGCAAAATGCTTTGCACAGCAAAATTGAAATAGTTTTTTGTTTCTTGTTTCTGTTCTTCTATAATTCATAATTTTTCCAGAGTCAGTCCATCCGTATGCAGGCTGTTTATTAAAGTTTATATTTAAACTTTCTAATCTACTTGCTAATTTTTCTGCATTTTTGGAAAGATTTCCATAAGTAGTTATGAAAACAAAAGTTTTGTCATTTACCAACAGTTTAAGCTTTTCATCAGAAGGACATATGGTTCCATTAGTATAAATAACAACTTTATTAAATTTTTTAAATTTTGCTGCTGCCTCACATATTAAATGAAAATCTTTGTTCATCATCGGTTCACCACCAATTATTCTAATTTCATTAATCTCGTCGCTAACAGTATTCAAATCTTCAAGATCTTGTAAAAGTTCACTAGGCCCAATATTTACTGGTTTTTCATAATATTGCATTAGGTTTGAACAATCTTTGCATTTAAGTGAACATTTTTCTGTAACAATCAAATCAACGCTTCTTATATATAAGCAACTTTCGTCTAGATATTTTTTCTGAGACTCAACCATATTTGCTACTGCAAAATTAACAAAATGATCTGTAAATTTTCCCCCTGAATAATTTAACTGTAGATCTCCAGTTATTAAATCACTGTACTTTGAAGAATTGAATGAATTTAAAATATCAAATATTAGAGCCCATTTCATAAAACCATAATTTTCAAGCTGTTGTACAATATCTGATACATATGTTGATGCGACTAATATAGCTGAAGATCTATCAATTTTATTTAGATACGAAGAATGAAAAACTTCTGTATCATCAATTCTATCTTTACATTTATTTAGATTATTATCTAAATATCCATTTATGAATATATTATTTTTTTTTAAAATTTGTTGTACTACTTTTCCAGCAATATCCGCACCAAATATATAAATTTCATTATTCTTATTTAAATTTATATATTTAATTAATTCGTCATTAATATTAGGCAATCTATTTGGTGTCATAAAATTTTTTACTTGGTTGATAACTTAAAATATTTCATATAGCAACAAATCAATAAAAACAATAATGATTTAGATTTTAATCCATAATAAATAATTCGATCGTATTGGGCAAATTGAATGTAATGTTTTAAGTTATTTTGAATGTCAACATCATATACTATTTTTTTTAATATCAATAAGTTCTTTATTATAGAAGAAAAATTATTACTAATTCTAATTACGTATGAAATAGCATTCCAAATTAAATAGTGATTCAATAATGAAGAATATTTATTTAAATTTTTTTTATCAATTTTTAAAAAAAATTTTTTTAGATTAAGTTTTGTCACTTTAATCATTTTAATAATATTTGATTTTATGTCAAAGCTAGATCTTAAATGAATTTTTTCTGTTGAATGTAAATATGTAACTTGATTTAAGTAACCTATCTTTTTAGTATGATTTATAAATTTTAAATTGAAATTTACGTCTTCCAGATTGTTCAAATTTTCATTAAAAGCAATATTGTATTTTAACAAAATTTTTCTGTTGTAAATTCTAGACCAACAATGAACGAAGGCTGTATATATATCGGGGTATTTCAAAAAATATTTGTAATAATCTATTAAATTTTTTTTGTTAAACTTGCAATTTTTCTTTAATCCGTCATATTTCTTTCTTTTTGAGCCTGTTGTTTGTCTATGAGCAGAAATTAAAAGATTAAAATTTTTTTTTCTGTTGTAATTAACCAGATCATTAATTGTATTTTCGAAAATTAAATCATCAGAGTCTAAAAAAAAAATGTATTTTCCTTTTGATTTTCTAATTCCAAAATTTCTTGCTCTTGAAACATTTCTTTTGGAAATTTTAAACAACTTAAAATTGTTGAATTTATACAAATATTCTCGAATATATCTTTCAGATTTATCAAAAGATTCATTAAGAATTATTAATATTTCGGTATTTTTGTTGAGCGACGCTTTTTAAACATCTTCTAATAGTATTTTCACTATTGCTTACTGGTATTACTATTGATACTAAATCTTTCATATTAAACCACGTCAATTAAATTTTGTTCTTGTTAAAGTTGTTAAAAAATTTTATAGTATATGGTTTTTAATGATCACGATTAGTCAAAATTAATTTTTTCATCTTCTACAACATTGGGTATATTTTTTGAATAATTTATTAACACAATAAGATATTCTCCAATTATTCCAAGAATGAATATGATAAAAGAAGAGATAAAAAATAAACCTACCGTTAAAGGTGCGATTCCTGCATCAAAAGAATCCCAGTAAAATATTTTATATAGCAAATAAAATAAGCCTAAAATAAAAAATATCAAACTTAAAATAAAACCAACAAAAACAATTACTCTTAGTGGTAGAACTGATAGTTTGACCAAGCCTGTTATTCCCAGATCATACAAGCTAAAAAAATTATTTTTTGAGATGCCTTTTTTTCTCATCTCTTTCCTAAATGGAATAAGTTCAGGTCTATCATATAATTCCATTATCAAACCTCTTAAAAAAGGAGATGGATCATTAATTTTTTTAATTATATTTGAAATTTTTTTATCCAACATGAATCCTGCGCTATTTTGAATAATTTTAGTTTTGGAAATTAAATTAAAGAATTTGTAATAAAGATTTTTGAATATTTTTGTTATAAAAAATTCATTACTTTCAATTTTTTGTCCAAAAGCAACTTTATTTCCATTTTCCCAGCTAGAGATAAATTTATCAATTAAATCAACAGGTTCTTCCAAATCAGTGTGTATATTGATTACAAGATCGCCATTTGATTGTTTTAGAGCGTGAAAAGATGATCTATCTGGACCAAAATTTTTAGTATTTAATATAACCTTAAATTTCTTATCTTTTACAGCCAAATCTTTTAATATTTTTATTGTTCCATCTGATGACTTGTTGTCTACTACAATAATCTCATAATCATATTTGTTAGAAAATTTTTTTAAAACATTAACTATACGATTATAAAAATCATTGATATTTTCAACTTCATTTAAACATGTAGCTATTATTGAAATTTTATATTTTGACTGAATCACTGTTAAAATTTATTTACAATGCGGATGCGACTATGCTAATTTTCTTATTCATATTTTAAATGTAAATTTTTTGTGACCGGTATAGGATATAAAAACAGCTGTAATCATTGATAAAGCCTGAGAAAAATAAATATTTAATTTCAAAACAGTTATACACAACCACAAGATAAAAATACCCATAATTGCTTGTATACCATAAACTAAATAAGATCTAATATATTCTAAAATCCAATTTGTGTTTATTGTTTTGAATACAAATTTTTTAAATAAGATAAAAGCAAGTGTTATGGCTAATATATTGTTTATTATTCCAACGCCAATAATTCCAATTAATTCAAAAAATAAAAAATAATTTAGGATTCCAACGGAATAACCAAAAATTGCATTTATTACCCCAACAACAAAAAACTTTTTGGGCATCTTGCTATAAATAGAATTTAGCATCTGCTTTAAATTATTTTAATAATACTTAAGCTAACATTAACTACTTAACAAGAGCAAAATTATTTTTTTGAAGCTAAAAACCACTTTTTAAGTTTCACCTTCCAGTATTTTCTCGCAATTGTTTACAGTTTAAAAGATTTTTTTTGTTTAAAAATTTTTGATAAATTTTTTATAGGCCTGATGTAGCTTTTGGCATTCAATGGATGTCTTCTTGCATTTGTTTTAATTGAACTTAGATTATGCTCAATCATTAATTTACAATTGATAAAACGTTATTATGAATTTTTGCTATTTTTATTCTTAAATTATATGACTTTACAATCTTACAGACCTCATCAGTATAGCCTGCTGCTAAAACTATTATCACTTTAATATTATCATTTTTAAAAACTTCAGGAGCAACAACCATTAAATTAGTTCCAGGTGCATATTTTTTCTGCTTAAAATTTGCTGAGTCAACAATGTATTTAAAATATTTTTCGATTTTAGCCATTGAAATTAGAGTTAGAGCTTGATGTCCAGCTCCCCATACAGCGATTTTTTTTTTGTTTGAATATTTTTTAACAAATTTTGATACCGATTTATTTAATTTAGAACTTATTTTATTAAAATCTTCTAATTCTATAACTTGTTTTTTTTTAACTTGAGCGCTTAAAATATAATTTTGAAATATTTCTTTAATTTTAATTATTTTGAAACCATTATTTTCTAATAAAATTTCTAATGTCTTCTTGGTGAAATAATACAGATGATCTATTATAAATTCTGAATATAATTTATTTTTTAAAATCATGTTAAAATTTGGAACCTCTACCACACCTACAGCGTTTGAAGATAAATTATTATAAATTCCTCTAAGAAAAGTTCTTAAATTTGGAATGTGTTCCAAATAACTAAAAATAAAAAATGCATCAAATTTAAAATTTGCAATTTTATAGTTATTTTTTTCTGGAAAACCATAAATTACTTTTAATTTTTTTTTCTCAACATATTTAAAATTTTTACGTGAACCCTCTAGTCCATAAACCTTTTTAAAGACTTTATTTAATATTTTTAAATAATCGCCACGACCACAGCCTATTTCTATAACTCTTTTGTTTTTTAGATTAAATTCGATTTTAAATTGTTTAAATTGATTTAGCCTGAAGTTCATCATTTTTTTAGAAGTACCTACAGCTCTAATCACTTCTTTGTAATATGTAACTGGCTTGTTTATTACTTGTACTAAACCACACCCAGAACATTGGTATATTTTAAGTTGAATTTTGAATCTTTTTTTTTTGTTTCTGAAAATTTGAGCAGAGTCTGGAACATTTTTAAGTGTAACCAAATTAGGTTTAAAGAAATCTGTATTACAAACCTTGCAATTTTTTAAATTTATATATTGCTTCATCTTTTTATTTTATAGCTGTTTTTAGACAATGGAACTAACATTTCAGATTCTATAACTTTTAAAGGTAACAAAGGTGACATATCTTCTAAAGGCATAGAAATAATATTTCCATTTTTTAAAGGTATAGCTGAAACTTTTGGCTTAAGTATTTCGTTAGGTTTAATTTTAAGATCAATAATTTTCGGAATTTTTAAATTTTTAATGATTTTATCAATTTGATTATTAAACTTTTTTATAGAATTTATTTCTAAGTATTTTATCCCATAAGCATTTGATATATTTTTTAGATCTGGAAAAATTAAATTAGACTCGGGCCCAGTTCCCAAATATCTTCCCTTAAAATAATTTTTTTGAGTATTTCGTATTGAAGAATAACCTTTGTTATTAAAAATAAAAATAGTTATAGGTAAATTAAATTTCTTTATTACTGCTAACTCTTGAATATTTTGGTGAAATGATCCATCCCCTTCTATTAAAACCATAGGTTTTTTTTTATTAGCGAAGCAAGCCCCTATTGAAGCTGGTATTCCATATCCCATTGATCCTAAGCCAGAAGTTAAAAAAATTCTTTGTCCGGGTTTATTTTTAAATACTAAATAAAAAACTTCTATTGCGAGCCCTGAGCTACCGGTACAGATAAGAAGATTTTTTGGAAATTTATCGGATAATTTATTTACAACAAAATAATGATCAAAAAAAATTTTTTTACTTTTAATATTTTCTTTATCAAATGAAAAATTTTTTTTCCAATGTTCACACTTATCTTTCCATTTTTTAAAATTATTGTGATCAGGGAATTTTATCTTGATTAACTCATCAAAAAAGTTTTTGGCATCAAAATTTAATTTTAATTTAATTTTAAAATTAAACTTTTTAATTTCATTATTATCTATATCAACAATAATTTTTTTGGCATAAGGTGCGAATTTCTTTTGGTTAAAAGCTGTAATAATATTATCTATTCTACATCCTATGCTAATTAAAAGATCAGAACTTTGAATTACGAAATTTGAAAAACGTTGAGCAACAACGCCAGGTCTTCCATAATTTAAACTATGTTTATACTCTAATATATCCATTGCATTCCAAGTAAAAATTGATGGAATTTTAAATTTATTTAGCGCTTTAATAAAAGAATTAGTTCCTTTTGCTAATCTAACTCCATGTCCAATAAGGAATACAGGACGTTTTGACTTTAGTAGCAGATTTTTTATTGTATTTTGTTGAGCGTTTGTTAATTTTTTTTTAACTATTTTTTTTTGATTAAATATTTTCTTTTTGCTTATTAATTTAGCCTGAACATCTAGTGGGACATCAATCCAAACTGGCCCTCCTCTATTCTCTTTTGCCGTAGTTATACTTTTTTTTAGAATGTTTTCAAAGTTAGATGTTTTTTTTAATGTAAATGAAAATTTAGTAATACTATTTACAATTTTAGTAATATTGACTCCCTGAACACCTTGTTGTCTTAGTTTTAATCTTTTTTTTATATCAGAAGTTTTTACCTGCCCAGATATAATAATCAAAGGAACAGACTCTATCCACGAACCTAATAAACCCGTAATTGCATTAGTCGATCCTGGACCTGTTGTCACTATAGCAACACCTATATTATTTGATATTCTAGAATATGCCTCAGCTGCAATTGAAATTGCATGTTCGTGATGAAAAGGTATACCCTTGACTTTTTTTGATTTTGCTACAGCGTCAATTAAGAACATATTCCCTCCGCCAGGAAGTAAAAAAATATGTTTTACTTTTTCTTTTGATAAGAACTCAATTATGAAGTCTGAAACTGTGAAATTTTTTTTCAATTTTAATCTATTTTTAGTTATCCCAATAATAACTTACAGTTGTTTTTCTATTTAAATTTCTCATTATTTTTTTATCTGTATAGAAAGAATCAGTTTTAATACCTGTGGTTGAAATTTCCTCAATGACAGATCCATGCTTACTAGAAAATTCATGTTTTGTCTCCGGTTTTATAGTAATTAAAGAGCCCGCTGAATATTCCTTTAAAACTCCATTGAGTTTTAATTGGATATTGCCATATAAAACATGAAAAGTTTCTTCTTTTACTTTGTGAAATTGTTCAGGATGTTTTTGACCAGGAAAAACTATTAAAATTTTCTTGCAGTATTCTCTATTAAGAACTGTAAACATCACAACTCCATATTTATAAAATTTTTCTAATCCGTAATGATGTGATATTTCAAAATCATACCTTCCTCTAAAAAATTGATTACTTTTTTTTAATATTTTTTTTGTTTTTTCAACAATATTCTCAATTACTTTTCTATCATTTTTAATAATGCAGTTTGATGTTAGAAGAGGTTGATCTTTTAAAATATTCTTCTTTGCAACAAATGAAGCATATTTTGATAATTTGTCTGCAGTAATTTGATTATCTTGAGGTGGAAAGGCAAGATATATATTTTTGTTATTAATAGATCTCCCTTTTTTAATTGATCTAGTTAAAAACAATCCTCTTTTTAAAGATTTTAAGTTTTTAATTTCTGAACTATTTTTATAAAAGATTTTTTTGCTATCACCACAACGATCATATGAAATTTTTGCAGTCTTTAACCATCTATCAACGTCTTTTGGTGAAGCTGAGTATTTATTTAACTTATACTTAGTTGTTTGTAATCCCACATGTTTTTCAAAAATATTAGCACCCATTGCGATTGCTAAAGAAACTATAGTATTATCACAAGGGTTCTCATGGGTAGAATAACCTATTTGTAGATTTGGAAATTTATTAATCAAATACTTTAATCTATTTAAATTTAAATTTTTATCATAAGTAGGGTATTCAGCAACGCAATGCATCAAAGCAAAATCTTTCGATCTATTTTTAAAAAATCTAACAACCTTTTCTATATCTTCCAGTGTAGCTCCTGCGGTAGATGCAATTACAGGTTTATTAGCACTGGCAATTTTTTCAATTAAAGGCCAATCTGTAAATGAGCAACTAGCAATCTTGATTATTTCAAAGTTGTGCTTAACAATTTTATCAACTGATTTTTCATCGAATGGGGTGCATACAGGAACAAATTTATTTTTTTTTATAGTAGATATTATTTTTTTTAAATCATTTTCTTTAAGTTTAGTTTCTTTAAATCTTTTTATGTACTTTATATCATCTCTATTTTTTAAATTTTTATGTATAAATGTATCTAAATCTCTATACTGCAATTTAAAGCCAAAATTGAAAGGATATTTTTTAGTTACCTTGGCAAATTCTTTTATAATTTTAATCCCATGGTTAACATTGCCCATGTGATTATTTGCCATTTCTAATACATAAAATTTATTTGGAATACTCATTTGGAGCTTTGTTTTCCAACAATTATCATAATTTTCTTAATTTTTAAATAAATTTAGAAATTTATGATGATAGAGATTTATGATGATAAAGTGGTAGGTTCCGCTTGCATTTTATACTATTTATTTGATAATCATAGATTATTTATTTGATAATCATAGATCATGAGACACCAGGAGCAAATAGCAGTAATATCAGAACAAAACCTCTCTGCAGATGAAAAAGGGAGGCGAGAGGGTTTAGCTAAAACGAAACCATATATGGCACAGAAGCTTGCAAAGATTTCAAAAATGGAAGAAAGAGGGGAGATTAGCCCAATTATTAGATTGGAAAAAAGTTATTTATGTAATTTCCAATGTACACATTGCTCAGCAGAATATTATATGGATAGGCACTTAGAAAAAAAACTTAAAACAAAAGAAGATAGAAAACAAATGACGATGGATGACATTAAAAATATTTCTAAACAGGCTGATGAATTAGGACTGGCAAGATTTGTGATTACTGGAGGTGAACCTTTAGTTATGAAAGATTTTGATCAAGTTGTTGAAGCTATAGACCCAGAAAAACATTACATAATATCAGATACTAACGGATGGTTCTTGGATGACAAAAAAGCAAAACATTTAAAATCAATTGGTGTAGAAAAAATTCAATTATCATTAGACAGTTTTGATGAAAAAGAGCATGATTTATTTAGAAATAAACCTTATTCATATAAAAAAGTAATGAGAGCCGTTGATGCTTCTTTAAATGCCGGTCTAAACTTAATACTTTCGACGGTGTTACTTAAAGGTAGAGCCTCTACTAGGGAATTTGAGGATATGTGCAAATTTGCAACTAAAAAAGAAATAGGATTGTACGTTTCTTATGCAAAACCAGTAGGTAGTGCTACAGACCATCCTGAATTTGTTATTACAAAAGAAGATGCAGATCAAATTAGGGAGTTAGAAAAAAAATATAAGGTATTTACACACATGACTCCTTCTTATGGATCTTTTAAAGGATGCATTACGGTTAAGGGAATAATAACTATCACCTCAACAAATGAAGTAACGCCTTGCCCATATATAGATTTTTCTTTGGGAAATTTAAGAAAAACTTCACTTAAGGAAATTCTAAATAGAGGTATGAAAAATAAATGGCTTGGTCCACATAGACCAGACTGTTTGATAGGAGAAGATCAAAGTTTTATAAACCTTCATCAAAAAATTACGCAAAAATATATTCACCTGCCTGTGCCCTATGGTGAAGGTTTTTCTGATGAAGATAGTGTATTGTAATATATCTAATACCAATGTCTGAAAAATACTTTCAATTAGATGGCAGGTGTGCAACTAATCTTACCAAACACAAGGTATATTCAAAATCAAGAAAATATTTTGAGTTAGATAAAGACAGAGTTAAAAATATCTCGATTGATAAAATTTACGATAATTACAAAAAATTTTTAAACATTGACCCTAAACTCTCCAATGAAAGATTCGGCAAAGAAATTTCTGAAATAAAACAAAAACTTCAAAATAATCAGGATCATAAAAATATCTTAAATGGAATTTCAATTCCATTTATTTTGCCTAAAAATGATCAAGATGATATTGGTGAAAATCTACAAAAAATATATCTACCTGCTTTAAAAAAAGCTTTTTCAGATGTATTTTCAAATTACGAATTTATAAATCACTGTAAGCAAGATTTAAAAAATCAAATAAAATTATGGAATAATACAAGAAATGAAAAAATTTTAAAAAAATTAAAATCCGAAGATGTTGTGGGTTTGTTATTTCCTTGTCTGAATGAGTTCTCATTTCCTGCGGCTATAGAAACTTTAAATAGTTTGCCTGATTGTTTTTTGCTTGCCGGGGCTTATGAGGTGACTGCCTCATTGATTGGTTATCCTGCTCTGTTAAGAAGAGATAAAGGATATCCTCCACTTTTGTGGTTTTCTTCGGTATGTAATTCTGAAAATCCAAATATTTCATATCACCTGGAACCTTATGGTTATAACTTAACATTTAATAAAAGAGCTCATTTGAACCTTGCGGCAGAATATTGGTGGCACTCTTTAGTTGTAGTTAAATAAAAGTAAATAAATGAAAAATAATAAATATTTTAACTTTAACAAATCCTTAGATCAAGATTTTGAAAATATCTATATATCAACAAGGTATCTTTGGAAAAATTTTAAAAGGAAAAAAATATTTATAACTGGAGGCACAGGTTTCTTTGGTTATTGGTTGATAAGGAGTTTTATATATGCAAATGAGAAACTAAAACTTAACTCAAAAATCTATGTTTTAACTAGAAAAAAGAATATTAAAAAAAGTTTAATATATAAATTGTGTGCAAATCGAAATGTTTTTTTTCATGTTGGGGATATAAGAAACTTTAAAAAAATTGAAAAAAAATTTGATTATATAATACATGGAGCCACAACATCTGCTCGAGAAACTTTTAAAGAACAAAGTCCAAAAGAGAAGATTGATATAATTGTAAACGGTACTAAATATATTTTAGATCATGCTGTAAGAAATAAATCCAGAAATTTCTTATACATTAGCTCAGGCTCAGTTTATGGCAATAATAATAATTTAGATTTAAACATACTGGGACAATCTAAGTTAATTGCCGAGGGGTTAGTGAGTAATTATTCTAAAAAAAGTCTTTTAAATACTAAAACAGCGAGATGTTTTTCATTTGTTGGTCCATTAATTCCACTAGACATTCATTATGCTATTGGAAATTTTTTAAAAAGGAGTGTTATGAAACAATCAATTGTACTTAATAGTAATGGCAAATCACTTAGGAGTTATATGTATATGTCGGACTTAACCATTTGGCTTTGGACTATGCTATTTAAAGGTAAAAACAACCAAATTTATAATTTAGGTTCTGATAAACCTATATCGATTCTAAACCTAGCAAAATTAATTAATAAATTAACCATAAATAATAAGAAAATTAAATTTAAAAAAAATAAAGAAAATTTCATAAATAATTATATTCCATCAGTGTCAAAAACAAAAAAAACCTTAGGATTAAAAATTAGAATACCCTTAAATCAAGCTATCCAAAAAACATTTGTAAATATTAATAAGAATAAGTCCATATATCGTGAATTAGAAAATAATTAAATTTCATAAATTTCAAAAAGTAAATGAAAAAAAATAACACTCAAAAATATATTTTAAATTTAGAAAAAAAAATATCAAATAAAAAAAAAGGTTTACCCGAAGATATATTTTTATTTACAAGCAGGATAACACCTTTGATTAATGTTGATTTACTCATTAAAGATAAAAAACTTGGAACACTTCTTGCTTGGAGAAATAAAGGTGAAAAGTATCCTGCTGGATGGCATGTGCCAGGTGGTATTATTAGATTTAAAGAAAAAATTCATAACAGAGTAAAATTAGTTGCTAAAAATGAATTAAAAATCAATATTATATTTAAAAAAAAACCTATTGCTATAAATGAAATTCATCTTAACCAAAAAAATAGATCACATTTTATTTCTTTACTTTTTTCCTGTAAATTAAAAAAGAAATTAAATTTAAAAAAGAGGTCAAAAAATTCAGTAGAAAAAAGCGGCGAGTGGATGTGGTTTAAAAAAGCACCAAAAAATCTAATTAAACCACATAAAATCTATAAAAAATTTTTAAATTTTACTTTCACGGATTTTGTCTAATATTTTCTTCTAAGCTTTTACCAATATAATCAAGTTCTTCTTCTCCAATAGATGGGTGTATTCCTACCCAAAAAGTATTGTTCATAATATTATCAGTCACTTCTAGATTTCCTGATATTTTAAATTTTTTGTTAATATAAGCGGGTTGCTTTGTTAAATTTCCAGCAAAAAGAAGTCTGATACCAATTTTTTTTGCTGTTAATTTTTTTATTATATCAACTCTTTTAATTTTACATTTTTTCTTTAATGTGATCAGAAAACCAAACCAAGAGGGATCAGAGTTTTTTTCAGCAACTGGCAATAAAAATTCTTCCTCTAAATTTAATAATCTTTTTTTTAAGAAATCTAAATTTTTTTTCCTTTTTTCGATAAATCCTTCTAACCTCTCTAATTGACCCAGCCCACAAGCTGCTTGCATATCTGTAATTTTCATGTTGTATCCTAAATGAGAATAAATGTATTTATGGTCATATCCAAAAGGCAGTTTTCCTAATTTCCAC
>MPMB02012325.1_pt1 | contig 13055 bp, 7 predicted proteins | sample 1617371 | NCBI WGS metagenome assembly MPMB02 (sample SAMN05944808, study PRJNA350692) | marine metagenome | biome: marine; feature: ODZ; material: water; isolation source: 300 m water sample filtered on 0.2 um supor filter | place: Pacific Ocean | collected 2012-04-08 | depth 300m m
CGGCAGAAGCGGCAGCAAGTAATCGATCTTTATGACCGCATAGCCGGCGTCAGTGATCTTGAGCCTGAGCGAATAGTGACGGCGGAAAAACAGTTTCACTATCGGAACAAGATGGAGTTTTCTTTCTCCAGCCGCCGGTGGATTCTCCCCGAAGAACCGGATGGGGTAGATGCCAGTTTCGCCTTAGGACTTCACGTTCCCGGGCGGTATGATAAGGTGTTGGATATCGAGAAGTGCTGGCTGCAGAATCCTATCGGGAATGACATTCTCCGGTTGGTGAAAGAGACGAGTCGGGCAGCTAAATTGGAACCGTACGATGTGGTAAAACACGCCGGTTTCCTGCGTAATCTGATTATTCGCATAGGCGAGCGTACGGGTGAAGTTATGGTCAACATTGTAACTTCGCGAGAAGCGCCGGATCGCCTTCAACCTATCGTAGGACGACTGCTAAAGCAATTTCAAAGCATTACCAGCATCGTGAACAATATCACGCGCCGGAAGGCGGGTGTCTCTTACGGTGAGTGGGAGCTGCTTATGCATGGCACTCCCTATATTCACGAAAAGCTGGGAACGCACACTTTCGAAATCTCTGCCGATTCCTTCTTTCAGACGAATACATCTCAGGCGGAAAAGCTCTATGCCATCGCCAGGGAGTATGCCGAATTCCGTGGAGATGAAATACTGTTCGACCTCTACTGCGGTACGGGCTCCACGTCCATTTTTATGGCGGAAGGAGTGAAGAAGGTGTACGGCTTCGAGCTTTTCTCTTCGGCGGTGGAAGATGCTGTTCGGAATGCCGTGAACAACAATGTGAGCAACTGCCGATTCTATGAAGCCAATCTGGACAAATTCTTCAGGGTGACGCCTATACTGAATGAGATCGAAAAGCCTCATGTGGTCCTGCTTGACCCCCCTCGAGCCGGGATGAACCCCAAGCTCGTCCGTGATGTGGTGGGCATGAAGCCGGACAAAATTGTTTACATCTCGTGCAATCCGTCCACTCAGGCGAGAGATGTGGCTTTAATGATAAAGGAGGGGTACAAGCTGGAAAAGTTATCCATGGTGGACATGTTCCCGCACACGCCCCACATCGAGACGGTGGCGCTGTTAAAAGGTGGATATAAACACGATAAAAATCATGTGTCTGTGTAAAACGATGGGTTTTTCAAAACGTTTGACTTTCCTAAGTTCAATTACTATAATACAAGGATAGGAAGTAGTAAATTCACGACATGAGAATCTTTATTAAACGACTGCTGAGGAACTCTTTCTTCCAGGTGTTTTCCGGTATCGTGATCGTGATGGTCATTGGGGGGTGGGGTATCGGTAAGCTGGAAGGAGTTGCGGATATCACCCAAGGTATTAATCCCTTTTGGTGGGCAATTGTCACCATGACCACCGTTGGATATGGTGATTTCTATCCTGAATCGGCGGCAGGGCGTTTATTTGCGGTAATCATCATGTTTGGGGGGATTTCTTTAACTGCCCTGCTGACAGCAACCATTTCGTCCATTTTTGTAGCTAGAAGAATAAGGGAGGATAAAGGTTTGGAAAAAGTAACCGTAACTGATCACATGCTCATCTGCGGCTGGAATAAGAATGTTCACCCGATTCTCGACTCCATCCAGACACTGTCCGAAGGTCGTAAGCTTGAAGTGGTGTTAATAAACGAAGCTAACGAGGACGAGATTGATGCTATCCGTAATAAGTATCGCGAGATTAAGTTCAAATACGTCAGAGGTGATTTTACTCGGGAGACGATCCTGGAACAGGCCAATCTCAAGGATGCATCAACGGCTATCATTTTGCCGAACGATATAGTAGAGTCGGGTGGTCACCCTGATGAAAAAACTATCTTCGGTACACTGACCATCAAAACGCTGGCGCCGCACGTCCGCGTGGTGGCGTACTTGACTGAGCGGGAAAATCTGACTCATATCAAACGGGCCAATGCAGATGAAGTATTGCTCTCTGACGACTTCGGCGCTTTCATGTTGGCGGCGCATGTCATGAATCCCGGCGTTCCCCAGACAGTGGACCGGCTATTGAATAGCAAGTCAGATTCGCGCTTCAGGCGGATAGCGATCCCGACCGAATATGTGGGGCGATCTTTCTCGGACCTGTTTGATTATTTTCGCAGCAAGAAAGGAATGATAATGGTGAGCGTATTTTCTGAGGAGGAACAGATCGGTATTGGAGAAATTCTCTCTTCAGATTCTTCCAACTTGGATGCTTTTATCGAACGGAAGCTGAAGGAGGCCGGTCACTCCCTGCAGGAAGAGAGCAAAATGGCTGTAATGATAAATCCTCAGGATGAGTATATCATTAAAGAAAACGAAAAAGCGGTTGTAATACAATAGGTGGTAAAAATGGAAGATCTTAATAATCTTGGCAAATTTCGTGTTTTTTCCGATCTCTCTGAAGATCAACTGGATAAATTCCGTAAGACTGCGGAGATAAGGGAGTTCAAGGCTGGTACTACAATTTTCGAAGAGGGGGATGTAGGAGATTCCCTTTATCTTCTACTGGACGGCGAAGTAGAAATTAATCAAGCCCTCACCATGCAGTTGAGTAAAGGAGATTACGATACACGTGAAAAATCTATCATTCGCCTGTCGAGTGATATCTCACCCTGTTTTGGAGAAATGTCGCTACTTGGTAATGACGACAAGCGAACAGCGGGTGTCAGGGCTATTTCTGATTGCAAAATGGCGGTGATAATGAAGGACGATCTCTTCTCCATATGCACTGAAAATCCGGAACTTGGCTACATCGTTATGCGAAATGTTGCCGCTATTGTAACAGATAACCTGATCAAGGCCAACCAGAATGTGCTGAAACTAACTACGGCCTTCAGTTTAATTCTGGAGAAATAAAATATCTCAGAGCTGCAGTATGCGGAGAAAAGGAATTTAAATTGCATCACTGCTTTCAATTTCATGTCGAAATCTGAACAACTCTCAAAAGTTTACGACTCCTCGATAGTAGAGGGGAATTGGTATAAGCATTGGCTTGACAAAGGTCATTTCCACGCCCAAGTCGATCCGGAGAAGGAACCGTACACCATCGTCATTCCGCCACCCAATGTAACTGGCAGTCTCACTATCGGACATGTCCTTAACTGTACCATTCAGGATATTCTGATTCGCCGGGCACGAATGCAGGGGAAGGAGGCGTGCTGGATACCGGGAACGGATCACGCTTCCATTGCCACAGAAGTTAAGGTGGAGAAGATGCTGGCTGAGAAAGGTATCAAAAAGAAGGAGATAGGCCGGGGAGAATTTCTGAAGCACGCTTGGGATTGGAAGGAACAGTACGGATCACTCATCATCGAGCAGCTCAAACGGTTGGGATGTTCCTGTGACTGGGAACGGGAACGCTTTACCATGGATGACGGTTATTACCGGGCGGTCATCTCTGCTTTTGTAAAGCTGTACGAAAAGGGACTTATTTATCGTGGGCACCGGCTTGTGAACTGGGATCCGGCGACACAATCTGCCATCTCCAATGAAGAGGTAGAATATCAGGAGGTACAAGGTCATCTCTGGTATTTCCGCTATCCGATAAGGGACTCTAACGAATATGTTGTGGTAGCCACCACCCGTCCTGAAACAATGCTGGGCGATTCTGCAGTCGCCATAAATCCTGATGATAAACGATTTTCCCATCTGAAAGGCAGGACCATTATTCTTCCGTTGGTCGGTAGAGAAATACCTATCATTGAAGACAGTTATGTAGATCCCCAATTTGGTACCGGATGTGTAAAAGTGACTCCGGCTCACGATCCCAACGATTTCGAAATGGGGAAGAAGCACAATCTGGAAATGATCAACATTTTCCATCCTGACGGAATCCTCAATGATAATGTGCCTGATGAATTTCGAGGACTGGATCGCTTTGAGGCTCGGGAAAGAGTGGTTTCTCGTTTTAAAGAAGAAAATTTATTGGATAAAATTGAAGATTATACTAATAACGTCGGCTACTCCCAGCGCGGTGGGGTCCCTATCGAACCGTATCTTTCCGAGCAGTGGTTCATGAAAATGGAAGATTTGGTCAAACCGGCATTAGAAGCAGTCAGGAACGGTGAGATAAAGTTTTATCCTGATCACTGGGTGAAGACTTATGAGCATTGGATGGCCAACATCCGTGATTGGTGCATCAGCCGCCAGCTCTGGTGGGGACATCGAATCCCTGTCTGGTATTGTCGCGGAAATGATATGGACGAATGCCAATTGGACTGTAAGAAACCAATTGTCTCCTTAGAGACTCCGACTGAATGCCCAGCATGTGGTTCCAAGGATTTGGTTCAGGATCCTGACGTTCTCGATACCTGGGCAAGTTCGTGGCTCTGGCCCATGGCAGTTCACACGTGGCCGGATGAAAGCAAAGAGCTCGACTATTTCCACCCTACTGATGATCTTGTTACCGGTCCGGACATCATCTTTTTCTGGGTGGCGCGGATGATTATGGCAAGTAAAGAGTTCAAACGAGAAGTACCGTTTCGGAATGTCTATTTCACTGGTATGGTTCGTGATATGCAGGGGAGAAAGATGAGTAAATCGTTGGGAAATTCTCCCGATCCATTGAAACTCATGGATACATTTGGAGCTGATGCCGTTCGTTTCGGTATGATGCTTATCGCTCCACAAGGTCAGGATATTCTCTTTTCCGATGATCGGATGGAAGTGGGCCGAAACTTCATGAATAAGCTGTGGAATGCATCGCGTTTTGTGTTAATGTGCTCAGGAGAAACGACTGCAGTTCCCATCGATGATATAGAAAGTGACAGACTGGAAACTTCAGACAGGTGGATTCTCAGTAGATTGAACCGGACAATTTCAGATGTAGATAGACTTTTCTCAGCTTATCGCTTTAATGACATTGCAAAAAAGATTTATGATTTCACTTGGTCAGACTTTTGTGATTGGTACGTCGAGATCATCAAATCCCGGCTTTATGGTGAAGATGATCTTAGGAAGCAAACGGCCATCAGTGTGGCAACTTATGTGCTCAAATCTGTGGTCAAGATGCTTCATCCATTTTCACCCTTCATCACTGAGGAGCTGTGGCAGAGATTTGAATCTGCTGTACCTGATCTAGAGGAAGAATGTGACCTCATCGTAGCTTCTTGGCCGTTGAGTGATAGTAAATGGCTGGATGAAAATGCGGAAAAAGAATTATCGAGTTTGCAGAGTTTGATTACGGGAGTAAGAACGATACGATCTGAGATGGGTGTACCACCGTCCAGTAAAGCAGACGTTATTATCCGTACTAACGATGGAGAGGCAGAGTTCATCGCTTCAAACCAGATTATCATCAGTGATCTTGCAAGAGTAGAAAATTTGAATCATGGTTCCGACCTCGAACGTCCACCTCATTCGGCTGCCATTGTAGTGGAAAAGATGGAGCTGTTTATTCCTCTGGAAGGTCTTATCGATTTAGATAAAGAACGTCATAGATTGTCGAATGAAATTGATAGATTACAACTTCGTCTTAGCAAGATATCGGCTAAATTACATAATGATAATTTCGTGAAGAAAGCACCTGCTGAAGTGGTGGAAAACGAAAAGAAAAAACTGTCAGACATGACGTTAACCCTAGAGAAACTCCAACAAAACTACGAGATAATAAAATGAAAAAAGCTGTACTGATATTAATACTATATTCTGCGGTGATACCTCAATCCCGTAATGCTGATTTAACTCTTTATAAAGATGGATACGGACTTGTGAAACAGCCGGTTGGTGGTTACCGGTTTAAGAGTGGAATTAACGTGGTGAAATATGACGGTATTCCGGATCAGATGGAGCGCAATTCACCCTTTTTGTTTTTTGAAGGAGCAGAGGTCTATTTTCAGAGCTATAACTACGATGTTTTTACTTCATCCAGTTATCTCAAGGATCATTTAGGACAGCAGGTAACAGTTACACCCTCCGTAGGGAAACCGTATCAAGGAACTCTCCTCGATCTGGAGGGGAATTGGCTGACTGTCACTAAAAAGGACATGGTAAAAATGTTCAATTCCGAAGAAGTTGTTTCTATTTCACTTGCTAATGGTAAGTCAATTGGCGCCCTGAAGCCGGAGCTAACTTGGAAAGTGAATTCTCCTGATTCCAATTTAGTTTCAGGCAGACTGACTTATGTTACAAAAGGGCTGGATTGGGATGCGATCTATCGTTTTGTGATCAACACGGAAGAGACTAGCGGTCGGCTCAAATCTTCTGCCATGGTACACAATAAAACGAGTCTTTCGTATGAAAACGCCAATCTTACATTGATAGAGGGCAAACTTCACCGAGTATCGAAAAGTGAACCTCCCAGACCGGAAGTACATAGAATGGCAAAAGCTGATGCCGGAGCACCATCTTTCGAAGCCGCTGAATTAGGCGACTATGAAGTGTATGGACTTAACCAGTCCCTTTCCCTCCCAAAAAATGAGTCAGTTACAGTTGACTTTCGACCGGAGAAAAACACTAAGTTTGAAAGGACTTATCTTTTCGAGAATCGCGAGCGGGCTTCTGCTGAGGAACCGTTGATGGTAGAATTATCTTTTCCAAATGAAACCGGCGGGACGATACCTGCCGGTCTATTTCAGATTTACCAAACCGGCAGTGACGGTTCACTCGAGTTCATCGGAGAGGACAAACTCAACCAAATCCCTAATGGAGAAGAAGCAGAGGTAATCGCCGGTCGTGCCAACAAGGTTCGTGGTGAGAGAAAAGTCATCAATTACGAACGTCTCACCAAGAGTGAAGAAGCGGTCATTAAAATCGTGATTACCAATGATAGAGAGGATATTGTATCTGTCAAAGTAACTGAACACATTTACGGAGAATGGGTCATTCGGGAACCGACTCACACGTATCACAAAGTGGATGCTCAGACAATAGTATTTGAACTCAAGGTTCAGCCTGGTAATGAAGAGACCATATCCTATACTTATAAAAAGAACTGGAAGTAATCAGTACTTCCCGATCAATCGTCTGATTATCGGGAATGCGCTTAATGTGTTTAATCTCTCTTGACTAACTCCTCAGAATCCTCTCTTACTACGTCTGTACAATTTGTAAAGGGCGTAGGTCCAAAAAAAGCAGAAGTGTTGGCTGAAGTTGGAGTCGAAACAGTTAGGGATTTACTCTACTATTTTCCCCGGCGGCACCTTGACCGGACTTCCATCACTTCTATTCGTGACCTGCAGAAAGACTGTACGGCGACAGTGGTGGCGAAAGTGGAAGCAGCTGGAGTGCGAAAAGCCCGTAAACGGAAATATTTCCAACTTATCGTAAGTGATGGAACCGGCATGCTTAACTGTATATGGTTCAACGGTATCCAGTATGTTCAGAAGGCTTTCACCGTTGGAGATCAAGTCGCTTTTCACGGGAAGGTGGAATTTTATAACGGTTATCAACTTGTTCATCCTGAATACGATAAATTAGGTGAAGATGAACGTGAGCCCCTAAATACTGGTGCGGTAATTCCGCTCTATCCGTCCGGGCAAAAGCTGAAGTCCGTAGGGCTTGACAGCCGTGGTTTTCGCCGTATCATAAAGGGAGCATTAAAGCAGTTTGGCAGCGAAAGTGACGATTTTCTTCCTGATGACCTAAGAAAAAGTCTCAAATTTCTCCCTCTGGGCGAATCCATTGAAATCATTCATTTTGCTGCAGATCTTGAGCAGTTATCCGAGGCTAGATGCCGCTTAAAGTTTGATGAACATTTCTTTCTCCAACTTCTTATGGCTCTGCGAAAAGTGGGGATTACTGAAGCCAAGGGTCGTTCACTTTCGAAAACAGGTCCGTACATAAAATTAATTTATGATTCTCTGGATTTTGAACTAACAGGTGCTCAGAAAAGGGTGCTGAAGCAGATTAAAGAGGATATGGCATCTTCGAATGTCATGAATAGATTGCTGCAGGGTGATGTAGGATCAGGTAAAACTATAGTTTCAATTCTCGCTGTTGCTATCGCAGTGGGGAACGGAGTTCAGGCAGCAATCATGGCGCCGACAGAAATTCTCGCTCATCAGCATTATAATGTTTTTCGTAAATATCTCGATCATGCACAAATCACAACAGCCATACTGGTCGGGAATCAACCCGCTAAAGAGAGAAGAAAAATTCTGGAAGGAGTGAAGAACAGAAACATTCAAGTTGTTGTGGGAACGCATGCGCTGATCCAGGAGGATGTAGAGTTCGCGGATCTTGGACTGGCAATCGTTGATGAACAGCACAGGTTCGGCGTCGTCCAGAGAGGCGCTCTTGCGCAGAAAGGGATGAATCCGGATATGCTGGTGATGACTGCCACACCAATCCCTAGAACGCTGGCCATTACTTACCATGGTGATTTGGACTTATCCGTAATTGATGAAATGCCAAAGAATAGAATTCCAGTGACTACAAAAGTAGTAACAGAAGATAAAATCACGAAAGTCTATCAGTTTATTCGTGATCAGGTAGCGAAAGGTAATCAATGTATGATTGTCTATCCGCTCATTGAAGAATCAGAGAAACTCGATCTGAAGGCGGTGAAAGAAGGGTACGATATTTTGTCCAAGAAGGTATTTCCGAAATTGAAACTCGAACTTATTCACGGTCGGATGAAAAAAGATGAAAAGGATGCCGTCATGGATGCGTTCGGCAGGAACGAGATTCAAATTCTTGTGTCAACCACTGTGATAGAAGTCGGCATTGACGTACCCAATGCTACCGTGATGCTTATTGAAAATGCCGAGAGGTTCGGATTGACCCAGCTTCATCAACTTCGTGGGCGTATTGGCAGAGGGACAGAAAAAGGGTACTGTATCTTGATTCAACGCGGAATGACAGCTACTGCTCGTCGGAGACTTGACATTATTGCCAGTACGACGAACGGATTTGATATTTCTGATGAAGACCTTAAATTGCGCGGCCCTGGAGAGTTCTATGGTACACGCCAGCATGGTTTCATGAAGTGGAAAATTGCTGATCTGATAAACGACGGAGATATTATAACGGAAGCCCGGAAGTTTGCATTTGAGTTAGTTGATCACGATCCACAGTTAAAGAAACAGGAACATGCAGGAATCAGAAGTCGTTTTCTGCATGATTATCAACAAATGCTTGAGTACGTTAACATTTCTTAGGAGATAATAATGACTAATGATACGTTAAATAAAGATGAACAGCTGTTAGCAGGATTAGTATCCTCTTTTGCCAGCAGTGCCTGGATAGCTATGGGGAAAATAAAAAATCCCATGTCCGACAGAATTGAGCGCAATCTTGGACAGGCTTCTTATGCCATTGATATGCTGGATATGATTCAGCGTCGAATGAGTGAAAAATTAAATGAAGCGGAAAAGACTTTCCTCCAGTCCACTTTAGGTGATCTAAAACTCAACTTTGTTGAAGAGCAGAAGAAGCCGGATCCCGAACCTGAGGAAGAGACATCTGAAGAAACAGAAAATGAATCTGAAGAATCTGATGAGCCAGTCGATGATTCAAGCGAAGAGGAGACTCAGGAGAAGTAATGTCACCTGAGCGTCTTAACCGTCTTCTGGCGGGATTTGTATTTCTTGCCAGCTTTCTGGTTTACTTTTCCACAATGGCTCCCACAGTTTCGTTTTGGGATTGCGGAGAGTTCATTGCTACGTCGTACAGATTGGGAGTTCCTCATCCTCCCGGTGCACCGCTTTTCTTGATTCTGGGGCGATTCTTCTCTTTCTTGCCAATCCCCGGCGATATCGCTTACAGAATGAACATGATTTCGGTTATTACCAGTGCCTTGGCGATCATGCTCCTCTATCTGATTATTGTACAGTTTGTCCGGCATTGGCGAGGTCATATCAAGAGCGTGGAAGATAAAATTATCGCATTCGGAGGAGGAGTAATCGGTGCGCTTGTTTTCGCTTTTACTGACAGCCACTGGTTTAATGCCGTGGAGGCGGAAGTCTATGCCGTTAGTACACTCTCCACAGCACTGGTAGTTTGGTTGGTACTTCATTGGGCAGAGCGAGCTGATGAGGCGGGAAGCGAGCGATATATTTTGATTATTGCGTACGTGTTAGGGCTCTCTACCGGTGTTCATTTGCTGAATTTGCTCGCAATCCCATTCATGGCAATGATCATCTATTTCCGTAAACGGAATTTTAGTTGGCTCTCTTTTATTTCTCTTATGGGTATTGTTCTCGCCATATTTCTCATCATTTATCTCGGAGTCATTAAAGGCCTGCCTAAAATAGCCGTTACATTTTCCAAGATTATGGGAACGAATGAAGCCAATATTGTAATTGGTTCAGTATTGCTTTTTGGAATAATACTCTTGGCTGGAATATTTGCTTATGCCGGAGGAATTAGTTCATCTCGGAAGAATATTATTCGACTGGGTGCTGCCTCGCTGCTTTTGATTGTCATCGGTTATTCATCTTATGAGATAATTTTTATCCGGTCATCTCAGAATCCTACCATTGATGAAAATGATCCCGAAACTGTTCAGGCAGCCATAAGCTATTTGGAGCGGGAGCAATACGGAAATACAGATCTATTCAGAGGGGACACTTTCAATAATCTTTCGGGGAAAATTGATGATAATAAACTGTTCCCACGACGCGGTTCCCGACAGGGCAATCATATAAAGAACTACCGAAATTATACGTCCGACATGGATTACTTTTGGCGATATCAGGTCAACAAGATGTACTGGCGGTATTTCCTGTGGCAGTTCGCTGGACGAGGACCGTCCACCGAAAGCGGAGTGAGCACGTTTGAAGCCAAGCCGAATGAGGACGGCGTGGATTGGTTCCAATTTGGAATTCCCCTCGCTTTTCTGTTGGGACTAGTAGGAATGGTATATCATTTCAATCGTGATCAGTATCAAGCCCTATCTGTTTTGGCACTGTTTATTCTGACAGGCATAGCAATTGTTTTCTACTTGAACCAACCTGACCCACAGCCACGGGAACGGGATTACTCCTATGTAGGTAGCTTCTTTGCTTTTGCCATCTGGGTCGGTATTGGTGCCTCTGCAGTTTTAGATCGAGTAATGACAATTTTTCGCAAAACACCTTTCCTCCGAATTCGCGCCGCTCTGGGTACTGGTATGGCTCTGCTTATCGTGGTGCCAGGAGTGATGCTTTTCGCCAATTATCACACTCATGATCGCACAGGAAACTACCTTCCGTGGGATTACTCTTACAATATTCTTCAGACGTGCGAACCTAACGGCATCATCTTTACCAACGGTGATAACGATACCTTTCCATTATGGTATCTGCAGGAAGTAGAAGGAATCCGGACAGATGTTACTGTGGCAAATCTAAGTCTCCTCAACACACCGTGGTATATCCGACAGTTGCGGGATTCTCGTCCGGAGGGTGAACGGTTTATTAATCTGACGGATGAACAAATTATTGCTGATGAAAAACTTCACAGGCCGGAAGTTCCAATGAAGATCAGCGATTATTTGATGGAGAAACAGTATTATGTCTCCGGCAGAATTGAATTAAAGGGTGACGGTAAGCGAAATATTGAGGAAAACTTTACACTTACGTTTGAAGAATTCCCGGTAGATGATAAATCTGATGAAATATCAAACGAACTTCAAATATTTGGTCTAAAGGTTATCAATAATAATCGTCTGAAAGATGGGAAAGAAAGATTCAGAAGATCAGATATTATCGGAATAGAATATGATGTATTTGAATACAACATTGTACCTTACGGCTCAGGAGAGAACAGAAGGGATGTGCCAGTTTACTTAGGTGCGCTTCCATGGCAGGATACGAAAATTGATATCTCTGTGGGAACTGGTAACCAAGTGATATCGTGGACAATGCAACCTACCTTTTCTGGCAAAAGGGGAATCCGCGTTCAGGACCTTATGGTTGTTCACATCCTTAATGAAAGTGCCAAGGAGGTGGACGAGAATGGAAAGTGGACATACCCGATTTATTTTGCTTCTACGGTATCTCCGAGCAATATGATTAGTTTAAACAGATATCTGAAAATGGAAGGGTTGGCCTTTCGTGTCGGCTCCAGTCCGGGAGAAAGGTTAAACTACAAGAGAATCAAGGAAAATTTGACAACCATTGTGGAAGATAATTGGAGCCGGGATTATCAGCCTGGCTACAAATATCGAAATCTTGATAATCCGGATGTTTATTACAATGGGACCACGGATATTAAGCTGACACAGAATTGGCGTCACTCATTTATCCAAATGGCCGAGGTAGAAGCACAGAAGATTCCTTTAGCCGGTACAGCTGGTGATACTGTGGATTTAAGCGAAGATAGTCATGCTCAAGCTGCACGAGGTCACTTGGAAATGATGGAGAAGCTTATGCCAGAATCCGTCATACCTGTTTTGAGCCCACTTATGTTAGAAAAAATCGGGGAGATATATTCCGTCACAGGTGATGATTCATTAAGCGTGGATGCCCGGTTAAAGGCTGCTTCTATCTTGGAAAAAGAAAACAAGTGGTATCCGAATGATCCGACTCGGTTTTATCAGGCGGGTGAAGTTTATCTTAAATTAAGTCAATTTGATAAGGCGGCTGGGAAATATAATGCAGCAATTCGACTGCTACTGAAAAAAGTGCAGGTTAGTCCAAATGATGAGCGAGCTCAGCAAATGTTATCCACCTGTCGCTACCGGTTGAATCAGATTGATGAATTCCGCAGGGAATTAACCCCCGGATCTTAAAATGGGAGACGCCGCCCGGGTCTCTGTCATTATTCCCCATTGGAATGGGATCGAGATTCTCTCTGACTGTCTAGATTCTCTCACTAAATCCACTTATCCCAATATCGAGATTGTCGTTGTGGACAACGCTTCCACGGATGGTAGTCCTGATTGGGTTGCGGAAAATCATCCAGATATCAACCTTGTGCGATGCAGTGAGAACCACGGTTATGCCGGTGGCTGCAATCGTGGAGCAGCGGAAGCTGAAGGTGAGTTTCTGCTATTTCTGAATAACGACACAATCCACGAACCGGGATGGATTGAACCGCTTGTAGAATCCATGGAAGTGGATGAAACAGTAGCGGCAGTCCAGCCGAAAATCCTCAACTATTTTGAACGCAATA
>MPMB02200915.1_pt1 | contig 12971 bp, 12 predicted proteins | sample 1617371 | NCBI WGS metagenome assembly MPMB02 (sample SAMN05944808, study PRJNA350692) | marine metagenome | biome: marine; feature: ODZ; material: water; isolation source: 300 m water sample filtered on 0.2 um supor filter | place: Pacific Ocean | collected 2012-04-08 | depth 300m m
AAAAAGATATTTGCGGATGTCACACTTTTATACCGCCTCCTTTATCGTCTCAGTTTTCGTCCGATATTTATACATACCTTCAGGGCCGGCCAAAGGCCATGTTTTGACTACCGAAATGTATGACATCATGCTTGGCGAATACTATGATCAGAGAGGATGGGATCAAAATGGTGTGCCTGATCTGGAGACGGTCGAAAAGCTTGGGCTGTCCGAACTTGTGAACCTTCAATGACGGATTATATAAATATTCGTTTCAAATATCTATCCACCATTAGGGACAAAATAGGGTGTCAGGGTGAAATTGTACGATTTTCGGGGGGCGCCAACCTTGGAGATGTGGAAGCCTGGCTCAAAACCCGATATTCATTTTCTTTGCTGGATCCCCAAATCATGCTGACGCTAAACGGCAAAGGATGGAATCAATACCCTCAAAAATTATCCACCGAATTGACAGAAGGTGACCTGATTTTAATACTTCCGGTTATCTCAGGTGGATGAAAGCTTGTTCGCATGTCAGAAATACTCACGGTTATATTCGACCTGGATGGTGTAATTGCCGATACAGAACCGATCCCATGGAAGGCGTGGAATATTGATCTGTTTTCAAAAAACTAATTCTTATCCTTTAAAATTTCGAAACCCGTGTAGAACCCAATTCATGATCCACCCGAATACGACCGGTCCAAAGCCGATATAAAGAAACAGGGGCATATTTTTTTGCCATGGTTGAATCACAGCTGCCACCAATAGCGGCCAGAAAACAGAAGTTCCGATTGCCAGGCGCATCTTTCCGGATAGTGCATAAACTTGCTCAAGTTGTTTTTTTCCCTTCCCTCTGGATATGACTCGTGGAAGAAAAAAAATGGCCATGATAATGGCCACCAGTATTAAAATTTCCTGCATTCCCGACACAGTGCGTCTCCAATCAGGACCTGACTATCATATAATTTTGCTCCGGGCAACTTCCTAATTCTACTTTCACAATTCGATCTCTTTTTCCACTGTTTTATCATCCCTTTTAATCTTGATTTTAAGAGTTGTCCCGGTTTTGCTGTAAAACAGTGCGAGCTTCAAATCCGCCAGCGAGGTGATTGACTTTCCCGCAAATTGTTTAATGATGTCCCCTTTCTGCAGCCCGGCATTTTTTGCAGAGCTTTTATCTACCATACTCATAATCACCAGTGTTTGATCTTTTTCTTCAACAATCAAGCCCAATTTGGGTGATTTCTTGCCCTTCAACCCGGTGGTTAACAGGACAAAATCAGCAATACCATCTTCAATTGCATCATCCTGCACAACGACTGTAAACGGTTCGTGATTGCGCCGATACAGACGTTCCGGAATGCCATATTTATGCCTGACATGGCCGTTGCCCGCCAATACCACCAATTTTCGATCGGAGTTATTTGCCAAAAACCGATAGGCAGATTCCGCCATCCCTTCATCCCACAACAATTGAGCTTGATAAAAGTAACTAAATTCCTTTAACTCCTTTTGTTCCCCATGAAAAGTGAACACCTTTACTAAATCACGCCGGTATTGTTCATTTGAAAAATCCATTGCAGCAGGCAACTGTTTCTTTTTTTCATCAGATAGGCCATCGATGCCTTGACGAGCGACCTGACGGGTAATATCCCCCTCGATATTCAGCGCGATAAGCGGAATGTTTTGTTGTTTGAGATAATCAATAATTGGCTTATAAAGGTTATAATCATAACGCCATCTGGAAAAATATTCAGACCGCTCTAAAAAGGAGTTCTCATCGATCTGTCCGGTCAGATAATCATCCAATGCCGGCTGAAAAGGTGTCTGGAACATTTCCATACCTACAGCCAGTTTATATCCAGCCACATGCATCTTTTTGATAATCTGCAGTTGATTGATATGATGGGCGAATTTGTCATGTTTTTCCCCTATGTAAATAATGCGGCTGGTGAAAAGTTTGGGCATAATATCGTCAACTGTCGTCAGCATATCGGGGCTCAGGACCCTTGTGGAGGGGCGGGACAATACCAAGATGCCATTTCCTGTTTCAGCTATCGCTTTATGCGTGTTTTGACCATTTCTAAAGGCCAGTTCGCTATATTTTCCGTAATGTGATATTTTTCGCTGAACTGCTTTTGCTTCAGCCTTGTTTTCGACGTGCAACAGCACAATGCGCTCCTCTGCATTATAAGGATTCTTATAGACTTTTATACGTATACCTTCTTTAGGGATATTACGGATAGCCTGCTTACCAAACAGCATATTGACAATGGTCTTGTCATGACCGGCAATCAGCAATGAATTTTCTTTCATTTGGGTAAAGGTAATTTTATCCGGAGTGACGTAGGCGATAGATTTCACCCCAAATGCATCAATCAACGGTTTGTACCTGACCCGCTCCCTTGCTGTTGCAACCACGGTCAGTTTATCTCTGCCCATGATACCGGCCATAGTCGGAGAAATTTCTTCAGGGGTTAGCTGCCGCATCAGTGCATAGTTTTCATCGATGACAACTTTTTTCACAGGTTCATCGAGCCGAAGACTGATCTTTTCTTTGGCATTTTTCACCTCAACAAAACGCTGACTTTTTCCGTTGTCCGAATACAAGGTGATCGGGATACGGAGTCGATACAGCTCATCATGCTGCACCAGAGTAAAGTTCAGTTTGAGCTTTCCCTGCTCTACCTGCAATTCCGCACTTTCCACGCCAATTTGCGGAATATCTTTACGGCTGAGCCATTGACTGAAGTACACATATAACTTTTCCCCCGTCACCTTTTCAAAGGAACGCTGAATATCATGCCATGAGGCAGTACGAAACCTGTTCCGGTGGATAAACTCCCTCAAGGCCACAAAGAACGATTTGTCGCCGAGACGTTTTCGCAGGTCATGAAACAACATGGCTGCTTTACCATAGCCGATGGCCTTTTGGGCCTTATTTTGACGGCTGAAAAAATTACTTATCGGCATGGCATTGTTCGTATTTACATAAGCACTGTAATCGACCATGATCTGTTTTCGGTAGGCCCTGCCTTTGCCCTCCAGGGCAGCATAATGATGATCGGCCAGATAGGTGACTATTCCTTCCGCCCAATTTCCATGAATGGTGTCAATATAAACAGAATTACCAAACCATTGGTGCAGAATTTCATGACCTAGAGAGGTGTTGACGATAAACGGCAGATGCACTACCCGTTTGCCCAGCAGGGTGTAAGTCGGCATGGAATTCCCGGTGGGAAAAACATTTTCGACAATGGCAAAACGCCGATAGGGATACGGTGTGAGCATGGTTTCGTACATAGCGAGATATTTTTTAGTATGGGCGATATACGAATCGGCTAGATGCGCATCTTCTTTAAAAAAATAGGCTTCAATCGCAATATTGTTATAAAGGTTTTTTTTCAAAACATAACGGGTCGAAGCTGCCAGATGCAAAGCATCCTGGGGATGGCGGAAATGGAAATTAAACGTTTTTTCTGCGCCATGTTGTCCGATTGTCACTGTTTCTGCTTCCGAGGTTGCAATAAAGTTGTTCGGCAGGGTCACGGAAAGTGCATACTCAACCAGAATTTTCGGTTGGGGATACCATTCTTCGGTCAAGAAGACATGATCTTTGTTGATAAAATTGGTCTCTATATCGGTAAAAAGCGCTTCATAGCTGATACGCGTTTCTTTGCCACCTTTCAGCAGCAAGTCGATGTTTTCATCGGCAGTACGGGTGACGGCGTTGCCATCCACTTTCAACCCACTTAAATTCCGAATGGATAATCTGATTTTTTTATCAGCTTCCGCTTTTAGGCGTGCAATACCGGTGATTTTCCGTTTGGAGGTATTTATCTGCACATCGAGTGCATAATGCAAATTCGCACTCCATGCGGTTATCGGCATTAAAACGAGTAAGACGATGATCAGTTTTTTCATCATGGGCATACCGCCTTTTCCTATTAAAAATTGCAAAAAATATATTGTGGGTGCTGCTTTAGACAAAGGACGCTGAATTGCAACAATTCAGCGCCTTTTATCTCACCATCTTACTAAGGTTTGGTGAAATCTTCAGTTATTTTTATAAAGCAAAAAACTAGCAGGTTGAGTGAAACAGCCCACCAACCTTTCTTTCCTCGTCAACGAACAAGTTGTAGAGGGTGACCGCCTCTTTGATTTCCCCCACATGGTACTCAACCCCACGTCGCTTTAAAAATGCAATGGTCTCAGGGCATATCTGAAGACGAAGGTTCATTCCACAGCTCAACACGACAGTCCTTGCCCCATTTTCAAGCAACTCCTCGACATCAGAAAGTTGAATACCCGGCGCATGGTGTGTACCGGTTTCGTTCCAATCCCAGTGGCGCCCTCCGCCGGGCCAAAGTTTGAAATCCCGCCCATCGCCCAATCCTTCTACCTGTATCTTTCCCCATGAAACATGTGAAATTTTTAGTGACGTTTTAACTTGCATCTGTTTCTTCCGGAGTTCGGCCAGTCGGGGCTGGATCAATCCATCCCGTTGATGTCTTAAATCGACCCTTTTCGACACAGATATGCTTTTTTGCGGATGATATCAAGTCTGATTTTGACCATTTAACATTTAATCTGCTCTATTCTTCAAAAAGTAGTGACTTCAGAGTGTTGGTGTATTATGGCGAAAATTTTATTGAAGTTTGGTTCAAACGATAAGTACAGGCGCAATTTGCGAGCGATGAAAGGAAATGCAACCGTAGTGAAGCAAAATGAAACCATGAGTCTATTTGAAAAGATGGCGGATGCCACTGTTAAGGGAGATGAAAAAGAGTGTGTGTCTCTGGCTCAAAAGACAATGACAATGGGAGCGAATCCCTTTGAGGCGATCCAGAAAGGTTTTGCCCTGGGGATGCGCATCATTGGCGGCAAGTTCGCCAAGCTAGAATGCTTCCTGCCCGAGGTGTTGCTTGCTGCGGATGCGATGAATGCCGCTGTGGAAGTTCTCAAGCCCCATTTGATTCAGCGAACCGACGGTGGATCTTTCGGCAACGTTATCATCGGTACAATCCATGGGGATGTTCACGATTTGGGTAAAAATATCGTCAAGGTGATGCTGGAAGCGTCCGGTTTCACCCTCTACGATCTAGGTAACGATGTATCCGTCCACCGGTTTATCGAAAAAGCAGACGAAGTCGGAGCCGACATTATCGCGGCATCTGCATTAATGACGACAACAATGGCACATATGCCGGACATTGATCGTATGCTTAAGGAACTCGGCACCCGCGACAAATATTTGGTTATGCTTGGCGGTGCACCGGTGATTACTGAATGGGCCAGAGAAATCGGAGCAGATGGCTACGGCGAGGATGCAGCCGAGGCGGTTGAAAATGCCAAGGAGCTGATGCGGAAAAAGAGGGGAGCTGACGTGTCATGATCGGATTTTGGGATATCCTCGACCGCAGCGAAAACAGCCCTCTGATAAAAGAAAAGCAATTCGATCAACAATTGGGTAGAGTCGCTCAGCAGTTAGTTGAGAAATATGAAATAAAATATGATCCAAAACAGGTTGTTCCGGCCGATGACAATCTGGCAGATCGTGTTTACCAGGCCGGCCTTGATCTATTTCTTAAAATAGGCGTTTTCTGCCGTGATACCGGCCGTGTGATGAAGTTCACGCGCGAAGAAGTGGAATGGGCGCTAAGGTATGCCCCAACCACGGTTACCTACGGGCAGGGTCGTGATGCGGCGACGATGTCCTACCGGTCTGTCGAGGACATGAAACCTCCCTTTTGCCTGATGACTCCGGTCGGCACGCCGGTAGCCGAGGAACGCTTTGTGCCGATGGTGCAAAGTTATGTTCAGGAACCTCTGGCCCAAACTTTCTCGAGTGCTTTTAGCCAAACTGTCCATGGTCGTCCCATTAAATTAGGAACACCCCAGGAGGTAGAAGCGGCGATCTGGAACGTAATCAAACTGCGCGAAGCCGCCCGGGCAGCCGGCCGCCCCCATATCGGCATTCACAACCTCATTTCGAATGCAGAGCGGACAAATGCGATGCTGGCTGCCATGCAGGCTGAATTCGGTGCGCAGCCAAATGACGGGTTGTGCATCGCTGCCATTGCCGAATTAAAAATCGACTATGAACGGTTAAAGAAGGTCGTCTTCCTGCGGCACAGTGGACACAACAAATATGGACTATACGGACCGCTAATGGGCGGATATGCCGGTGGGCCGGAAGCAACGGCAATCGTTCACGTGGCCCATCACTTTCTAGGACTTTTGGTTTTTGAGGTACAGTGGCACTGCGGGTTTCCGCTCCATATTCATTACGGATGCAATACGACTCGAGAACTGCTGTGGCTGATCAGCATTACCGCCCAAGCCCTGAGCCGCCATACCCATCTCTTGATTACCGCCAACACCTTTGCTGCGGCCGGACCTTGCACCGAAATGGTGGCCTACGAAATCATATGCAACGCCCTGACAACCACGGTATCCGGGGCGGATATCGATTTGGCTGCGGTGGCCCGCAACCGACATCCCGAGCGTGCCAGCGGTATGGAGGCCCGCATGGGAGCCGAGGCGGGGCACCTGGCAGCCCGGCAGAGAATTACACGGGAGCAAGCCAATGAAATGGTCAAACAAATTTTGATTCAATACGAGCACAAATTCGGTGACCCTCCCCTCGGTAAGCGTTTCGATGAATGCTACGATCTGGATACAATTCAACCGGCTCAGGAGTATCTGGATCTATACGAGCAGATTAAGGAAAAATTGACTAAATTCGGGCTGGATTACTCACTCTTGTTATAGTGCCGCCCCATAGGCTTGTAAAAATAGAACACGTTGTCGAATTCAACGCTCTAGACAAGGTCCCAATTATATGAGTCCGCATACATAATGATTTTGTATCTCGAATTGCTTTCCTCGACGATGCTTTGGGAGCAGTTATGTATGGCAGGTGTATTCCAGAGGCCCTTTAAAGGACGGTTTTCAATAAAGGCCAACAGTGATCTGATGAACATGCCGTGGCTTACCAGAATAATTTTCTTGCCCCTGTTGGCTTCTACAATAGTTTCCAGTGATTGTACCGCCCGGCTTTGTAGCTGATGAAATGTTTCTCCTCCGTCCGGTTCAAATTTTGATGAGCAATTGAAAAAATATTTAAATTGATCCGGATATTCGACTTCAACATCCGAATAACGCATGCCCTCCCATAGCCCCAAATTAATTTCTTTTAAAGAATCAAGCTTATGTATTTCTTTCAGGCTTCCGTTCAATATCAACTCGGCCGTCTCGTAAGCCCTTGTGCTGCTGCTGGAGTAGGCGACATCAAACCGGATGTGGTCCAGTTTTTTCCCCAGGTCCATCGCTTGTTTGCGCCCTGTATCGGTTAAAACCGATTCAGTATGGCCCTGAACCCGTCGAGAAATATTCCATTCTGTTTGGCCGTGGCGGATAAGGTATATTTTGGTCATCGACTCTCCAAATGTTCAGTGTTACAGATCGTCAAGAGCTATTTTCTTGCTCCAAAAAAGCGGTAACTCGCAACACCCGATATTGGCCTCATGGTCCTGATTGGTTACGATGATTTCATAACCCGCCTTTAGGGTCGGTCGTATCGCCTGGGCCAGAACGTAAAAATTGAGGGTTGTCGACGGGCCGAGGGTCAGCTCGTCCTCATCCGCGTTCAGAAGTTCCGCGATACATCGGTAACCGTCATCCATCGCCTCCCCAGCGGCGATCGATGACGGAAATGGACCATAGGGCTGGACCTTGGTAAACTGAAAAAAATAAGACAGCCTGTCAATAACCTGTCTCGGGGCATAGGAACCGCAGGCGTTTTCGAAGAAGGCCCACTGGGCGGTTTCAGAGTTTTGGAAAACAAGGTACTGACTACGAACAAACTCAACATTGAGTGGCATCGATTTATCCTTTTTATCATGGGAATGGGGTTTTGGTTTTGATTCCATTGCATCCCCCCACAGTTAAGGTGGTCTGGATATGAAATGGCAAACAGGAGACCCCTTTTTATCATTGCGATAGAAAACCACAATATAATTTTTTAACATCGATTTTAAACCACCTTTTGAACAATTTTTTCTTTTATTGGAAAAACATTTCAGTGGCAAACAGGAATTGGATTAAAAAATAGAGAGGGTTGTATTGCAGGATTATAATCGATATAGACTGTGACTCATTCCAAAACCGATATTGAACAATATTTTGCCACTGCGTTTTAAAATAGCTTCCAACCCCTGCCATTGAAAAAGTGCAATAAAGGAGAAGAGTCGCAGTATGAAGGAAATCATTAAGGAAGGGTTGATTGAGATCGTCGGTAAAGAGAATTATACGGATCAAATAATTGATTTAGTTTCCTACTCATATGATGCTTCGGAATATCGAAGCCGACCCGAGTGCGCAGTTTGGGCTGAATCGACCGACCAAATATCGTGGATTCTCAGGCTGGCCGACAAAAATAGAACCCCGATCGTCCCCAGGGGAGCCGGTACCGGTCTCGCAGGTCTTTCGGTTCCGGTTAAAGGAGGGATATTGCTCGATTTGTCCCGGATGGATCAGATCATTCGCGTCAGCATACCCGACCGTCTGAGCGTGGTCCAGCCTGGCGTGGTATACGCGGATCTCCAGGAGGCCCTGGCGTCTGATGGCTTTTTTTATCCACCTGATCCGGCCAGTGGTAAGGTCTGCACCCTGGGCGGAAATGTGGCCACCAATGCCGGTGGATTGAGGGGTGCCAAGTACGGCACCACGCGAGATTATGTCCTGGCTTTGGAAGTTGTTTTGGCAGATGGTGAGGTAATGCGCATCGGATCACAAACAATGAAATGTTCATCCGGGTATGATCTAACACGGCTTTTTGTCGGCTCCGAGGGAACGCTGGGTGTGGTGACGGAAATCACGTTGAAGATATCTCCGAAGCCGACAGAGGTAGCCACGGCTGTGGCCGCTTTCGACCGTCTGGAAGGCGCCGGTGAAGCGGTCACTCTGATCATGCAATCCGGTGTTACCCCGAGTGTGTTAGAGTTGATCGACGCCAATACCATTTCGGTGGTTCGAAAACACACCGATCTCCAACTGCCTGAGGTGGAGGCGATTCTCCTGGCGGAAATCGATGGCAATACACAGGTGGGTGTTAAATACCAGATGGAGGGGTTGATCGCCATGTTCAACAGGTGTCACGCCCGTAATATCGAAACCGCCCATTCGGCTGCCGATGCCGAACACCTGTGGTTGGCTCGAAAATCCCTTGGCGGCCTAGTGGGAAGTGTGTCAAAAAACCTAGCATCCGAAGATGTGACGGTGCCGATGGGCCGCATTGCCGAGTTCCTCCGCAAGGTAGAGGCGATATCAAAAAAACACAATCTGCTCATCCTCAACTTCGGCCATGCGGGGGCCGGAAATTTCCACCCGAATATATTATACGATCGGTCCGATTCAGACCAGGTGAACCGGCTAGATCAGGTATTGCTGGAACTGCATGAGCTGGCCTGCAAACTAGGCGGTACATTGACCGGCGAGCATGGCATCGGTATTACAAAGGCCAGGTTTATGACCATAGAACACGATCCGGCGGCAATGCGGGTGATGCGCGCTTTAAAGAAAACCCTCGACCCCAATAACATTCTAAACCCGGGAAAAATGGATTTGGATAAATAGGTGCCGGAAATTTAATGAAAACGACTGAAATAGGAAATATGCCGAATAAATGCGGGTGGGGATGAATCTGTTAAATTCTATTGCACAGTTCTTTGAAATTACAATAATGGCAAACTGCCGATTGTGGAATCATGGGAAATGATGCTTTGTCGTTCGGTATATTTTCCTGGACATCGCTGCAGAAGACATTCATTTCCTCTGTTTCAACACGGATGCGTGCATTGAATGATTTCAGATCATCAACAGAGGGAGACAGATTTACTTCTTCGTAGGATGGCCTGAGATAGGCAATGGCGGCGTTGATGTCCGTCGCATACGCCTTCAAGTGGTGGGCCGACCAGGTGCAATACCCAAACAGCTGTTTTTTGTGCTTTTCCTTGTTCCTTTTTCCGGTTTTCCAGTCCAAAATTATAATCTTTCTATCTATAACAAACAGGAAATCTACCTTACAATATACTTTCAAGCCGTTAATTCGCGCCTCTCCGTATCCGGGAGGCTCAATAAGCCAGTCATGTTTACCGGCAGTAGCCTGATCTTTTATCCACTCAAATCGGCTACTGCCCAAAAAGGCCTTCAAACACTCATTGATACCCGAGAGGATATCCGCCGACCCCACCGAGACCATTTCGTTGTAGTAAACTTCGGAAAAAGTTTTGCTTCTGCAGTTCGTTCCAGCCATTTCCTCAACAAAGGCATCAAATCGTTGCGGATCGATCCTGCTACGTGATTTTAGAAGTCGTTTGAGAACCACCGAAATTGTATCGTGCACAATGTTTCCGATTTCAAGGGGAATTGAGGTCAGTTTCTTAAGCGTATCAATTTTTGCTCTTTTAAATTCCGGATCATACTTGGCGTAATACTGGTAATAATATTGCCGCTTACAGGCGGTAAACATATCGTAGCGGGTGATAGACCATCCCAGAATTGGTGTAAAATCAAACTTCTCAATCTTTACCATGATGCTCTCTCCTCGGGTCAAGCAATGTGATTAAATGGCTTTTAGACTCCTTTATTGGTTTTCATGCATCCCTATCACGATCAATTTCAAATATATTTCAACAAACCGATATGCAAAAAAATATTAAGCGATTTAAATTTAAAATAATGGGCTCTATTATGCAACCGGATTTGAAGATCCATGGTTATGGGACATAATTTTCTCCGCTTTTCTGACGCTCAGGTTTGCATAGATCGATGTGATCTTTTCATACTGTTTCAATGTTTTTCTCAAATCCTCTTTTATCATTTTCTTCAGCTTTTCCGGCTTTATCACGTATGCTTCCGGGCCTAAGCCCATAACCCATTGGTTGATCTCTTCCAGACCAGCCACCTCAAAAATTATTTCAAGTGATTTGTCCGTCATTTTGCGGGTACTTTGGCTTTCGTGCCAAACCTTTTCGCTGACATATCTTGTCCAGGCTGGAAAGATCCGGACCTTGACGGTGTAAAGATCGTCGTGCATCACCTTGAAGCTGAATTGCATGTATTCGTCAAGGTCGAAATCAGATGGTATTTGAAATTTTTCATCTGTCCGCTTCATCAGTTTGATGCGGTCTAGGACAAATGTTCTGATTTCATTTCGCAGATGGCAAAAACCGACGATGTAAATGGACCCCTAAAAAAACCAACTCCTGTAGGGGTTGATTTTGCGCAGGGTTTCCAGCTTTCTTTGAAGCGGCAAATAAAGCATTTCGATACAGCGGCACTCCATGGCGGCTTGGTTGGCCGTATTGGTGATCTCCCTGAATCTAGAATAATCTTTATACGGTTTTTTACCCATGTAGAAAGTTGACTGGATCCGATTCAAGCAGGTCAGGGTCTGGGTCGGCAGTTTGGTACGGGCCTTATTCAAAACAGATTCTAAAGATTCAAAAAAGACCGTTCCTTTTAACACCTGAAACAGGTCCTTACTGAGGTGGAGCGACATCAGCTCGGTAAAGGTAAACAGCTTTGGCACTTCGAATTGATGATTATCGACAAACCTCCATTGCCGGCCGTTTTTTCCTTTTTCAGCGTATAAAGGGAAACCGGCCAGCTGAAGATCATATAAATCCCGGTAAGCGGTTCAAAGTGAAATAGACCCGGCCTTGGCAATTTCGGCTGCCGTCAGGCCGTTTCGGCTGGCCTCGATCTGTTTGAGGATACGCCACTGTCTGGATAATTGATCTCCTCTCATAAATCCCCCCTTTATTTACGTTAAGTAATCCGAATTTATCATATTATACCACATCCCATTGTCAGATGGGGACAAAATGAAATAAAAAAACAAAAATTTATCTCTTTTTTTCTTAAACATGGTATCAGTACCCGAAATAGAGCTCTGGACCCAACGAAGGGATCGATCACTCTATGCTAAAAACAGCCCAAATACCGACACCCCCGACTCAAACTGAAGTTGTGTTGGCACATGTGTATGCGTTTCTCTGTAAAATGTCCGGGCAAACCGGATACCCGTCCCGCAAGCGGTTCGGGGGACGGTCATTCAGAAAACTGCTTACCATTTCATCCCAAGATCTACCTGAAACGTAGTATGACACCGCTCCTTTGCCGTACATGCCGGAGGAAAGATCGGCCTTGATACCACCCTGGAGCACCCACATATAGGGAATCACTTTCATCGGCCTTGAACTCGGCCAATGCGAACCATGCGGGCAGGACAAAAAACGTTGTCGAGTCCGTTTTGCGGGTGAATGTTGCAGTGATTCCCTCAGGCCTGATATCCCTTGTCCCACATAAGTTCTTTCGACCCCCAGATGGGGTTCTTGAACTTACCACCAACCGTACTGCGAAACTTCCACGGATCATATTGGGCATATGCATAGACTAGCCTGACATCCGGCGTAGGTCGAATAAAATTTTTCACTCAGATATTAATGCTGGAGTTGTCGACTGGAACAGATGGAGCCTATTACATGTGGGGTGCCGTTGTCGAAGGCCTCGTCATTGTATTTTTGTGCAAAGAAGTCGGCGCTTTACACTGGAATTTGGTGAAACCAACAAACAAATTTTTTAAAAATTCAGGTGGTTATATACGGAAACTGAAAAACTGAACATTACGCAGGAGATCTGAACAAATTTTAATCTGTCGGATGAACAATTGAAGATTTCCCCTGGAAACGAAACGATATCTATCTGATGAAGATTTAAGGGATCAAAGGATGACCATAATCTTCAAAATCAAGGGATGTTATCATAGCCTCTAACCAAAACTTCCCTCGGTTTGACTCCGTCTGAAGGTCCTACAACTCCTTCTTTCTCCATCATCTCGATAATACGGGCAGCTCGATTGTATCCGATACGTAAATGACGTTGGATCATCGATATGGACGCCTGCCGTGTCTTGGTGATCA
>MPMB02037787.1_pt1 | contig 12970 bp, 10 predicted proteins | sample 1617371 | NCBI WGS metagenome assembly MPMB02 (sample SAMN05944808, study PRJNA350692) | marine metagenome | biome: marine; feature: ODZ; material: water; isolation source: 300 m water sample filtered on 0.2 um supor filter | place: Pacific Ocean | collected 2012-04-08 | depth 300m m
CAAATCTTTTAATCTTTTTACAGTTTCTGGTGTTATAGAAACTCTTTTCTCTTTGCTAAGATCTTCTTTAACAGATCCAATAATTTTCATTATCTCTGTCGTGCTTTGTATTTTGGATTTTTTTTATTTATTATATAAAGACGCCCTCTTCTTCTAACAAGCTTAGAATTAAGATCTCTTTTTTTGTGGGATTTCAGTGAACTTACAACTTTCATAATATATCAAATTCGAAGTCTTTAGCCTGGCAACGTCCTACTCTCCCATGTCTTAAGACAAAGTACCATTGGCGCTGAAGGGCTTGACTTCCGAGTTCGGAATGGGATCGGGTATTTCCCCTTCGCAATAATCACCAGGCAAATTAGGGTATATATTCAATAAAGTTTATTGTAAATAGTTAAATAATCTTAAAAAATAAACCGTTACAGTTTATTTTTTAAGATTATAAAATGGTGGGTATGGCTAGGATCGAACTAGCGACCTCTACGATGTCAACGTAGCGTTCTACCACTGAACTACACACCCTCTATACAAAAAGATATTCTTCAATTCAGTTGTCCCAACTTTTTGCTAAGTAATCTATAACAAAAGATATAAATAATTAATAAGAAAAAAAAATAAAATCTACAAAACAAAGCATGGTGCATAAGTAGAATTCCTGGAGTAATTAGACATACATACACTAAATTAATATAGATCGAAACCTTGTAGTTGGAGGACAATTTACTATTATTTTTTTTTAATAAAAATTTATAAAATAACATGTGCAAGTGTTTGCCGTCAGGAAAAAGTGGGCTGTTTTTTACAGCAAAAATTTTTCTAAAAAATGAAAAGAAAACTTCAAAAAACAAATAAAATAAAATAATACAAAAAAAGAATGAAGAAATTGATGGATTTAAATTATTTGTTTTTATTGATGAAATTGCTATCAAGGTGCCAATCAGATATGCCCCACCATCTCCTAGAAAAATTTTTGCTTTTGGAAAATTAAACATAATGAACACTAGGGTTATTATACTGATATAAAATAAAATATATTTAATATCGTGCTCATTTAATAAATTAATAGAAAACAAAATAACAAAAATAATCAAGGCATGCATACCTAACAAACCATTAAAACCATCAATCAGATTGGAACCATTTATAATAAATAAAAAACACAAACAAACAAATAATAGGGCAAAAATATCTATTTTTAAAAGATTGTCTAAATATCCTAATGTAATTTGCTCCAGATAAAATTCATTTTCAATTACCAACACAAGCAAAAAAATGATCATAACGATTAATCTAAATTTGGGAGCAAAATTTGCTTTTAAATCATCAGTTAATCCTAATAAAAAAAATAATGTGCAAAATGATATAAATTCAAAATAAAAAATATTTTTTATGAAAAAAAAATAGAAAAAAACTATAATTAAAGATAAAAAAAACAATATTCCACCAAGTCTATATGTAGAATATTCATGAAATGCTTGGGGTTTTGTAAATTGGTTGTCAATTAATAAATTAGATTTTTTTTTTGTTAGAAGTAACAAAGAATATTTATTTATAATAAAACAAAATAATAATAATAATAATGAAAATATAATATTATTTAATTCCATATTTCTTAATCGAGTTCATTGAAATAAAAAAAATTGATACCATATTCTGAAAAATATTTAAATTGTTGTATTTTTTATTTATGTACCAAAGCCAATAAATATTTTTCAATCTTTGACTTGACCTTGAATTAATTAATATTCTGTAAAATCCCAAACTCTCACTCAGTTTTTTGGCGATATTATTGCTTTGAAACAATTCACATTTAAATAAGTAATCTTCAAGTAGTTTAATTTTTTTAAATCTATGTGTGCCTAATATCGATCTTGAAATAATCATGGTAGTTGTGTTGATAGATGAATTTTTGATAAATGTTTTAAAATTAAAAAAATTTTTTAGGGAAGTGCTTTTTTTAAATTTTTTTATTCCTTTGTCTTCAAAAAAAGGTGTGTAATCAGTATATGTAAAGTTCAAATTATTCTCTTCCATAAAAAAAATTTGTTTTTCTAACTTATCTACTGACCAACTGTCATCTGAATCTAAAAAAGAGATATATTTTGATTTCGATAGTCTCATTCCATAATTTCTGCAAAACGATGGACCCATATTTTTTTTTAATCTGATAATATTTACATTGTTTAAATTAGAAAATTTATTAATTATTTCCAAAGAATTGTCATTTGAATGATCATCTGCAATATATAGATGCCAATTTTTATATGTTTGATTAATCACTGAATTAATAGCCTCTTCCAGAAATTCAGCCTTATTATAATTTGGTAATATTACGTCAACAAAAGGTTCTTCTTTTTCAATCAGTTTCTTCATTTACAAATTTTCATTTTTAAAATAGAGGATAATTCAATTTCATTTTAATTGGTGAAAAATTTTTTTTTAACATATTCGAACAAAACGCTGGTAAAAATTATTTGTAATGGCAAAATAATTAATTTGTATCTCGGCAAAATAGAAACTATAGAAAAAATAATAATTATTGCAAAAAATATTAATATTAAATAATTAAATTTGTATGATTTTTTATTGCACAAAATTAGCCCAATTAATGACGTTATTCCTAATAAAAGTATTGGCAAATAATGTAAAGGATTCCAATATCTTGGATCCATGGAACCTAAAATAATAAAATGGAATGATATTACTTTTTTCAAAGAAAAAATCAAATACTCTATTGGCTTTTCAATTATATTATTGAACGCTTGGTTAAAAAAAAGTTTATCGCGATTAATTCTATAATATTTATTTTTTGGTATAGCATCGATTAATTTTAATAAATTCTCATTAGGAATTTCTGAGCCTTCGACTCTTGAATTTGCTAATGCGCTTGGATGGTTTCCCTTCCAAAGGTTATATCCAGAAGTCTCTAGTATAGTGAATTTATCGAATATTATATAATTCCTAATTAAATAGGGAGACGTTGTCACTAAAGTAATTAAAAAAATTAACAAAATTTTTTTTATTGATATTTTAAAAAAAAGGAAAAGATAAAAAATACTTATGATAAAAATTATTCTAAATTCTCCTCTTAAAAGAATAAGCAAACCTGAAATGAATGAAAAAATAATAATTAATGAAAAATTTTTTTTATTAGTTATTTGAAAAAAAAAGTAAAAAAACAATATCATTAAAAAAACTTGTAGAGATATAGAAGATATTTGGCCGCTGGCATAAACATGCAAGGGAAATATTGAAAATAATAAAGAACTATAGATACTTACTTTTTGTGAAAAAAAAAGTTTATTAATTTTATAAAATATAGCCACCGAGATTGAAGCTAACAACATTTGTGATAATAAAATAAGTAGTATATAATTTTGATCTTCTAAACCTAAAAAAGAAAAACAATAAAGATAGTAGGCGTACAGTGGTGGCATCCATAAATTTGGCAACAAATATCCATTGTCAAAAATTTCATACACAAGCTGCCCATGTTCAATTAGATTATTAACTAAAAGTTCCCATTCATGCTCTAAACTTGTATCACCATAAATCAAAATTACGGGAATTCTTATAAGAACGGAAAATAGTATCAACAAAACTAAAACGTATATTTCTTTATTTTTTGATTGATGATAACTATTGAGAAACATTATAACAAACTACTTAAATGTATTTTTGAAAATTAATGCTTAAACTAAAAATCATAAAAAATCAAAAGTTTAGTGAAATTAAACTGGTTGAAGTACTATTTTACACTTTTCCTCTGTGGTTTATCCTCGGAAATTTAGTGGTAAGCATAAATACATTGTTATTTATAATCGCTTCTTTGTTTTTGATTAAGAAAATGAAACTAACTTTCAGATTTAACAATTTGAATTGGCTTTTAATTATTTTTTTTTTATATTTTTTTATATCCACTACAATTCAGTTTCTTAGTCCTGGAATATTAAACAATACATTAAAAAATTTATCACTAGAGAACAACCCCATTTTCAAATCTTTTGCACTCATAAGATTTTTTCTACTTATCATAGTTATAGACACACTTTTTTTTAATAAAATAATAAATTTTGAAAAATTGTTCCTATCTTCTTTAATTTGCACAAGTTTTGTATGCTCTGACATTATATTGCAATACTTAACTGGATACGACTTATTTGGTTACAAACGACAAGGATCGTGGAATGCTGGACCATTTGGAGACGAATGGATTGCGGGTTCATACTTGAAAAATTTCTCATTTTTCTCATTTTTTTATATTTTTCAAACTTTTAAGAAAAAAAACTTCTGCACTCCATTATTGATTTTCGTAATAACGCTACATCTTGTAGCAACATTATTGTCAGGAAATAAAATGCCATTACTTTTGTTTTTGTTTGGAAGTGTACTAATCGTTTTGTTGATAAAAAATTTCAGATTTGCAATGTCCATTAGTTTACTTATTTTTCTTTCAATTTTTTTTCTCTTAATAAATTATGATAAATATGAAAATACCAATTATTATGAAGCTTCTTATAAAGCTTTATTAAGTGACTTAAATATTGTGAAATTTATTAAAATTAAAAAAGATGCTTTAATAAAACAAGATTCGAAAAAATCAGAACCAAATAAAATTTCTAAAGATGGCAGACTACCAGAAGAAATCATTTTACTCCGACATAGCGAATATAATAGAGTTTTCCAAACCGCCATCGAGCTTTGGAAACAACGTCCATTAACTGGATCTGGCTTAAAATCCCTTAGGTTCAAATGTTGGAATATGTTAGCTAAAGATAATATTGAAAGAACGATTAGCAAGAGACCCCAGATGATAGTGTGTGCAAATCACGCACACAACTATTATCTAGAGTTGCTGAGTGAGGCGGGAATTATTGGTACTAGCTTAGTAGTAATTTTATTTTTTATTTTATTAAAAGATTCTTTATTTTTTTTGAAAAGTTACAATCGTCAAATCAATTCAGAGGTAAGTTTATTAGTACCGATTATTATCCTATTCTTTCTAGAAATTTGGCCTATAAAATCAACTGGAAGTTTTTTTACTACTTGGGGAGCAACATTTTTTTGGTTAAATGTCGGATTACTAATTTCTGGTATATCAAAAAAAACTTGATTTAATTTAAGATTTTGACCATTTGTGAAATGAATTTTTCTTTAGTTGGAAGTTCATTTTTTTTCATTTCTTCTTGAATGTTTGGATAATTACTCAAAATAAAATTTATTACATCTAATAATGACTTGGCATTTCTTTTTGAAATAAATATTCCAGATCTATTTTGGATTATATGATCTATTTCCTCAAATATTATTATCGGTCTCATTCGTGCTAAAGATTCATCTACCACTTTAGGGTGAGCCTCGGTAAACGAAGGTAGAATTGTAATATTATGGTTATCATAAATTTTAATTATTTCACGCACATTATTTTGAAAACCAATTAAATTAATTTTTTTATTATTTATTTTTATATTTTCTTCTTTTCCTAGTATTGATAGTTCAACATCGTTAGTTATTTTTTCAAATATTTTCAAAAGCGAAAAAATACCTTTTTCAACTTTTATTCTTCCTACATACAAAAGTTTTGGTTTACCAATAAAGGGTTTTGATATGTTTTGTGTCCAATTAGCATCTATTTCCGAAGGAAAAACTAAGTTATAATTCCTTTTTTTAACCAATCTCTTCTGACAAGTAATAATCTCAGAGTTAAACGTTACAAAAGTATACATAATGTGATAAATCGGAGGACCAATAAAACCAAGAATAGTCTTATATTCTTCGTGCCCGTCACTTCTCAAATATACAATAACTTTTTTCCTAAAGATAAATAAAAGCAAATAAGCAAAAAATGAATATGGGGTTATCGATATTAATAAATAATTTGTTTTTTCTTTTTTAAAAGTTTTAAAAATGCTGTAGAGAAATGTAAATAAATTCGATGTGGTTTCGATTTCTTTTAAGCCTATTTTATGATTCCTCTTTATTTTAGATTTTATTGCAATAACTGAAACTTTAATATTTTTACTAAGACCTTCTGGAATTGATTTCATATCAATATTATCACAATAATATCCATTATTTTCTTTATAAATTTTTTCTTTATTAATTATGATTAATTCTTTTTGCATATGAATATTTACAAAAAATAAAATTAAATTTTTGTAATTTAAATTACGGAGTTTTTGTTATCTTGATAAATATTCACGTTTACCAATAACTAGATCAACTATACTTAGAAGCCAAACTTGGTGAATATTTTCGATAAAATTATATGCTTTGCTATTAATCCATAAATTTACATCCCCTAGTTTGGACAGAGGATTATTTTTTTCATGTCCTGTAAAAGTGATTATTGTAGACATTTTTTTACTTTTGGCAGCCTTACATGCATTAAGCATGTTTGGTGATTTTCCACTTGATGAAATTAAAATTAATACATCTCCTTTGTCTGCATAAAAATCAACTGCCTTTTCGACCCATTTTTCATAACCATAATCATTTGAAAAACAAGTAATTAAATCAGACTCATTAAAGTTGAAGCATCTTATATCCGCATTTTTTGTTAAATCTACACTGAAATGGCTTGCGATGGCTGCACTTCCTCCATTTCCAAAAATCATAATTTTTGTTCTATTTTTTTTAGCTTGGACTAACAAGTCTTTGACTTCTATAATTTTTTTAACTATTTGGTCATCCGGTTTTATCAGAGCAGAAAAATCATTTAAATATTCCCTTACAAAATTTTTATCAGACATATAACCTGTTTTATTCTTTAAGTTCTATAATGTTAATATTTTATTAAATCAATAGCTTTTTATTTTTCTTAATATAAACTTTGGCAAAAACAGAGCAATGATTAATTTAATTTTATTAAAAGAAAAAGGGTATTTCACCACTCTCAAAAAATTTTTACTAAATTTTTCTTTTAAAATATTTTCGGTTATTTCAAGATAAGATATCTTGAGTGGAATTTTCTTAAAATTTACATTTGATGAAATAATTCTGTCATTTCCCATCTCAGCATACCACTCTTTGAATTCATTAATTTCTCTGTCCTTATTTAATAAAGACTCATTTTTTCCATGAATTCTAACAAATGCTATTGGATTTTGAACACAATCTATTTTCCAATAAGCTGCTATGCGAATGTTTAAATCAAAGTCACCAATTATATGAAAACGATTATTAAATTTATATTTCAAATTTTCTAAACACTTTTTTCTTACAATCATAGTTGCAGATCTTATAACGTAATCTTTTAATAAATCTTGAAGTATTTCACCGGTAGGCAAAAGTTTTTTTTTTAAGAATTTTTTTTTTATTTTTTCTTTGAAACTGGTACCATAAATTTCCATAAACTAAGCCCACTTTTGGATCCTTAAAAAGTAAAATTTGTTTTTCCAATTTGTCAGGAGTCCACCAATCATCTGTATCTAAAAAAGCTATAAAGTCACCATTGGCTTTTTGTAGAGCATAATTTCTTGCTTCGTACAAAAACTTCGTATGTTTGTCGGCCAAATAATATTTAAAACGATTATCATTGTAATTTTTAAATATTTTGGAACTATCGTCAGTCGATTGATTATCCCAGAAAATTATTTCCCAATTTTTATATTTTTGACTAATAACACTTTCCAAAGATTGTCGAAGATACTTCTCTCCATTAAAACAATTAATAATAACACTCACCAAGGGTAGGTTTGACATGATTGTAAATTTTTTTATTTAATTTAAAACTACTTTAAGTCTTACAAAACTAGAATTGTCTTCACTATAAAGTCCAATTCTTGGTAAATAAAAAGGATTATTTTTTTTTAAACGACCTCGTAGTAAAGTTACAGCAGAAGTAAAATATTTTGCTGCTATTTTGGGAGCCATTTCACCTATGCTTTTTTTTGCTCCATATGGATAGCAAAAGCTATGGACTTTCTGATTAGTGTGAGATTCAATTATTTCTTTACTCTTGATCATTTCATATTCGATTTCATTTTCACTAAGTCCGATTACTGCAGAATGAGTCACACCATGACTTTGAAATGATATCACTGTTTTTTTGCTTAATTCTTCAATTTCATTCCACAAAATTGGCTTAGGAAATTCTTTATTAAGCAAAGCTTTTGTTTCTTCATCTAAAAGATTTACAAAATAATCTAAAGTTTTTTTTACTACAGCAATATTTTCAAAATACAACAGTTCGGTTAAAGTTTTTATAATTTTCTTTTTATTTGTTATTTTGCTTTTGAAATTTTTACTAAAATCTGGAACTTCATAATCTCCGTATGGTAAATATTTATTAATAAATTCTACTTTTTGATAGGGCAATATTTCTCCATCTAAATAACTGGTTGGTATATAAAATGTGACTGGCCATCCTTTACTTATACATTTTTCCGAAATATCTTTAACGGTTGAGCCTACTCCGTCATCAAATGTTAACGCATAACAACCTTTTGTGGATTTGCCTGACGTAAACCTGTTAACCAATTCTTCTAAAGGAATTGGTTTTGCAGGGTGTAAAGCCTCTACATGATTTTGAAATCTTTCTGCTGATAGATTATGCCAACAACAAATAAATCCACCAAACTTTCCTCCAATAAATGACTCCATAATATCGAAAGCTCCAGAAAAAGCTAATGGCATACTACAAATATTTTTTATGGATTTTAGATTCATATTTAAAACATTTCATAAATTGTGTCAGAAACTTCAGTATTAATATTATCTTCTATAGAAAACTTTTTGGCCAAGGATAATAAATGGAAAACACACGGTTGAAAGGTAGTTCCAAAAGAGTTATTTCTCCAATTTTTTACTATTGATTTAGACATTTTCTGAGGATTGGGATTGTTATCATCCAAATCTTTTTCAATATTAAATATATTGCTTAAATCTTTTTGTTCGAAGTCCGACCAAAAAGTCGGCTTGTTAGTTTTAATATTAAAAGTTTTGTTTGTTATTTTAGAATTATCTAAAAAGTAATTTTTGTATAATTTTCTTAATTTTTGTTTTATTAATTTTTCTTCTTTACTCAAATTATTATTATTATTAAAATTTTCAACATTTTTTTTTAGTTTTGTTTTTTTTTGATCTTTGTTAATAATGACAAAATCCTCAATTAAAAGAATATCCATTTCTGTCTTCATAAAACACGAGTAGGCATCCATGGGACTATTAACAATTGGTTCTCCACGAACGTTAAATGATGTATTAATAATTACTCCACAACCCGTTAAATCTTCAAAGGCTTTGATGGCTTCGTAAAATTTTTTATGATCATCTTTCTCTATTGTTTGGATTCTTGCTGAATAATCGATGTGTGTAACCGCTGGTATATCACTTCTTGGTTGTCTAATTATTTCAAGCATATTTTCTTTATCACCTTTGTTAAAGGGCAATCTTCTTTTTTCCAGAACTGGTGCAACCAACATCATATAAGGACTTTTTTTATTTAATTCAAAATATTCACTTACTTTCTCTGCCAAAACTGTAGGTGCAAAAGGGCGGAAGGATTCTCGGCGTTTTATTCTTAGATTAATTGTAGTTTGCATATCTTTATTTCTAGGATCTCCTATAATTGATCTAGCTCCAAGTGCGCGTGGACCAAATTCGGATCGTCCAGAAAAATGCCCTATCACCTTACCTTCATTAAGATATTTTGCAATTAAAGTGCTTCTTTTAGAACTTTCAACTAAATTGTATTCTATATTTTCAGTATCAAGAAACGATTTTATTTCATCCTTATTCCATTCTGGTCCTAGATATGAACCTAGTTGTAAAGATTTACCGTTTGAATTTATATATCGTGGATTTTTTAAGTAAGTATGATAAAAATCAAGTGCACATCCAAGTGAAGAACCCGCATCACCGGCAGCAGGTTGTATCCATATATCTTTAAATAAATTTTCTTGAAGTAAACGCCCATTGGCTACACAATTTAAAGCTACTCCACCCGACATGCACAAATTTTCTGCTCGAGTTAACTTTTTTACGTGTTTAGCCATCTGTATAATAATTTTTTCTGTTACTTTCTGAATTGAGCTTGCAAGATCCATTTCTCTTTGTGTAATTCTTGTTTCTGGAATTCTGGAATGTCCGCCGAATAAGTTAGAAAATTTTTTGTTGGTCATTGCTGATGCATCTAAATAACTGAAATAATTTTGATTAATTTCAATAGAACCATCATCTTTTAGATTAATTAATTTTTTCAGAATAACATCGGTGTAAATTGGTTTACCATAAGGTGCCAAACCCATCATTTTGTATTCGCCGGAGTTAACTTTAAAACCTGTAAATTGAGTAAATGCAGAATAAAGTAATCCTAATGAATTTGGATAGTTCATTTCTTTAAGTATTTTTATATTGTTATCTTCTCCTATCCCGATACTTGCGGTTGCCCATTCACCAACGCCATCAATAGTAAGAATTGCTGATTTTTTAAACGGGGAAGGAAAAAAGGCCGAGGCTGCGTGTGAACGATGATGTAAATTTTGAAATATTTGTCCATCATAGTTTAGTTTTTTTCTTATCAATTGAGGTAAAAAAAATTTATATTTTATCCAAGATGGCATTGCTCTTAACCAGCCTTTTTCGCTATTAGGGGAAGTTCGCAAAAAACCCCAAAGTATACGTTCAAAAGTAAGTGAAGTGTTGTCATAATAAACTATGGCATTTAAGTTAGTTTGTTGAATATCTTCTCTTTCTAAACAATAATTTATAGCCGAAATGGGGAAACGACGATCATTTTTAATTCTTGAAAACCTCTCTTCTTGTGCTGATGCAATAATTTTTCCATCCTTAATTAAAGCTGCAGCTGAATCATGATAAAAAGCAGATATACCAAGTATATAAACAGGTTGTTTAATTTTATTTTCTATTTCAACGTTAATCTTTTTCTCCGAACTAGGTAAAATTTTATACTTATTGATTTGTTTAATTAAAAACTCAGATATTTTTTTATGTCCAAATTGGGAGAAATGACCTTTGTCATGCTCAAAAGATAAAGTTTGACGTGTATTAAAATCTAAGCTTTTTAAATCCTTTAAAGGATCAAATACGAATAAATTTTTTTTGCTATTATGAAAATTGCTAAAAAATTTATTATAAATAGGTCTCGCTCCATCCACATAATAATGATAGGTCGGAATAGGTAAAATTATAACAGGTGTTGGAGCTAAAGATTCTGTAAACTTTTTTAGTATTTCATTCATAAGTATATAACCACGAGTACTAGATTTCTTGTAATTGGGATATGGTTGATAAAAGGCGCTAATTAAATATGATCTTAATTTTTTGAGTGATTTTTTAAAATTTTTTCTTAAAGGTTCTAATAATTTATTTGTTCGCCATAATTTAACAAGATTATAAATAAATTCCTGTCCCTTGGGTACGGACCATTGAACCATATCTTTATTAATTATCGAAAAGTTATCGCTAATCTTAGGAACTGGAGAATTTTTCAGAATTAATTTGTTATCTTCATAATCAAAATAAGGTTTTGGTATAAAGGATCTTTCTTTTGTAAAAGGATTTATTGATTCTCTGAGAGCAACTTTGTTTCTTTCAATATTTTCCACCAGGATTCCAAGAACAATGAGGTCTGCTTTAATGTCTTTAGCGTACTCTTTCCATATCAAATATTGTTGATCTGTACCTGTTCCAGAAAGTCCATAATTGTATACTTCAGCTTTAAAGTTTTTCCCTATAAGATCAGAAAATCTTTCAACATTACTTACTCCATCTGCCGCAGTGTTTGAATCTCCAAAAAAAAGTATACGAGGTTTATTATTTTTTTCCTTTTTAAATTCTATATCTGAGCGAAATCCAGATGAATTTGTCCTAACATAATAACCGCCCTTTTCGTTAATTATTCTTGCATTTAAATTTGGAACAAATTGATGACCAATATTTTCGTTATAAGAAAATATTTGTCGATATGTTTTGTTTAAAAGCTCTTCAAACATTGAAATTTTAAAAGATTATCTACTAATTTATTAAATGGTTATTTGTTTGTTGTAATATTGGATTGTTGATTTAAGTCCTTTTTCAAATAAAATTTTAGATCTCCAATTAATTTTATTTCTAGCTTTCTCAACATTTGGGTATAGTTTTGAGATTTCAAATTTTCTCAATTTAAACGTTCCATATTGAGGATATCCACCTTTTGAAATTTTTTTTACTTTTTCAATCACACTTTTAATTCTTCTCGGTTTTCCAGATCCAATATTTATTATTTGCCCCCTGGAATTTTTATTTGTTAATGATTTAATTATAGCTTCAACAGCATCGTCTACGTAAACAAAATCTCTTAATTGATCACCTTTGGAACAAGGGAATTGTTTATTTTTTATACATCCTAATATAGTAATTGGAAGGAAACGATTAGCGTCTTGTCTGGGCCCGTAAACTAAATATAATCTTAAAACAGTTGAGGGAAAATTTTTTTTTTTGAACAGTTCGATCATGTGCCTCGACGATAGCAATTTTGCTTTTCCATAAATCGATTTGATTGTATTTAAATTGCATTTAATGTTTTCTTTTTGAGGTGAACTGGAAATGCCATACTCTAAACTACTGCCAATTTGAACAAATGATAAAGGTGTTTTTTTTAAAAAAATTTCTGATAAATTTTTACATCCACCATAATGACTTTTGAAAGTTTTTCTCTTATTTGAATGATCAACATAACCGCCGAGATTTGCAACGTAATCGAAAGCTTTGCGAATGCTTTTTCTCAACAATTTTTTATTTCTAATATCACAACAAATGTATTCAACTTTTGGCAAATATCTTATTTTTTTTGGTCGATTTGAAGAAATACTAGTTACTTGCCAACCTTTTTTTAAAGATTTTTTTGCAAGATGATAGCCAATAAAACCTGTACCACCAACAATTAATATTTTTTTTTTAGTAATCAAAATTTAAATTTTTTACTTTTTAATATTTTGCCAAGTTTGTCTTTATCTCTTTTTGTATC
>MPMB02178236.1_pt1 | contig 12943 bp, 9 predicted proteins | sample 1617371 | NCBI WGS metagenome assembly MPMB02 (sample SAMN05944808, study PRJNA350692) | marine metagenome | biome: marine; feature: ODZ; material: water; isolation source: 300 m water sample filtered on 0.2 um supor filter | place: Pacific Ocean | collected 2012-04-08 | depth 300m m
AAATAGTCTTCGAGAAAACTGCCCTTGAGTTTATCCAACGAATTTGGGCCGCTGATGATCACCTGGCCGCCCCAATGCAACCAATCCAACAGGGCTCGTTCTTGCGGCGGCGTAAATCGACTTTGATCTAAGTCGTCAAGTAACAAATAGCTGATACAAGTCCACGTCAGCGCGTTGGACGGCAGCGGAACAAAACGATCAACCTGCGGCTGCAAGACGCGATAATACAACAGCGTCTCGTCCTCGAATTCCTTGCTTGTCGGCGTGTTCATTGCGGTCAACCGCTGGAGAAAACCGTACCGACTGGGCGTACTGGAGAGCACCACGAAATAATACTGATAGCCTGGCATCGCCGTGATTGGCGAGCGATCCGGCGGTGTGACGAGGCGTCCACCACGCGCGGCACGCAATTCTCGATTAAGCCAGATCACTTTCGATGGCATCGCCCCCTCGCGTGGGACGAAATAGGTCGTCTCAAACAAACGCCCCTGCCCTTTGGCAAGTTTGGCGGGACGCGAGCCTTGCAGCACGTATTGAGTTGACTCGACGTGGTACGGTTGACCGCGACTGTCGGTGGCACCCGTGTGCAACTGCGCCGGGAAATTGAAATTATTGGCTTTGATTTCGTGAATCGTGGTCAGCCAGTGTCCCGGTTTGGCAAACGGCCGAACCGCCACTTCGTCGGCTGGCACGGTCTTGACCGGTTTCAGATCGAAATCTTCCTTGCGTTTCTCTTTCTTCTTTTTCTTGTCGATGTCATCCAGTGCTTTTTTTCGCTTGACTAAAGGGTCCTGATTGCATCCTGTGCAACCAGTGAGCGACGTTGCCAGCACAATGGCCAGGCAGATCCAAACCGTCCAGCGAAGTCTTGGATTCATCGTGCGAATGGGACTCAAACGAGCGGAAAACAACGAAGCAGTGCTTGAGAAATGACCGTTCTCAGTGTATGAAGTGGCAGGGAGCGAGGGAAGTCACCGGCTGGCCAATCAAAAATGTCCCTCTTCGGCCGACAAGCGTCTGTAATCATCGACCGTGTCTAGATCGTCCAGGATTGACGGCTGGTTCACAGCAACCTCGCGAGTTGGCGTCCGCGCCAACAACACGTTTACCCCTTCGTCTTCGTTCAACCTGGCAACATCTTGTGCTAACGGCCAGGGAAAGAGTACAGGATGCCCTCGCTTCACAGCGGTGGCCTGCCGCGAGGGGCCACGCGCGGGCGTGGCGTGCGTGGGTACCAGAATCGCCTGATTTGACCCACTGTGCTCGTCAAGCAGCGCATCAATCACCTCGGATGAAAGGCGTGGCATGTCTGCGGGCGCCAGGAGCCACGCTGCGTCGCCGCGAGGATGAAATCGCGTCGTGATTGCGTCCAGGGCCGCCATCACCGAATCCTTCATTTCCGGCGGCGGCGGCTCGGGCACCACGACGATCGCACCCGCCCGTTGGCAGAGCCCCGCAAGCTCCGAGTCATCAGATCGCACGACGGCCACAACGTGGTCGACCCCACTGCGCCGCCAGGCCGCAACGACTTGTTCGATCACCGTCATCGCGCCCCACAGCATCTTTAACTTCGGCTGTCCCATGCGTCGACTACGCCCGGCGGCCGGGATGATGCCAAATGACTGAAAAGCGTGGACGCGTGGTTCGGCCATCACGGCCTCCAGTTGATGGTTGCCACCACGTACCATCAAAAAGTAGCCATCACGTTTTGTCATCATGGCCAAGCACGCGGGAAGTTGTGCCTGTGACAATGCTATTACTGACGTGGCATCATCACTAACTGCCTCGTCACGGCGGAGCGTGACAGCTACATTCAAAAGCGGCGGTGTCCAACTAAGTTTCACAACCGAGACCTTGCACATCGACCGCTGTGGGACGGCCGGGGACCTGACCGTTGCGATTTCGGTGTGACACCAATTCCGCACAAATACTGACTGCAATCTCCGGAACCGTCTGCGATCCAATCTCGATTCCCAATGGCGCATACACACGGGCCAGTGATTCGGTGGAAATACCCTCGTCAATTAAGTCGTCAAAGATCAACTTGATCTTCCGACGACTGCCGATCAAGCCCACGTAACGTGCGCCGCGTTGAGCCAAGTGGTATAGCGCACGCTGATCGTGGTTGTGGCCACGCGTCACGATCAGACAATAGGTGTCAGACGTGATCTCGAGTTCCGGCAGGACCTGTTCAATATCCGCGGCAATGCGTCGTTGGGCGAAAGGAAATCGTTCGGCCGACGTAAACTCCTGTCGGTCGTCGACCACCCAGATATCGAACTCCAGTTCCGCTGCCAATCGGGCCACGGCCTGGCCAACATGACCACCACCAACAATCACCAGTCGACAGCGAGGCTGCACCGTCAGGTAGGCGACGCCATGCGCGGCATACGGACGCGACCGCGTCGCAAGCGGCCGCAAGCCCGCCGCGACTTGCTCCGGCAGATCGTCGATCGAGGCGTGCAGCGCAACGGCGGGTGTATCGTGCTGGTCAAACAGATACGAAGCCGTTTCGACCAAGCCGCTCGCCTCCCCATCAAAAACAATCGCTTCGGTAAATCCCGCACCTCGTTCCACTAACTCGGACAGTTGTTGAAAATATTCCGGTGCCGTACTGGCTTGAATGGGTTCGATCAAGATACTCATCCGGCCACCGCAAATGAGTCCGTCGTCCCAACCGTAATCGCTATTCAGCTGAAACGTAGCGACCTTCGCGGTTTCATCCTGGAGCACTACCAGCGCCCGTCGTTTGACTTCCGCTTCCACACAGCCGCCGCCAAGCGTCCCGGCCTGCGAGCCATCGGAAAACACCAGCATCAAAGCACCAGCCTTTTGCGGCGTCGATCCACGTGTCTCGACAAGTCGACAATAAGCGACCGGCCGACCGGCCTGGAGCGCTTCGATAAGTTGGCAAACAACATCACGCATACGTACAGCTCGTCTTTCCCAAAAAAAGAATCATCTCAGCAAATATGGCCACTAGACCTAGCCAGAGCCACTGATCAGGCCGGATGTAAGACGCGCAACGTCGTCTTCACGACCATCCCTTTGACTTTTTCACGGTACGTCACCATGTGAGGCGCGACAAGATGGGCCTGCAACGCCTTCAGACTCTCCCAGCTCTCCACAACCGTCAGGCAATTACCACGGGCGGGTGGCTGAGCAGTCAGTTCGGTCTGCAGATCGAGCGTTGGGGTATACTCCAAGCAACCCTCTTCCGCCAAAACGTTGGGGACATTGGCCCGAAAATGGGTCACAAACTCGTCGCGATTGCCATCGACCAGTTCAATTTCTGCGATTACGTAAATCATCGAAGCGAATCTCCTGCTACCATTGCGTCTCGAACGATTCATTCTGAACCGTGGCGCGAACAAAAACAACGGCCCGATTCAAGACACGCATCTCCGCCAGCCACGCCTGGTCGCTTCACAAACAGTCGGGTTACTCGCGCAGCGGTTGACTGATGCGACCGTCTAAAACCGTAAAATGGACCGATTTCAGCTGACTGGCTCACCAAAACTAAGCTTCATCACAAACCGTCAGACCGAATTGCGATATCCTGCAACATCGATACGATATGAATGTTCGCCATTGATGTTCGCCAACGGATCGGTGTTAGTCGCGTTTGTGTCGCTCCGTTGAACGTCAGTGCTGGTTTGGAGTTCTCTGGTTTGCAAGGAGCAGTTGTCGATGAGCGGTACGATGGGACGGGGAAAAGAAACGGGATTGAACATCGAACACGCGGTCGGGCAGCGATATTCTGCCGCTTCACAGGCCTCCGAACCAGCTTTGTGTTGTCCCGTTCAATACGACACCAGTCTCCTAAAAGTGCTGCCCCAGGAGCTGATTGACCGTGACTACGGGTGTGGGGATCCGTCTCGCTATGTGCAAACAGGCGAAGTTGTCTTGGACTTGGGATCGGGTGGCGGAAAGATCTGCTACATCGCGTCACAAGTGGTTGGCGAAAAGGGAAGTGTGATCGGCGTCGACATGAACAGCGACATGTTGGCTCTGGCTCACCAGTATCAACAGGAAATCGGCGATCGTATCGGTTGGCATAACGTCAAATTTCATAGGGGCCGGATTCAGGATCTGGCGCTTGATCTGGACAAGTTCGAGTCCTTCCTCGCCAGCCAGCCAATCGCCACAACCAACGACTGGCTTAGCGCGCAAGACCATGCGCAGAGACTGCGCACGGAACAGCCGATGGTGGAGAGCGATTCGGTCGACGTGGTGCTTTCGAATTGTGTCCTGAACCTGGTTAGCCCACGCGAACGGCAACGGCTGTTTGCTGAAGTCTTCCGCGTCCTCCAGCCGGGCGGCCGCGCTGTCATTAGCGACATCGTTTGTGACGAGCCCGTTCCAGAGCGGTTACAGAACGATCCGACCTTGTGGAGTGGCTGCATCAGCGGAGCGCATCAGGAGGCCGAGTTCCTCGTTCAGTTCCAGCAAGCAGGCTTTTACGGAATTGAAATCGTCGAGCGACAGGTCGAACCATGGGCCACGGTCGAGGGCATCGAGTTTCGCAGTATCACGGTTCGCGCCTTCAAAGGAAAAGAGGGGCCGTGCCAGGATCATAAGCAAGCCGTCATCTACCGGGGCCCCTGGAAAAGCGTTACCGACGATGATGGCCATCTGCTGCGTCGGGGCGTGCGGACTGCCGTTTGCAAGAAGACATTCGACATCTATACCAATGCGCCTTACGCGGAACACCTCTGCGCCCTCTCGCCCTACACGCAGGTCAACGCAGACGCGGCCGAACCATTCGACTGCCGGCAAAATGCGATCCGTGATCCGCGCGAAACAAAGGGAACCGGTTTCATCAAGACGGAATTGCCCACTACCGATTGCTGCGGGCCGGATTCCTGTTGTTGACCGCATTAAAAGTGGTGCATCAAAGGTGTCCAACACCGAAAACCAAATGCTCGATGTGCCCCTAACGCGGCCCGACGACCGCAACCAAAGTAGCAGGCACACTCCGTGTGGCTTAGCGGCGGACGGCACACAGAGTTTGCCTACTACTATCCAACACGCAGGCACAGAGCGCGGAGGTAACCAAGAAAGTCCTTAGCGCGTCAATCGTTTCATCACGTCGCCCAGAACCAGTTCGGCGTCGCCGGTCATTGGCGATTGATTGAAGCTTAGATGGCTGAAGTGGCGAACCACGGTATCCTCCACACCTTCCAAGCGACCGCGTTTCAAAGCCACTGCACCGTCACCCCGTCCATCGATCACTTCGTCTAGATCCGCCAACCACTCGTCCACGCGGCTGCCAAAAAACTGAACCCAACGACTCGACTCGCCGGCCTTACCTAGCATCCGGCGGGCCGAAGCCAACTCGCCCGCCTTCAGTTGAGCGATATCGCCCAAGAACACTGAGTAACGAACCTGCGGATTGCGGCGCCGAGCGTTCAATGCGGTCAAGAATGGTGATCCCGGCTGCAAATCGATTTGGGCGTCCGCCAGCCCGTCTTCGATCGCCGCAGTTGTCCAACGAGCACGATCACGTCGAGCCGCGCCGAGGACCGACTCGCAAAGATCGAGACCGAAGCCAAATTCGGCGAGCACCGAGCCATGATTCGGTGGTGAGATCATGATCAACTGATCGACGTTGCCGGGATTCAATCTCGGATCCTCCACTACGGCCCGAGCGACAAGACCACCCATGGAGTGAGCGAGCAACGTCACACGCCGATCCGGATGCGTCTTGCGAAAATCACGCAGTTCGCGCGCCAACAATGCGGCCGAGTCTTGGATGGGTTGATCGTTGGGGTAGTCAAAGACCCCACACGGCAAGCCCGCTGCACGTGGACGAACCAACAAGTTCGCCATGTGGTTGCCGCTGGACTGCAGCCCGTGAACTAACAGGACCACCGGCTGATCAGACGCAGTTCGTTGCCACTCGCGATCGAAGCGTAGACCGTAGGGCCTCGCGACCTTGATCCTGGCTTTGACCGTATTACGCAATCGTCGCGTGATCTCCCGATGCGATGCCAAAAGTGCTTTGCGATCCAATCGAATCTGCAACTGAGATGGTTCGCCAGACACCGGAACCTCCGTGATGCGGAAGCGGATGTCCGGCGCAAACGCTGCATTCATCGCCGCCAGGATCGGTCGCGTAAACGGGCTGTCGATGGGAAACGCACCGCGCGAACCAAATCCTCAAGCGCCCGATCGTCAAAGCCTCGAGCACGCGACACGCCTCGGAAAATGTCAGTCCAGGAAACCAATCCGTCTCGTGAGGGCACATTGATCGTGGTGACAAAGGCCTCGCGGTCATGAATCACCTGAATTGACGCAGCTTCATTCTCGCCGTGCGCAACCGTCGACAGAAAGCAGTATCCGACAACTGCCGTCAGCAGTGCAACAATGCGCTTCGTTCGGCAATCCATCACATCCTCCTGTGCAAGTCGCCCATCGATTGATTCCCGACAATTCTATTGCGTGGCAGCAAACAGGCAAATGCAGATTGGGCGGACGAATCGCGTTTGTGGCGCTAAAATGCGAGCTCGTCGTGAATCTTCTAAGAAAACACCGTGCCGCCGAGCCGGACATCCTCCGGCCCTCTCCCTCCATTGGAGCCGGCCAGGCGAACACAGTGAATAGTAGACGTTGAAGCCCAGACGAGCGGTCAGACGTCGCTCAATCCTCAAGTCAATATCGGCTGCAACTCCAGCGTCTTGGCCTCATTGGCTGCGATAGCGGTGGTTCTTTCCCCGGCAACGCAAAGAGCGTGCCAGTCTGGTGCCGCGATTCATCATCGCAGAGTTAATCTGTTAGATCGGGCTCCAATTGCAGAGACTTATGCCCTCTGGTCGGACGCGGCAGCGGCCTGGGAGAGAGGCCATGGCGAGAGATCCGCAGCAAACCAAGATCATAGAATCGATACAGTCAATCAGTTCGTCGGAACAGAACAAGCGACGCTTGGCAGTGCGCGATTCACGCGCCATGGTTGCTTAAACAAGCAGCAACATGGACGTCTGCCATGATCGGTTTGCACGCAGGGCGTACATTAATTCGCCTATGAACGTAGCAGGCTCACCAGGCGCGATCTGCCCGTGGCACGCAGTTTGCATTCGAGCAAGAAATCAAACCCTTACACAACGGCTCCCTCTCCAGCCGTTGGCAGCTGGCGCGCGCGGCGTGCGCTGCGACTTGTGTTCCAACTTGTCCGCACTAGAAGGCTTGTATCTGATTGTTCTTTTCAATCCCAAGTGCGGCTCGCAATCGTTCGCCGAGCTGTTGCAAGCCCGATAACAGTAAGAGAACCCATGATCACCAAGAACACCGAGACAATTGTCGTAATCGGCAACGGAATGGTCGGCCATCGTTTCTGCGAAAAACTCGTCGAATTCGACGAGTCGAGACATTATCGAATCATCACGTTTTGCGAAGAACCGCGGGCCGCCTACGACCGCGTCGGGCTGACTTCGTTCTTTGCCCATCGTGACGCTGAGAAACTGATGTTGGCGAATCTCGAGTGGTACCGGCGCAACGGCGTCGATATTCATATTGGAGATCGAGCCAATCGCATCGACCGAAAGCAACGGATCGTGCACTCAGACAATGACCGGTCGATCGCGTACGACCACGTGGTGCTGGCCACAGGCTCATACCCCTTCGTGCCGCCGATCGAAGGCGTCAAGCTGCGCGGCGTCTTTGTTTATCGGACCATCGAAGACCTGCAACGAATCATGGCGTTCGGGAAAAAGGTCCGGCGAGCTGCCGTGATCGGTGGCGGGCTACTGGGGCTCGAAGCCGCCAAAGCCACCTACGATTTGGGCCTCGAAACACACGTGATTGAATTCGCGCCGCGGTTGATGCCCCGACAGGTCGATGATGCCGGTTCGCGACTGCTCGTCCGCGAAATCGAAAACTTGGGTGTTCGAGTCCACTTGAACAAGGCGACCAAGGAGATTCAGGGTGACGGTCGTGTCCAACGGATGGTCTTCGTGGACGACGAAGTCCTGGACGTCGACATGATCATTATTTCGGCCGGCATCCGTCCACGTGACGAACTCGCGCGTGATTGCGGCATTGACGTGGGCCAGCGAGGCGGGGTGATCGTCAACGACACCTTGCAAACCTCGGATCCTAGCATCTTCGCCATCGGCGAAGTCGCCTTGCACGACAGTATGATCTACGGCCTGGTCGCACCAGGCTACGAAATGGCTGAAATCGTAGCCGGCAATCTCTGCGACCGGCAGATGTCATTCACCAGCAGTGACCTATCGACGAAACTGAAATTAATGGGTGTGGATGTTGCCAGCTTTGGAGACTACGAAGCCGGCCCCGAACGCGCACAACCGCTGCTCTATGAAGATCCGTTTGGTGGAGTTTACAGGAAGCTGTTGTTCGATCTGAGCGGGACACGGTTGCTAGGCGGCGTCTTGGTGGGTGATGCCGCGGACTACGGCCTTCTGTCAGCACTGGCCAAGAGCCCAGATCCCCTCCCCTGTGCTCCGGGCATTTTGATCGCCGGAAGCGGCGGTGGTGGTGCGTTGGGTGCCGATTCAATCTCCGATGACGGACAAGTCTGTTCCTGTAACAACGTCACCAAGGGCCAGATCTGTGCGGCGATTCGCGATAACGACCTCGTGACGCTTGGCGATGTCAAGGCATGTACCCAAGCCGGCGCAGGGTGTGGCGGGTGCGTGCCTTTGCTGACTGATATTCTCAACGCGGAACTTATGGCGGCCGGCAAAACGGTCGACACGGACTTGTGCGAACACTTCGCCTACACACGGCAAGAGCTGTTCGAGATCGTCCAGGTGAAACAAATCCGAAACTTTGAGGCGTTGATCCACAGTCACGGCAGGGGCGACGGTTGCGAGATTTGCAAGCCCACAGTGACTTCGATCCTGGCAAGCCTCTGGAACGAACAAATCACCGAGCCCGCGCATTGGACGTTGCAAGACACCAACGATCGATTTCTGGCCAACGTGCAGCGCGGCGGGCTGTATTCCGTAGTTCCTCGAGTGCCCGGCGGTGAGATCACACCCGATAAACTGATAACGCTCGGTCGCGTCGCGAAGAGGTTTGGTCTGTACACCAAAATCACGGGCGGTCAGCGTGTCGATCTGTTTGGCGCGCAGGTTCAGCAGCTGCCCGCGATCTGGGAGGAACTGGTCAACGCCGGATTCGAAAGCGGCCATGCTTACGGCAAATCGCTGCGGACGGTGAAGAGCTGCGTTGGGACGACCTGGTGCCGGTACGGTGTCCAGGACTCGGTAGGCTTTGCGATCCGCCTGGAACAACGTTACCGAGGCATCCGTTCTCCACACAAAATGAAAATGGCCGTTTCCGGCTGCATTCGGGAGTGTGCCGAGGCACAGTGCAAAGATATCGGACTGGTCGCCACGGAGAACGGCTACAACTTGTACGTCGGTGGAAATGGCGGGGCAAAACCACGACACGCCGAAATGCTGGCCACGGACATCGACGAGGCGACGGCGGTCAAGTACATCGACCGGTTCATGATCTACTATGTTCGCACGGCCGACAAACTGGCGCGGACAGCTGTTTGGCTTGGGAATCTGGAAGGCGGCATCCAACAGCTGAAGAACGTCGTGATCGAAGACAGCCTCGGCCTCTGTGAAGAATTCGAAACACAAATGCAGTACCTCGTCGATACTTACAAATGCGAATGGAAGGAGGTCGTCAACAACCCCGAAAAACGCAAGTTGTTTTGCCAATTCGTTAACCCCGACGAAACCGAGCAAGGCATTGAAGTCGTGGCCGAGCGGAATCAACGACGGCCAGCCGACCGGCCGAAGGACTTCGTGCCAATTTCCGATCTTGGATCGCATGTCGGCGCGCCGGACGGCGGTTTGCCAGGCGGCGCCCTCGATCCACCTCTGCCCACTGACGATTCAAATCCGCCACGCCCGCCCCTCAAGAAATGGGTCAACGTCGGCAGGACGGCGGATTTCCCCGAGAATGGTGGTGCCGCGATCAAGTACGGCAAAGTGCAGATCGCCGTCTTCAACTTTACCAGCCGAGGTCAGTGGTATGCCTGCCAAAACATGTGCCCACACAAGAACGCGCTTGTGCTCTCTCGCGGCATCGTCGGCAGCGCGGGAGAGGCCCCCAAGATTTCCTGCCCGTTGCACAAAAAGCCCTTCTCGTTGCAAACCGGCGAGTGCCTGTCGGGTGACGACTTTTCCATCAAGATCTTTCCGGTGAGAATCGATGGCAACGCGGTGTTGGTGGAGTTGCCACCGCAAGTACAGCTGGTCGCACTGCTCGCCACGCAACGGCACTGCGTGGGTGCGTGCGACACCATAGCCAACGCTGTGGCCGACCAGGCAGGCGAAGTCACCGAAATGCAGACCACATAGCCGCGCCGCCCTTCACCGAAGTGCAGACGTCTACGACGTTGAAGTTCCGCCAGCCCGTGCCTCGGTAATCTCGATTGCCTTGAGCAGGCCGCGGGCCTTGCTCAGCGTCTCTTGATACTCCGAAGTCGGATCGCTATCGACGACGATGCCCGCGCCGGCTTGGACGTAGGCTTTGTTGCCTTGGACGACCAGTGTCCGCAGGGCGATGCAGGTGTCCATATTGCCAGCGAAATCGAAATAGCCAACCGCCCCCGCATACGGTCCACGTCGGTGACGCTCCAGTTCATCGATGACCTCCATGGCACGGACCTTTGGCGCACCAGACACGGTGCCCGCAGGGAGGCACGCCCGCAGGGCGTCAAAAGCGTTGTTCTTCGACGTCAGCCTGCCTGTCACATTGGACGTGATGTGCATCACGTGACTATAGCGTTCAATCGACATAACGTCGGAAAGCTTGACGGTTCCATACTCGGCCACGCGGCCGACATCGTTGCGGCCCAAGTCGACCAGCATGACGTGTTCGGCGCGTTCTTTCGGGTCCGCTAAAAGCTCTTCTGCAAGCTGCGCGTCCTCTTCCGCGTTCTTGCCCCGGGGACGCGTGCCAGCCAATGGTCGTACGGTCACTTCGCCATCAACCACACGGCACATGATCTCCGGTGAACTGCCGACAAGCGTGACATCGGGAGTGCGAAGAAAAAACATGAATGGGCTTGGGTTAACCACACGTAAGGTGCGATAGATTTCGAATGGCTTCGATGAGACTTCGCATTCCAAACGTTGGCTGATGACAACCTGAAAAATATCGCCGGCGCGAATGTACTCGACACACTTCCGCACCGCATCCTCGAATTCCGTCTGTTCAAAATTCGACTTGAACGAGATTTCAGGTGCGCCCGTCGCATCGATGTCCGCACAGGTCAGCCCATCAGCCGGTCCGGCGAGCTTCGCGACCACTCGGTCAACGCGATCCTTGGCAACTTCATACGCGGCTTCGAGATCCGCCGCAGAATCATCAATGCGTGCCATGACGATCACAAACATCGTCTTAGTGACGTTGTCGAAGACGATCATTTCGTCGTAGAACCCAAAACAGAGATCCGGCAATTGGCGATCATCTTGCGGAGCATTTGGGAGGTGTTCGGTGTACCGCACGACATCGTAGCCGGCGTAGCCGATAGCACCTCCTTCAAATGGCGGCAGCTGAGGCAGATGCGCTGCTTTCAACGCATTGATCTGCTTGCGGATCTCCTCCAGCGGGTCTGCCGAGTCAAACTCGGAGGTACCTTCCGACGTCTTCAAGGTGACTCGGTTGCTGTGGGCACTGAGCTCGGCATACGGTTTGGCAGCCAAGAAACTGTAGCGCCCAACCTTCTCGCCACCAATTACGCTTTCAAAAAGACAGGCACTACCGCCATCGTCCAGTCGCTGGAAGGCACTAACGGGTGTCAACGAATCGCATAAAAGGCAGCGATAGACAGGGACCAGATGATGATCGGTGGCGAGTTGTTGAAAAGTCTCGATGTCGGGAAAGTGTGGCATGTGTCTATCTTGAAATGTGCGCGGCGGGACCAGAAAGGCACCATGGTTCCGATGTGGTGGGATCCCTGCTTGGCGGACAATGTACTTCTTCGCCTTTGTCGGCCCAAAACGGCTGCCTGACGATCACCGAGCCCAAGCTTATCAGTCGCCGTTTAGGGCCACAACGCCGTCGTGGGGTGGCGTGGTACCCACGATGACAAAGATCGGAGATAATACCGTCTTACGGTCGACTTGTGTCAGCTGCTACCAATCTTGACACTTTTTGGGCCCCCGCTAGAATCCTAGCTGAAACGTAAGTCTTGGTATGATTGGACGTTGGGAGAATCCATTTGGGTGCCCCAGTGGATTGACAGCCCAAGGGATAGGTGGATCGATGGCGCTGCGATGTCAACAATGTGAAAAGCCCGCGACATTTCACATCACGGAGCTGACTGGAGACAAACCCCAGGAACTCCACCTTTGCGAGGACTGCGCCAAGATCTACTTGACCAAGGACGACGAATCAATGGACCCTTCGCCTCCCACGTTGGCGGGCGTTTTGGCACAACAACTGAAAATCGGTCAAACGGCGAAGGATCTGCAACGACTGGACCAACAGGCATGCCCCGTCTGCGGCATCACCTTTTATGAATTTCGTCAGCAAGGGCGGCTGGGATGTCCGCACGACTACATCTGCTTCGCCAATGAACTCGAACCGTTGATCGTGAACATCCATGGCGAAAGGAAGCATGTCGGGAAACGCCCCAAGCGTGTCCACGACAGCACGGACGAACGGACCGAATTGATCCGACTGCGACGCGACATGCAGGAAGCGGTCGAAGAGGAAGACTATGAACGCGCCTCTGAATTACGCGATAAGATCCAGAAATTTGAGCAGCAACAAAGCGATTCGTAGGCGTTTCAATAGGACAGTATTGTGAAACTTGAAGATCTAGCCGGACGATGCGGTGAGTGGTTACGAGGGTCCGGCCCAGAGTCCGACATCGTGATTAGCAGTCGTATTCGCTTGGCGCGCAACCTGGCCGATTTCCCATTTGTCCGGCAATGCGACGACAAGGATCGCA
>MPMB02006934.1_pt1 | contig 12915 bp, 16 predicted proteins | sample 1617371 | NCBI WGS metagenome assembly MPMB02 (sample SAMN05944808, study PRJNA350692) | marine metagenome | biome: marine; feature: ODZ; material: water; isolation source: 300 m water sample filtered on 0.2 um supor filter | place: Pacific Ocean | collected 2012-04-08 | depth 300m m
AGGCGAGATCACGGCGATCCCCGAACTGCTCGACCTGCTGACGCTGAACGGCGCCATCGTCACTATCGACGCCATGGGTTGCCAGAAGGAAATCGCCGCCAAGATCGTCGAAAGAGGCGCCGATTACGTGCTCGCCCTGAAGGGCAACCAAGGCACTCCGCGCGAGGAGGTGGAACTCTTCTTCAGCGAACGCGAAGCGCCGGATTTCGCCGATGCCAAGGTCCATCGCCACGGCATCACGGAAAAGGGCCATGGCCGCCTGGAGGTTCGGGAATATACCGTTTGCGGCGATACCCAATGGCCGCGCGAGCGCCATCCATGGGCCGAATTGAACGGCATCGCCATGGTTCGGTCCAGGCGCGAGGCCGGCGGTGAAATACAAACGCAAACCCGCTTCTACATCTCCTCCCTCGCCCCCGACGCAGCCGCCATCGCCAAGGCCATACGGCAACATTGGGGCGTCGAAAACGGACTGCACTGGGTCATGGACGTGGTTTTCCGCGACGACGAGTGCCGGATCGGAAAGAAAAACTCTCCGGCCAACTTCGCCACCGTCAAGCACATGGCCGGCAACCTCTTAGCGTGCCGCACCCCATAAACATAGCCTCGGACTCAAACGAAAGCTCGCGGGGTGGGATGACCAGTTCATCCACGAAGTCATTACCGCATGAAAACCTTCAGTCAATCGCCCTGCACTGCTTCCGGTAAGATCAACATCTTGTAGGTGACGGGTTTCACCCGCGTGGCGATTGCGAGGAGGGATCGGAAAGCGGCATGGCGGGCGGAGAAGAAGTCGTCGATGGGGGTGAGGCGGATGCGGCCCGCTTCAAGGCCTTCGATCTTGACGGTGCCGGCGACGGGCAGTTTGCCCTGGTGGCTGCGCCCCCCTTGCCCCCCGGCAACCGGACCCTCCTTGGTTTGATGACTGATCGCGGTCTCGTCGATTTCCACAAGCCCGGACAAGGGGTTGCGATCAGGATGAAACATGGCGCGCCTTGGCTTGGTTGCCGCCACAGTTGGCAAGGCCGAAATGCCGTTCGAATGGATGGCCATCAGGTAAGCGGCCCAGAACCATACCGTCAGCGAAAACTTGCTCCCGGGCATGAGGGTGCCGGCGGTGACCGAGGTCTGCTTGGCGCACCCGGCGCATTCGTAGGTCCAGGCCTTGCGGTGCGGCGTCCAGGCCTGGGTGTGGCCACAAGCGGGGTGGCGGAACCGTCTAGCCCGCGGATCGAGGCAAGGTAGGCAGCGACGGCGGTTTCATTGGAAAAGCGCTATTGAAACGAGACCGGAGAGGGAGGATAGTCAGTTATGGCAACGCCTGCCAGCCAAGTGCATTCTCTTTTTATTCGTCCTTATTCAAAGAGATGTACCTAGTTTTTTTTACCCGTACCAAGCTATTGCCCGTACCCGGGTGATGTAAAAAATGTACCTACGTATGTGAGGAAAGCCATGAAGGCTACGATTCCGACGAAGAATAAAACGATGTCTTTCATGTTGATAGCTGACCTAACATAAAACTTAAGAGCGACCTTCTCGCAAGATACATCTTCTAGTTGTGCGGCCTATTTTGATGGAGGCTGCCGCTCGATTAATTTGTTACCCTGTCCTGCCGCCGCCCCAATGTCAACAACATACCTGCTACCGGAAGCTTGGGGATAAGCAATTCGGCAAATTCTTGAGGCCCAGGAGGCCGGCACGGAAGCGCCGCCCGATACGGCCAAGGCCATCGACACCGGGATAGCGGAAATCAAGAGCATGATGGGAGATCGCCAGTCGAGATACTGGGAGGGGCCGGAATCCGCCGGCTTGAAAGCCCGATACCGTGAGCTTGTCGCGGCACGTGACGAGCTTGTCCCAGACAAGGCCGACACGGCGCCCGCCGACCGCCAGCCCCGGGGCCAGCCTCGAGGAAACCGCCGAGGCGGAGGCCTACATGGCAATGGCCGAGGGGCGGGCCTTGGCCGCAAGCTTGGAGCGAAATGGCGGTTACGAGAAAAAATCCTTCGCCGGCGCCCGCGCCGCCTTTGACTGACCATTGGGTCAGTAACGGGTCGGTAACCCCTGGGGCAAAAGCGGAACATAGGGGTCAAACGATATAAAAAGTTGTGAAAAATAAAAGTGCTGGCATCAGTCCCCTGTTACGGAAGGGCAGTTGTCCATCGCCCAGACCGGCGATGATCCGCGAGACACGGGCCGAGATCGAGGAAGCCCTGGCCGAAGCCGACCGGGAGCTTGACGCCGCCCGCGCCACCCGGACTTCCGGCCTGGAAATCGGCGTCAACCGTAGCTTGAAATCATATGCCGACGTGGAGGGCGCATACGCGGCGGGAGACATCACGCCGGCGAAGCGGACCAGCTTTGACCAAGACCCCGGACAAAAGGCACGAGGCGGCGCTGGCGGGTCTTATGGCGGACGCCTTGAGCGGCCAAGGATTCCTTGACCCCAAAAATCCCAACCATCGCAAGGGCGTGGACGGTTTTTTCGAAAGAACTTTCGCGCCGATGCTGGCGCAAATACCCGAGGGAGACCAGCCGGAAGCTCTGGCGCATTTCATCAAATCGACCTGCATCATCCCGTCCAAGGCCGGATCGGCGATGCGGACGGCCTTGCGGAGCGGCGACGTAAAGCAAAAGGCCGAGGCGTATGGCATCGCGGCGATGGACCGCGACGACAACGCCGAGTGGATGAAAGAACAGTTTCAAAGCGACTTGCGGCACGCGGTCATTGGGGACACCGACGGCTTACGCCTTGAGATCGACGAAAGGACGAGGGCAACGCCCGGACCATGAAAAACGGTGGAAAATCTTATACTTGGGGATGGAACGGGACGCGCCAATACCAATACTCCCGGTGATCAGAACCGTTGGCATCGCTGTTTCTCCCTGCCGTTGAATTTCCGCGACCGCATGACGAATACCTTCGAAAACACGTCCAGCCTCGTTCAGCGCACCCGCTCGACGGCGATAGCCGTCGCCTCGCCGCCGCCGATGCAAATGGCGGCGACCCCTCTGGCGAGGCCATGTTTGGCCAGCGCCGCCAGCAAGGTGACGATGATGCGCGCTCCCGAGGCGCCTATGGGATGGCCCAAGGCGCAGGCGCCGCCGTGAATGTTGACCTTGTCGCGGGGGATGCCCAAGTCGCCCATGGCGGCCATGACGACGACGGCGAAGGCCTCGTTGATCTCGTAGAGATCGACCTCGTCCATGTTCCAGCCAACGCCTTGCAATAGCTTGTTGACGGCACCGACGGGGGCGGTGGTGAACCAGGCCGGCTGTTGCCCGAAGCCCGCCTGGCCGCGGATCACGGCCAGCGGCGCCAGCCGCCGCCTTTCGGCCTCCGAGCGGCGCATCAGGACGACCGCCGCGGCGCCGTCGGAGATGGAACTGGCGTTGGCCGCCGTCACCGTGCCGCCGTCGCGGAAAACCGGCTTGAGCCTGGCGATTTTGCCGGCATCCGCCGGCGACGGCTGTTCGTCCCGCTCGACCACCGTCTCGCCCCGGCGGTTGGCGACGACGACGGGGGCGATCTCGGCGGCGAAGGCGCCGTCATCGGCGGCCCTTTTGGCGCGGGCCAGCGATTCCATGGCGAAGGCGTCCTGCGCGGCGCGGGTGAACTGGTACCTTTCCGCCGTCGCCTCGGCATGGCAGCCCATCAACTCGCCCCCGTAAGCGTCCTCGAGGCCGTCCAGGAACATGTGGTCGAGGATCTGGCCGTGGCCCATGCGTAGGCCCCGCCGGGCCTTTGGAAGAAGGTAGGGAGCGCCCGACATGCTCTCCATGCCGCCGGCGGCGACGACAGCGGCGGAACCGGCGCCGATGGCGTCAACGCCCTGCATGACCGCCTTCATGCCCGAGCCGCACATCTTGTTGACGGTGGTGCAGCCGGCGCTGTCCGGGATGCCGGCGGCGAGCGCCGCCTGCCGGGCCGGGGCTTGGCCCAAGCCGGCGGAAAGCACGCAACCCATGAGGACTTCGTCCACTTCTTGCGGTTTTATTCCAGCCCGCCGCCAAGCGGCGCGAACGGCCGTGGCGCCGAGATCCGGGGCGGAGACGCCGGCGAGGGCGCCTTGGAACCTCCCTAACGGCGTCCTGGCGGCGCCGACGATGACGACGGGGTCGGAATTCCCAGCCATTATCATTCACCTCCCGCCAATCACTCCGTTTCCTCGAACAATTCCCTGCCGATCAGCCAGCGGCGGATTTCCGAGGTGCCGGCGCCGATTTCGTAGAGTTTGGCGTCGCGCAGCAGCCGGCCCGCCGGAGTGTCGTTGACGTAACCGCTGCCGCCCAGGCATTGAATGGCCTCAAGAGCCATCCAGGTTGCCTTCTCGGCGGCGAAAAGGATGGCCCCGGCGGCGTCCTTGCGGATGGTATCGCCCTTGTCGCAGGCGACGGCGACGGCGTAAACATAGGCCCGGCAGGCATTCATCGTCGTATACATGTCGGCCAGCTTGCCCTGCATCAGTTGGAACGTGCCGATGGGCCGGCCGAACTGCCGGCGCTCGTGAAGGTAGGGAACGGCCACGTCCATGCAGGCCCGCATGATGCCCAAGGGCCCGCCGGCCAAGACCAGGCGTTCATAGTCAAGACCGCTCATCAGCACCTTGACGCCTTCGCCCTCCCGGCCCAGCACGTTTTCCGCCGGCACCGGGCAGTCGGCGAAGACCAGCTCGCAGGTATTGGAGCCGCGCATGCCTAGTTTATCCAGTTTTTGCGCCGTCGAAAAACCCTTAAAGCCGCTCTCGACCATGAACGCCGTGATGCCCCGCGATCCGGCCTTCGGATCGGTCTTGGCGTAGACCACCAGAACTTTAGCGTCGGGGCCGTTGGTGATCCACATCTTGGTGCCGTTGAGGATGTAGCGATCGCCCTTTTTCTCGGCCTTGAGCCGCATCGAAACGACGTCGGAGCCGGCACCGGATTCGCTCATGGCGAGCGCCCCTATGTGCTCGCCGCTGATCAGCTTTGCGAGGTAGCGGCGTTTCTGTTGCTCGCTGCCGTTGCGGCGGATCTGGTTGACGCAGAGGTTGGAGTGCGCCGCGTAACTCAAACCGACGGAGGCCGAGGCGCGGCTGATTTCCTCCATCGCCACCACATGTTCGAGATAACCCATGCCGGCGCCGCCATAAGTATCCTCGACGGTGATCCCGAGCAGCCCCATCTTCCCCATTTTCCGCCACAAATGGCCGGGGAAATCGTTGTCGCGGTCGATATCGGCGGCGATGGGAGCGATTTCGGCGGCGGCGAAAGCGGCGACGGATTCGCGCAACAAATCGGCGGTCTCGCCCAAATTGAAATCCAGGGCCGGAAATTCACTAGCGATCATCACCGGGTTCTTCCGCTATGAGCGTTTCGTGGAAAGCTGGATAAACATCACTCTACCGCGAGTTTACGTATACATAAACGTTATAAAACGCCGCCGGCGCCTAGTGTGCCGGTTCAAATTAAATTCGGTGACAGCATACTTAATTCCAAGATCGGAGATTCCTCGACTTCCATGCCTGTCGGTTGGAATTAAGTATGCTGTCACCGAATTTCCAGGGCCTAAATGGCGGGCGGAAGACCACCGCGGGGAGACTTGCCTCCCCTGTCACTTGACGCAACAGATGATGATAAACACCTAGATAACCAAGACAAAAACTTGATCTCATGCTGCCTGTAAGGGAGGGGAATGAAAAAGCTGGAGATGCTTCCATCGTGGAGAATCGGTCACCCTGTTATCGACGCCGACCACGGCAAATTAATCGCCATCACCAACGATATTTTCGATACCATTGAAGACCTTGATTTCGAATTATGCGAGGAATTGCTTAAATCGTTCGTTGAACTCGCCAGGGATCATTTTAGGAGAGAAGAGAGGATCCTTATTGAAATCAAGTTTCCCGGCGCGCAAACGCATATCCAATATCATCAAGGGCTGCTTGAAAAGGCGGAAGAAACAAGGAAATTGTGCACGGAGATGGCGGATAGGCAGCGTCTGATCGAATGTTTCCGGGAATTAGCCGGGTTTTTGGTCGATGATGTCGTCAAAGGGGATATGAGTTTTAAGTCATTTATGATCGAGGCCGGTATCATCGAGCCGCGAGATTAATTCGCCCCCGGCAATGCCGCTTATTTTTCATCGCCGGCGGCGGACAAAAGGCCCGGGCTCTAAGACGGAACGCAGCGGGCTTCGACGCGGGCGCCGGTATCGATGGTGAGGGTTTGATAGCGAAGTTCGCCCTCGACGCGGGCCGTCTTCTTGACCGCGATGGCGGCGGCCCGGATGACGCCGCGAACAACACCGTGGATGATGATGGAATCGGCCCCCACGTCGCCTTCGATCCTCGCCCCTTCGAGGACCGTGATGGAGCGGGCGTCAACGTCGCCATCGATCAAGCCGTCGATTTTCAGGTTCCTCAATTCCGCCGCCGGCGGCGGGACTTGCGGTTCGTTCTGGTTAATGGAACTGCTCATCTGTCACTCTCCATTGCCGAATCGCCATTGGTGCTAATGGGAAAGGCTATGAGATATTTAGTAAATTATTCCACTGCTGTCCAAAACGTTTTGCAGTGATCGCTTTTCTCCAGAGATTACAATGCTCCCGTGCCCCTGACGGCGGGATATTGAGTTGAGGCCCCTTGTACGGCGTTTACAGGTGGCTGTCCAAGTCCGGGCAGAGCGAGCGTCAATTGTTCTTCTATCGGGATCGTGGGCGGGGTTTCGAAGGGCCAGTCGAGCCAGGCCTTGAGATCGCGGTAGGTGAACAGGTTCATGCGCAGCATGGCGACGAGATTGGAGAGCGACCATCCCGCCTTGGACAAGGTGGTGCAGCCATTTGAGCAACAGCATGGCGATGAGGGCTGTCCAAATCTGGATGCGAAGGGCGTTCTCGGTGGTGCCGATGAAGGTCTTGACCTTGAGGTTCTGCTTGAGCGCCTTGAAAAAGAGCTCGATCTGCCAGCGCTCCTTGTAGATGGCGGCGATGGTGGTGGCCCCGAAGTCGAGATGGTTGGTGAGCAGCACGATCTGGCGCTCCTTCTCGGCGTCCCAGACCACCACGCGGCGCAGTAAATGCGGGCATTTGGCAGCCGCCTTGATGCCGGCGGGGCGGATGATCCGGTCGCAGAGGATGTTGCGGTTCTTTTGTGAAACAGCGTGCAATTTTGACCCCCTTGTGGGGGTAAACAGCGTCGAAATTTGACCCCCCTGAATTTGCGAGAACTTTTCTCCGGCTGTTGATGGGACAGCTGGGAGCAACAGGGGAATGTTGATTGTGGAAACGATAGCGAGGGTCCGTCGGGATTATTTCGTGGATGGTAAGTCGATCAAGGCGATCATGCGGGATCGCAAGATTTCGCGGAACACGGTGCGGAAGATCGTCCGCGGCGGAGAGACAGCGTTCTGTTATGAGCGTCGGTCCCAGCCACGGCCCCGGTTGGAACCGTGTCTCGATGATCTGAACAGGTTGCTGGAAGAGAACGCCAAGCAGCCAGCCCGATGCCGACGGACGATCCGGCAGATCTGTGATGTTCTGCAAGAGAGCGGCTACGAGGGCGGCTACGACAGCGTCCTGAGGTACGCCCGTCAATGGGAAAGCGCACATACGACCGGGGCGCGGAATGCCTTCATTCCGCTGTGGTTCGCCCCCGGGGAAGCCTGTCAGTTTGATTGGAGCCACGAGGACATGCTGCTGGCCGGGATGCCGATGCGTATCAAGGTGGCCCATGTCCGGCTCTGTCACAGCCGGATGTTTCTGCTGGTGGCCTATCCGCGCGAGACGCAGGAGATGGTCTTCGACGCCCATGATCGAGCGTTTTCCTTGTTCGGCGGCGCCTGCCGGCGTGGCATCTACGACAACATGAAGACGGCGGTGGATGCGGTATTCGTCGGCAAGAAGCGGCAGTTCAACCGCCGTTTCGAGCGGATGTGCTCGCATTACCTGGTCGAGCCGGTGGCCTGCACGCCGAGAGCGGGATGGGAAAAGGGGCAGGTGGAGAACCAAGTCGGCAATGCTCGAAAATGGTTCTTCTCGCCCCGGCCTCGGTTCCAGAGCCTGGCGGAGCTGAATGCCTGGCTTGCGGATCGGTGTATGGCCCATGCCCGGGTCGCCGCTCATCCGGATATCCCGGACAAGACGGTATGGGAGGTCTTTGAGGAGGAACGCTCGGCGTTGATCCCGTATCCTGGTGCCTTCGACGGCTGGCGCGAAACCAGCGCGTCGGCCACCAAGACCTGCCTGGTCCGGTTTGATCGCAACCGCTACAGCGTGGCGGCGCAGGCGGCGGCGCAGGCTGTCCAGGTTCGGGCCTACGCCGAGCGGATAGTCATCCTCATGGATGGTGAGGTGGTGGGCGAGCATGCTCGGCAGTTCGGCCGTGGCAAGACCGAGTACAATCCCTGGCACTATCTTCCGGCACTGGTGCGCAAGCCGGGAGCGCTGCGCAACGGGGCCCCGTTCAAGGACTGGGAACTGCCGGCGGCGCTGGCCCGGGTGCGCAGGCGGCTGGGCGGTCACGACGATGGGGACAAGCAGTTCGTCGGCATTCTCGCCGCCGTCCTCGATGATGGCCTGCAGGCGGTGGAAGCGGCCTGTGCCGAGGCACTGGCGTGCAGGCTGTTCTCCCGCGACGCGGTGCTCAACATTCTGGCCCGGCAACAGCAGGGGGAACCTCCGCCCCCCATCCCCACGCCGGAGCACCTGACGCTGGAGGAGGAGCCCACGGCGGACTGTGCTCGCTACGACGGGCTCCGTGATCAGGCCGGAGGGGCGACCCATGGAACGCCATGAGGTTCTGGAGATGATGGTGGAGCTGAAGCTCCATGGGATGAGAGCGGTCTATGACGAGATCGTCACCGACGGCATCAAACGGAAGTGGACCGCGCAGCGGATCATCGGCACCCTGTTACAGGCCGAGGCCGCCGAACGGCGCGCCCGCTCGATCCGCTATCGCCTCGGCATTGCCAAGTTCCCTCTGAGCAAGACGCTCGGCGAGTTCACCTTCGCCGAAACGCCGGTCAACGAAGCCCTGGTGCGAGATCTTCATGAGGGCGGATTCCTGGAGAGCATGCGAAACGTGGTGCTGGTGGGCGGCACCGGCACAGGCAAGACCCATCTGGCCATCGCGATCGCCAGCCGGTGCATCCGCAAAGGGTCCCGGGGCCGCTTCTTCAACGTCGTCGATCTGGTGAACCGCCTGGAGAGGGAGGTCACCGACGGCAAGACCGGAAAGACGGCCGAGCAACTCATCCGCCTGGATCTGGTGGTGCTGGACGAACTCGGCTATCTGCCGTTCGCCCGCAACGGCGGCCAGCTCCTGTTCCACCTGATCAGCCGGCTTTACGAGAAGACCTCGGTGATGGTGACCACCAACCTGGCGTTCTCCGACTGGCCGCAGGTGTTCGGGGACGCCAAGATGACGACGGCGCTGCTCGACCGGCTGACCCACCATTGCGACATCATCGAAACCGGCAACGAGAGCTGGCGATTCAAGAACCGGACCTGAGCTCAGCCGGTACTGGTGCGGCGGCCCGGTTGCCCCGGTGGGTCCACAGGCACCTCCCACGCTGCTTCGCTTCGCGTACCGCAAAGCGCTACACGAAGCAGCGCGGGTCCCTCCTATGGACTACCGGGACAACCTCCGTTACGACAAAAAAGGGGGGGTCAAAATTGGACGCTGTTAGGGGGTCAATGTTCAACGCTGATTGACATTCAGTGATGTCCGTATAGACAGAGGCATGCCCTCCGTCCTGCATCGAATGTCGATGTGAGCTGGTCCCAGAAAATCGGACAGTCGTTTAAGGTGTATTCCGCCATTTGACGGAGGAATACGAGATGACGACACGACGACGGTTTTCAGCCGATTTCAAGGCCAAAGTCGCGCTTGAGGCTCTTCGGGGCGACAAGACGATCCAGGAGATCGCGACCAGACACAAGGTACACCCGAACCAGGTGAGCACGTGGAAGCGCCAGGCGATGGACGGTCTGGGTGCGGTGTTTTCCAATGGCCCTGACAAGACCCGGATGGACCACGATGATGAGGTCCACGATCTTCACGCCAAGATCGGTCAGTTGACGGTGGAACGGGATTTTTTGGCCAAAGGGCTCAAGCGATGAGTCGGGGGGAACGCAAGGCGATGATCAGCCGCGATCACCTTGGCCTGAGTTTGAGCCGTCAATGCGGTCTTCTTTCGATCAGCCGGTCGTCGTTCTATTACGTGCTGAAGGGCGAGAGCCCTGAGAATCTGGCGCTGATGCGGCGTATTGACGAGCTGTTTCTCAAGTATCCGTTTTACGGTAGCCGTCAGATGGTGCGCCAGTTGCGGCGCGAAGGCCTTTGCATCGGTCGTCATCGCATTCGACGCCTGATGCGATTGATGGGCCTGGAGGCCATCTACCAGGCGCCGAGAACCAGCACGCCGCATCCGGCGCATCGGATTTACCCCTATCTTCTCAAGGGGCTCACAATCGACCGTCTTAATCAGGTCTGGTGCGCCGATATTACCTACATCCCGGTTCAGCGTGGATTCCTATACTTGGTCGCCATCATGGACTGGGCGACGCGCCATGTTCTCGCGTGGCGGCTGTCAAACACCATGGATGCCGGGTTCTGCGTCGAGGCCTTGGCTGAGGCGCTGTCCCGATACGGCAAGCCGGAGATATTCAACACCGACCAAGGCAGCCAGTTCACCAGCTTCGACTTCACCGACGTGCTCAAGGATGCCAGCATCCGTATCTCCATGGACGGTCGGGGCCGGTGCATGGATAACATCTTCATCGAGCGTCTCTGGCGGTCGCTCAAGTACGAGGCGGTCTACCTGCACGAACTCACCGACGGCTTCAAGGCCGAACGGGTGATCGGCGAATGGATCGACTTCTACAACACCGAGCGGCCTCATTCCGCCCTCGACGGTCAAACACCGGCAGAGGCTTACGGGATCGGGCAGCCTATGGATATGATGGACAAGGCTCGCGCCTTGCCCACATCCCCACAGGCTCAACAACCGCAACAGGATGTGATAAACAGAATTTTGGCAGCTTGATCAGACACCGGAATACACCTTAACTGCGCTGCCAAACTGTCCAACAATGTGGGACCAGCTCAGAGCTTCTGAGAATGGTCCAACTGTTGTGTCCTGGTTTAACCTAACCATTCCGTATTAGTTGGGTAGTAAAATGGGTGACAAAGGCCAATCATATGCGACACAGGCCAGGCGCTTGCATTCGGAATGTCGGCTTAGCATGAGAAAGCGGAAGTTATTCAGGGGAGGCCCTGACAGTCGAATCTAGCCAGGAGGGGACGTGCCGTGGCGTTAATTTGAAGCCATCCAGCATGGCATTTGTCGGTTCCTAGAATACCCTCATCGACGTACAATCCCCCAAATTTTACGGGTTCGGGTATCATTTGGAGTGGTCTCAAGGTTTATTTAGGGAATGTCGGCTTCCACGGACGCTAATGGCGAGGAGGTAATACGGAAGCTTTTTGTGCTCCTCGACGAACTCGCCCTCATCTTCGAGGCCGGTGATACAGCACGGGCCGAGAAGGTGCTGCGGGAGGTCGTCGCCAAAGCCCCCGCCGCCTTTCCAGTCCATAAGCGCCTGGCCGACGTGCTCATCGCTCGGCGGCGGTTCGATGAGGCCGACACGATCTTGCTCCAGGCCCTGGAAACCGCCCCCAACGATCTCTCGCTCCTTGAGGCCCGTGTCCGCGCCCGCCCCGACTGCCTGGAGCCGCATCTCGGTTTCGTCCGCGGGATGCTGCACCGGGCCGTCATGCCGATAGCCGAGATGGCCCTCGACTTCACGCTCCGGGAGTTCCCCGACTCGGACGAGGCCTGGCGGCTGGCCCGCGACATGTTCGGCGACAAGGCGGAAGCGCGCTTCGCCGTCCCGGCGGCCGAGACGGTACTCTTCGGTTCGCCCCGCAACTGCGGCGGCGGCTGGGCCAAGAACGCCCTGATCGAGCTCGGCATCAGGGTCGACTCCGTTCCCCACGAGGTATTCTTCCGGCTCCGCGACCTGTGGGGCGGCCGGGCGCTGCACACCGTCTTCACCGAGGATGCCCAGGTCAAAGCCATTCTGCCGTCGCTGTTCTTCCGCAAATTCTTTGTCTTCGACCGGCGGCTGTTCGTCCAGGCGACCAACCATTATCCCCTGCACCCGGACTACATCCGCGGCAAAAGGGCCTTGCTCAACTACCGGAACCCCTGCGACAGCATCCTGTCGGCGCACCGCTTCCTGGGCAGCAAGCTCGCCTTCGCCGACTTCGCCAGGGGCGCCGTCCGCGACTGGCGGGCCGCTTTCGAGCCCTTCCTCGCGGCTCGGGAGGTGCACCTGATCCACTTTAAGGAATACCACCAACGGCCCCACGAGGTGCTCACCGGGATCACCGGGTTTCTGGGCATCGAAGCCGGAGAGGATGCCATCTCGTCGGCCGTCCACCATTCCTGCTTCGAGAATACGCGGCTCGCCGAGACAGCATTCCACGCCCTGGGGCTCAACCGTCCCCAGCATCCCGGCGTGTACGCCTATGGGGGCCGCTCCGGCGACCACAAAAAACTGCCGGAGCACGCCGAAACCTTTGCCTTCATCCATGATTCTCTCGCCGACCTGATCGAGAGGTTCGAAACATGAGGTTGGTCGAGGATTGCGATGACTACGCCGCCAAGCCCATTTCCGTTCCCATACTCCTTGATAAAATTGCCAATCTTTTGACTTGAAATGCCAAGGGGGATGGATGCGGATCATGAAGGCGGTGGAGGAGTTGCCTAGCCGACACGTCCGAGTTGGGTCCAGGCTGTGTCAAAACGTGAAGTCTGCTAGAATTCCATCATGTTGTTGGTGGGGGTTTTACGATGAAGCGTTTTGTTGAAGGCGAGGACCGTAGCCAGAGCACATTATTTCCCGAGCGCCTGGAAGATTATGTTGGCGAG
>MPMB02122517.1_pt1 | contig 12887 bp, 11 predicted proteins | sample 1617371 | NCBI WGS metagenome assembly MPMB02 (sample SAMN05944808, study PRJNA350692) | marine metagenome | biome: marine; feature: ODZ; material: water; isolation source: 300 m water sample filtered on 0.2 um supor filter | place: Pacific Ocean | collected 2012-04-08 | depth 300m m
CATACAAATCTCGAAGCAATGAATACAGTCTTTCCGTTTAAAAAAGTGATCGCCTACGATGTCAGCACCCGCCAAGCGAAACATCCGGCAGATTTTGCCGATAAGACCCTGAGACTTGAAGTGGAAATTGTTCATGACCCCCGTCTTGCTGTCAGCGGCTGTGACATTGTTGTGACCTCCGGCCCGATTCTTAAAACACCCCATGAAACCATCCGCGCGGGTTGGGTGGACGAAGGCACTTTTGCTTCCCTGGTTGATTTTGATTCTTACTGGTCGCGAAATGCTTTGAACCAAGCAGACAAGTGGACCACGGACCATCTTGAGCAATATGAGGATTTTAAAATAAAGGGGTGCTATAGCCAAAAGTGTCCGGAGGTATGTGCGGGGTTGGGCGAATTGGTAACCGGCAAAAAGCCCGCCAGCGAAAAACAGGAAGAAAAAACATTTGCCGTCAATTTGGGCCTTGCCATGGAAGATATGGCTGTCGCGCCGTTGGTTTTTCAACGTGCAATTGAGATGAACATCGGAACACGGCTGCCGCTTTGAACCAACTTACAAACTATTGAGGTGTTTCACCATGAGAATTGGTCGAATCTTTTCAGCCATCGACACACACACAGGGGGTGAGCCGACCCGCACAATAATCGGCGGGATCCCACACATCCCCGGCAAAACCATTGTGGATAAAATGACCCATTTGAAGGAGGAGATGGACTGGGTGAGGACCGCCCTGATGTTTGAGCCCCGGGGCCACAGTGTCATGTCGGGTGTCATCCTGACCGAACCTACCCGTCCGGAGGCTGACATCGGCGTCATTTTTATTGAAACTGGCGGTTATTTACCGATGTGCGGACACGACACCATCGGTGTCAGCACCGTTCTTGTGGAAACCGGCATGGTAAAAGTGGTGGAGCCGGTGACCCGTATCACACTAGATACCCCGGCTGGATTGACTCGCGTGAAGGTCGATGTGAAAAACGGGGTCGCTAAAAACGTCACATTCAGAAACATCCCTTCCTTTGTGTTTGCAGCGGATGTGATTGTTGATATCCCGAAATTCGGACAGACAAAAATGGATGTATCATATGGCGGAAATGTATACGCCATCCTCCCCGCTGATTCTTTAGACATGGAAATCCACCCTGAAAACGCAAGCGATATTATTTCAAAGGGAAAACTGGTAAGGGATGCTGTAAACGCACAGGTGAAGATCCGACATCCTGAAAAGGATTTTATTGACAGCTGCACCCATGTGGAATTTTACGGCCGTCCGACCACCGCGGGCGCACATGTCAAAAATGCCGTTTTCTTTGCCGACTGCGGTATTGATCGATCTCCCTGCGGTACAGGAACGTCTGCCAAAGTTGCAACATTATATGCTAAAGGCGAACTGCAGCTGAATGAGGATTTCGTCCACGAAAGCATTATCGGAAGTATTTTCAGGGCGAAAGCGGTTGAGGAGACCAAAGTGGGTCAATATGATGCCATTGTTCCGGAAGTTAGCGGAAAGGCCCACATAACCGGGATCAATCAGTTGCTCATCGATCCGGATGACCCCCTTCGGAACGGATTTTTGTTGAGTTAACGAAAGGAGAAAATTTTAATGGCACAATTGACAGTCTCGCAAAAAGTCATTTGCGAAAGATGCTAAAAAAGGCAGAGGCAATTTAAATGAAATGAGTACACGTACAAGTGCGGATGTGGTTGTCATCGGCGGCGGTGTAGTCGGGACGGCCGTTACCTACTTTCTGGCCTGCAACCATGTGGACGTTCTTCTGGTAGATAAGGGAGCGATTGCCGGCGGCACTTCAGGTCGGTGTGAGGGGAATGTCCTGTTAATCGATAAGATGCCTGGGTTTGACTGTCATTTGACCAAGCTCAGTCAAAACCTTTTCCCGGAAATTTCGGAAGAACTCGACTACCCGATCGAATGGACCCAAAAGGGAAGCCTGCTGCTCATAGAGAATGAAGCTGAAATGGAAGTCGCCATCGATTTCTGTCAGAAACTGGCCGGTGAAGGGTTGCCGGTCAGAATATTAGACAGACATGAGGTGCATGATGACGCACCCTTGCTGGCTGATGACGTGATCGGCGGTATGGAATGTGCAAGCGACGGTCTATTAAACCCCATGGCGTTGGCCCAGGGGCTCACTCACGGGGCGAAAAAGGCCGGGGCAAGGATTCAAAGCTTTTCCCCTGTGGTTGATATCGGTTTGGATCCCAATGGCCGCATCGAAAAGGTTGTCACGGAAACAGGGGAGATCCTGACCCGGCAGGTGGTGAATGCAGCAGGTATCTGGGCTCCTGAAATCGGAAAACAAGTCGGTTTGGAAATTCCAATCACACCCCGGCAGGGGCAGCTCCTCGTGGCCGAGCGTACGTTCCCGGTTGCCGGAAGAAAAGTGATGGAATTCGGCTACATGATGGCCAAGTTTGAAAGCAGCAGGTACAAACGGGATGTGACGCCGGAGATGGAAGCATACGGCGTTGCGTTGGTATTTGAACCGACCCAGGCCGGAAACTTTCTCATCGGCAGCAGCCGGCGTTTTGTCGGCATGGATACCGCCTGTCACATCGACGTTCTCCGCGCAATAGCCAAAAGAGCGATTCGATTTTTCCCGGTAATCAAACAAATTAAATTTATTAGAAGTTATGCAGGGCTACGACCGTATACACCGGATCATTTCCCGATCATTTCCGGCACCGATATCCCCGGATTTTATGTGGCTGCGGGTCATGAAGGTGATGGTATCGGCCTATCTTTGATCACCGGAAAACTGATCGCCCAGATGATCAGCAGAGAACCGTTGGCTATCTCAGTTGATCCCTTAAAACTGAGCCGATTTAAGGACAAACAAAAGGATATAGATGGATTCGGGCGAAAAATTCGAAATTAAAATTGATGACATCCGAATCGCGGCCCGAAAAGGCCAGACAATTGCCGAATCACTCCTCGCGAGCGGACTGAGAGTTTTTCGAAGGACAAAACAGAATGCCCCCCGGGGGGTCTACTGCGGAATCGGAATCTGCTTTGAGTGCCGGATGATCGTAAACGGCATCCCCAACGTCCGCACCTGTATGACCCCGGCCGAACCCGGATGCGAAATCAGCACCCAATATGATGCGGCTATGGATTGTACAAATGAATGAATTTGATTTGATCATCATCGGTGGGGGGCCAGCGGGAATCACAGCCGCAACAGAGGCGGTCCATCTCGGCGCTTCAGTCGCCCTCGTTGATGAAAACCGACATGTCGGTGGAAATGTATTTCATCATAGGAGCCGGGGACCGATAACCGGTCCGTCAGATAAAATTGAAACTCGGATCGGCGCTCAAATCCAAAAAGACTTTGATCAGGTTAAAGATAGAATATCCGTATACCTCAACACGGAAGTATGGAATTTTATCGATAAAAAGACCATCTCGCTTTACGCCAAAAAAAATCACGGGATTGAAGAAAAACAGATTACCGGGAAAAAACTGATTATCGCGGAGGGCGCCTTTGAACGGGTGGTTCCCTTTCCCGGGTGGACCCTCCCCGGAGTTTTTTCGATCGGGGGGTTGAATGCGTTGATCAAGGGAGGCGTTGTACCCGGAAAGCGGTTTTTAGTTGCCGGAAGCGGGCCTTTACAACTCGTAGTGGCCCACCACCTGATCAACGCCGGAGCGAAGATCGAAGCGATCGCTGATGCAGCTTCATTGACCGAAACAGTCGCAACCGCTTTCAGGTCTCTCACGAGCATCGGCGCCCAAAGGTTGCGATCGGGATTCGATTATATACAAAATATTCGAAAACAAAAAATACCGATCTATCGGGCCCGTGTAATCACAAAGGCATCCGGCATAAACGAAGTTGAAAAAGCGACTATCGTCCGTGTTGATCGATCCTGGCGCCCGATAAAAGAGACTGAAAAAGTCCTGCCGGTTGATGCAATCGCATATGGTTTTGGCCTGATTCCATCTACCACACTGACCCGGCTGTGTGGATGCCGGCATACATATGACGCACATCTCGGCTATTGGAGAGTCGAACACAACAACCAAATGGAAACCTCGATTGCCGGTGTTTTTGTCGCCGGTGACGGCCGGACGATCAAGGGATATGCTGCGGCCATCGAGGAGGGGAGAGTCGCGGCAACTGAAGCAGCGGTTCAGCTCGGGCATATCAGCCGAAATGAGGTTGAGCATTCACTCGAACCCGCCCGAAAAAAGCTAAAACGATTCCGGCGGTTTGGTCGAATCATCGATGCGCTTTCTGCAACAAGGCCGGGCGTTTTGGAGATTCTTTCAGATGATACGATCGTTTGCCGCTGCGAGGAGGTGACCCTCGGGAAGATTGCCTCGGCGGTGGCTGACGGCGCCATTGATGTAAACGACGTTAAAAGAAGGACTCGTCTGGGGATGGGTCACTGTCAGGGGCGCATCTGCGGCCAGCTCATAAATGAACTGATATGGAAATTTACAGGCGACAATAGGGCACGTGCATTATTTACCCCCCGTATTCCGGCCAAACCGGTTCCGTTTGAGGCCCTGACCGGCTGATCGATACCTTTTCGATCGAGCAACTCTCTGCAGTAAAACTCAAGAGCAAAAAAGAGAAAGTGATGATTTACAAACTTTTGAATCAAGCCCGAATAGGCAATTTCTAATCCAGCTGACAAAATCACAGAAGCGTTCTTAGATGAAGTTCCGCGCAGGATGGACGTGTTTGACATTGACACCAAACGAGCTTATCTGCTATCCTCCACGATCGAACACGGGGTTTCGTTTCCACAGTCCGGCACAATTCACTTTCAAACAAGGAGAAACAGACATGGGTGATAAAGGAAAAAGAGACAAAGGCAAAAAAGAACAACAGAAAAAAGCACAGCTTAGTCCAAAGGAAAAACGAAAATTGAAAAAAGAAAAGAAGCAATAAATGCCCAGCGTTCAACGGCATAAAACCACATGACGAAGGATTTTCTCATCGTCGAAAATAAAATCGGCGGTCAACGTTTCCCAGGTTGTCGCCCTGCACAAGTCATTCCTGACGGAGCGGATCAGCACAATTTCTGCGGACAAAACGGCTGACGTGGACTACGGTCTCCGTTTCGCGCTCAATTTGTAGGAAATGCCGTAAAAGCATCATGCGCATTCGCTGCTAAGGCTTTGAAAGCAGATGTAGTATACCCTGCTGAAGAGACAACAGCATGAATTTTGTTGCGGATGAAAGTGTTGACAGACAAATTGCTGTACGATTGCGTGATGACGGTCTTGTTGTATGATATGTAGCAGAAATGGCGGCTGATAGGGAAAGGGACGTCCATCGCTGAGCGCCCTCGTAAAACACTGGTTCCTTAAAATAGTGACTTTACCCTGCCCTACCCCAATGCACTTTGGATCAAACCTGGGTAGACAGTTTCAAAACGCCCTCGGAAGAGCAACTTTTCTCACCAAAATATTTTTCTTTGTCTTTTTTGATAGTTATGATCAGAGTGCTTATCAATCCCAATAAAAAACACCACTGGTGATTTTCAGGGCTCTTTCTGTTCCCAGTCTGTTTACCGAAAAGTGCCTTCTTGACAATACGACCAGCATCCGGTATATATTGGGATGTATTCGGTTGTCGAACACAACTCTAAGTTTTCACCTGCTTCGACCCAAAAAAGGGAACTCTTATCAATCCCGGCCGCGACGGTAAAAAGCGTTGTCTTTCGCCATCTATACTTCGCGCGGTTACAGGTTTCGCCTTCTGCTGCAGCCGGGCTGAGACGCGTGACCCAATCCACTCGGGGAAGGCGCCCCGCCGACCCGGTGCATATGAGCACTGTCCAATGAGCGAGTCACCGCCGATTCCCAAGGAAAAAACTGGAGACCATCATGAACATCGGCTTGCTGCTACCGCGTCACGCGCGCTACCGGGGAGACCACACCGCCCTGGTAGTGGGTAGCCAACGGTTGACTTACCAGCAGCTAAACGCCGTGGTCAATCGACTGGCTCACGCACTCCTAGACGCCGGTCTCAAGAAGGGCGACAAGTTCGCAACGGTTCTACCCAACTGCTTGGAGTCGATGACTGCCTACTGGGCGGCAGCCAAGACCGGCCTCGTGATTGTGCCGTTGAGCCCCCTGCTCCAAGATACAGGTCTCACCACCCTGCTCAGAGACTCCGACACCGGGCTGGTCTTCGGGGACACGGCCTTTGTCGACACCTTCGACCGTATCCGCGGTAACCTGGGTGCGATTCCCGATGACGGCTACATCCTGGTCGGAGACCCAAGCAGCCGACCGGGATACCGAACTTACGCTTCGTTCGTGGCCGGCGTGTCCGCAGATGACCCCGCCGACCCTGGGCTCGGCGATGATGATACGTACAACATCATGTACTCGAGCGGCACCACGGGCCTGCCGAAAGGGATTGTCCACACCCACTACATTCGGGCTATGTACTGCATGCTGTTCGCCCAGGCGTGGCGAATGACCCCGGAGAGCGTCGTGCTCCACGCGGGCTCCATCGTGTTCAACGGCGCAATGATTGACCTCATGTCGTGGATGTTCGTTGGCGGCACCTATATCTTGCACGAGACCTTCCATGCCGAACGCGTAATCGAGGACATCGAAAAGGAAAAAGTCACGCACTGCATCATGGTGCCGACCCAGATAATCGCCGTGCTTAACAGCCCGGCCTTTGATCCCAAGAAGTTTGAATCCCTGGAGATGTTGCAGAACCTAGGCGCACCGCTACTTCTGGAACACAAGCACAAGCTGAACGAAGTGCTACCCGGCCGGTTCTATGAGCTCTACGGGCTGACCGAGGGGTTCTTCACGATCCTTGACAAACGCGATGCCAAACGCAAGGAGGGTTCGGTGGGCGGGTGCTCGCCTTTTTTTGAGATCAGAATCTTGCAGGAAAACGGTGAGGAGTGTGCGCCGGGTGAGATCGGCGAGATCGTCGGCAAGGGTCCTATGCTGATGCCTGGCTACTACAAACGGCCGGATCTGACCCGAGACACTATCATCGGTGGCTGGCTGCACACGGGCGATGCCGGCTATCTGGACGGTGATGGGTATCTGTTCCTCGTCGACCGAATCAAGGACATGATCATATCCGGCGGCGTGAACGTCTATCCAAAGGATATCGAGGAGGTGATAAGCCGGCACCCGGCGGTGCGGGAGGTGGCCGTCTTCGGAGCCGCGGACGAGAAGTGGAGCGAGGTGCCGATCGCAGCGGTCACCCTGAAAGAGGGTCAGTCCGTCTCTAGGGACACCCTGGTCGGTTGGACCAACGACCGGGTCGGCGCCAAGTTTCAGCGGATACAGGGCGTCGCATTCTATGACGAGTTCCCGCGCAACGTCGCTGGCAAGACCCTGAAAAGAGAGATGAGGGAAGCTTACGAAAAACAGTGACAGACAACTACGGAACTTACCGGAGACCCGCACGGGCGTCCCTGACGGCACCAACCCCGCCCGTCCTGGACGAATGGGGAATGCTCTTAACTCACGGCACGTAGCGTTTCACAATGAAAAAAAGAAGCATACCTGGAAAATCTGATTTAGAAGCAATCAGAAATCAAATACTGGATTTTGCATGTGTGGCACATGATTTTCGAGCTGCAACAGATGAATTTCTCCACAATGGTGACTGGATTGGGGTATTTGTTGTGGAGTTCAGGGATCATCCGGAGGAAGAACGGTTACACTGTGAGGCACCATCGGGTGAGCATTTCGTCAGATTTTGGCTGGATCTAGAGATTGACACAGAGATTTGGGAAAAAGAACACGAAAACATCCTTCGAGTGGCATCACGTTACGATGTGGCTGTCGATCCTGCCCCCGCAGAGGGAGAAGAAGACAAACGCCTTTGTCGTCTGTATTCAAGGGCATGGATACCTAGTTTCAGCCAGCGCATCTTTGGTCTGACCTTATCCAATCTCATGGAATGCAAAGGCGCTGTGTTGTCAATGTTTTCAGACCAGCCAAGGGGGCATGTCTGTTCTTAACCGAAGGCATAACCCATGAAGGACAAGAAGATCTGTTGGGCAGGATCACAGGGCGAACACGATGATCCTGTTATCCTGTCTCGGTTTCTGATTCTGGTTGTTTTCCGTTTCTCCGTCTGTCGACAACAAAGCCCTGGAGCAAATATTCCCCGCCAAGGCACGGGATTTTCGACCGGCACAAGATAAAGAATAACCTGGCTTGAGTTTTTATCTTTCGATGTAAAGATTGACAAATAAACGCTTACCGAAGCATCACGCACAAAGAAATTTATTCAGGAACTTGCTGAATCCACAGACAAAACCGATTTGAATTCAGTTATTATAATGCCTGTACCAAATGAAGGACAAATGAGGGGCAAAGGTAGGTGGAATGGCGGCTCGCGCAGGACTTTATATTTGTTAAAAGGAACAAATTCATGACATCAGAACTAAGAGACAGTGCAAAACGTGTTCAGGATTTCCTTTTATCCAAAGGTTTCTCCTTCAACGTCAAGGAACTATCCAGTTCAACAAGAACTGCGCAAGAGGCCGCTGATAGTATTGGGTGTACAGTGCACCAAATAGCTAAATCTCTCGTGTTTAGAGAAAAGGAAACTGACCTTCCAATTCTTGTCATAGCATCTGGTTCACATCGAGTAGATATTATAAAAATCGAAAAATTGACTGGTTTGAAACTTGGCAGGGCAGATGGAGAATATGTGAAAGAAAGAGTCGGATATGCAATCGGTGGTGTACCACCAGTAGGCCATACTGAACCCTTGGAAACCATATTGGATCCATACTTGAAGAAATATGAAGTAATCTGGACTGCAGCAGGCACTTCATTTGCTGTTTTTAAACTAAAGCCTAAAGATTTAGAACCTCTGACAAATGGAAAATGGGTTGAGTTATCAGAATAAATATAACGTATTGAGGATGTATATCGGTTTATAAGTTCAAGCAGTTTTTTATGTAATTTTTCTATATGAATATTATCAAATTCATGTCCTTTAATTTTCACACGGAGACTGGGCCTTGTATGCCCCGCTTCAGCAGGGTTCGTCGGCTTGCAGCTTAGCAGAATAGATTCGCAATCATTCACACGTTAGATGCTTTTGAGGTCCGTCGTTGCTGCGTTCGAGGCTGTTAGCGGAAAAAATATATCACTTGGCACATCAATAATTTCATGCCATTCTCATTGGTCAGTCAAGTTTATTAATATGGTCAGGTAGCCCAAAATAATCGATTTCATACAACAATTCAATCCCATTATACAGGCGTTTATTGCCACACTTTTTACCTGGGACATAACTGCTGCAGGTGCGGCACTTGTTTTTCTACAAGAGCTGTAAACCTAAAGATTATGAATTCAATGCTCGGCTTTGCTGCTGGAGCCATGATTTTTGTTGTGGTGAAGGAGCTAATTCCGGAATCTTAAAAAACTATGCAAACATCGACTTAGTGACAATGGAAACAATGATCGTTTTTTCGGTAATGATGATTCCCGATGTGTCTTTGGGGTAATGGGTCTAAATTTATCATTAACCAAGAAAGGAGGGTTTGAAAATGCGTGATTCAAAAAAGTTAACTACAGCATTTGGAATACAGGTTGACGACGACCAGAACACCATGACCGCCGGTAACCGTGGGCCAGTTTCTTATGCAAGACGTTCACCTTCTCAAAAAGCTTTCTCATTTCGACCGTGAACGTATCCCTGAGCGCGTTGTGCACGCCAAAGGAGCAGATGCAGATGATTATGGATAAAAAAAAGCTACGGAAACAAATCGAGTTCATAGAGGAAATCGACAAATTGAAATCTATCATCAGGCGAACTCGCTTATTAGATGACTCCCGTTATGAAAATGATGCAGAGCATTCATGGCATCTCGCGATGATGGCTATTGTGTTATCTGAACACGCAAATGATAAAAATATCGATTTGTTAAAAGTAATTAAAATGTTGCTTATTCACGATATACCTGAGATTGACGCGGGTGATACATTTCTGTACGACAAAGATGGCCGAATAGACAGTGTAGAAAATGAAAAAAAAGGTGCTGAACGAATTTTCAGTATCCTTCCGAGTGGTATGACAAAAGAACTTATCGGGCTTTGGGAGGAATTTGAAAAAAAGAAAACGCCGGAAGCAAAATTTGCGGGGGCCTTGGACAGGCTTGAACCATTGCTGCAGAACTACAACACCGGTGGTCATGCATGGAAAAAACACGGTATCGTCAGGTCACAAGTTGAAAAAAACAATTTGACTATAGTGCATGGCTCTCAAACTTTATGGGATCTCGCTCAGAGTTTAATAGACGAAAGTGTCGAAAAAGAGTATTTGGAAGACTCGTAGAAAAAAAAGTATGCGGGTCAAAAAAATGGTCGGCCATTAGCAGGAAAAACGGCTCTTGCAGGTATGCTCTGGCCCATAGTACTGAAAGCCCGTTTTCTTTTTTCCAATCCCGGTTAAAAACAGGGGTGATGCGACACCCCAGTCGTCTGGTCAAACCAGCCAAAAAGATGCGAACTATCTTCTCCCGGTATCCGGTGACCACATAAAAATCGTCCGCTCCTGCCTCCATGGCAATGCGGATAACCCGTTCAATCAAGGGTAACCCCAAAACGGAGAATCAGGAGTTTGCTGTCACCCGGCTGCCGTAGACGGCTGCCCTTGCCGGCGGCGATGATCAGGCACTTCATCGTGCCCATTTGCTCAAACTCCGCTGCGGTTGATCGCCTCATAATCGTGTCACAGAAGCAAGACCTAACCCACTTTTTTCAGTCTGTTATGACTTAAGCAGCCATTTTCGTTAATGAAGTCTTCAACCATGGTAAAGGCCTCATCGTCGCTGAACTGGCGCGCAGGATGTTTGCAGAAATAGGCTGACGGTGCCTCAAGTACACCGCCCTGGCCCCGGTCCAAAGCCAGCTTTGCACAGCGGATAGCGTCAATGGCGACACCGGCTGAGTTGGGTGAATCAGCCACGGAAAGGCGCATTTCCAGGTTCATGGGCACGTCACCGAAAAGCTTGCCCTCCATGCGAATGAAACAGACCTTGTTGTCTTTCTGCCATGGAACATAATCACTGGGACCGATATGGATGTTTTCATCCTCCAACCGCCTGGCGGCCACAGCCTGAACAGCCTCGGTTTTGGATTTTTTCTTCGTGGCCAGACGCTTTCGCTCCAGCATGTTGAGAAAATCGGTATTGCCCCCGGTATTCAGCTGGTACGTACGCTCCAGCTTGACGCCGCGCTTCTTGAAAAGATCGGTCAGAATGCGGTGGGTGATGGTAGCGCCCATCTGAGACTTGATATCGTCACCGATGATAGGAAGATTTTTATTCGCAAAGCGCTTGACCCACACCACATCGCTGGCAATAAACACCGGAATGTTGTTGACAAAAGCAACTCCGGCCTCCAATGCGCAATTAGCGTAAAACCGGGTGGCGTCTTCTGAGCCAACCGGAAGATAGTTTGTGAGGATTTGGGCGCCTGACTCCTTGAGTACCTGGACAACTTCAACTGCGGTCGGCTCTGGTTTATCGGACAGAACGAAAGTATGGTCGTCGGGATAATCCATCATATGGCTCGCAACTCCGTCCAAAATTTTGCCCTTGCGAATGGTTATGCCGGATTTGGAAATTTCAGGACAGAAAACCGTCGTGCAGTTGGGTTTGGCAAAAATGGCTTCATGCACATCACGGCCGACCTTGCGTTGGTCGACATCAAAAGCCACAACGACTTCAATGTCTCCAGGCCTATACCCATTGATCTCATAGTGCATCAGGCCAATGGCGTCTTCCGGGCTTCTATCCCGGTAATAGTGGATTCCTTGAATCAATGAGCTGACACAGTTGCCAACTCCGACAATTGCAATTTTGATTTTGCCCATATTGATTAGTTCCTTTTGATGATTTGGTGTAAAAGGTATCCACTCAGATATAGGTTTTCTCCAAAGTGGGGATCTGGCCGGGGTCACCGTCCCATTCCAAAAGATTTTTCGGAAAATAGTTGGTGTTTTGGATAAAAGGTGTCTTGAAATAGAGTCCCGGTGAGGTCTTGGGCGAACCGATCACTCTTCCGAATTGAGTGATAACGACCTGCTCCGTCTCATCGATCGTGTAGGCGGACGCAAAGATTAAAAATACGGTTACAATAGCGACTATGATGATGATAGTTTTTGATTTCATTTGATTACACCGCTTTGTTTCCCAAGGTTAAGAAAAGGAAGAATATTTTGTTGATCCGAATCGAGGATATATTTCTGACCCAGTTTTGGAAAAACATCCTGAAGCATCTCAAGGTAAAGCCGCCTTTTGGTTACATCTTTTGCATTGACATACTCTTTGTACATCGCTACAAATCTTGCCGCGTCACCCTCGGACCGGTTGACCCGGTCGAGGGCATACCCCTCTGCAGCCTTTATGGTTCTTTCCGCCTCACCCCTGGCCTGAGGAATTTCCCTGTTGTAATCCTCCTTCGCCTGGTAGATCATCTTCTCTTTTTCTTGAATTGCCTGGTTGACTTCATTAAATGAAGACTGAACCGGACCCGGAACATTGGTCTTTTTCATCTCTATCGTGACGATATGAATACCGGTTTCCGCATGATCCAACTCCTTCTGAAGGACGGATTTTGCCTCAACCGCTATTTCATCCCGTTTAGAGATGACTTCATTGATGCTCCGGTCACCCACCACCAGCCGCATACTCGCCTCGGACATATCGATGAGGAGTCTCCTGACATTTCGAACTTTGAACAGGTATTTGTACGGATCTTTTATCCGGTACTGAACGATCCATGGGACAATGCCCACATTCAGATCGCCGGTCAACATGAGGGACACATTTACACCCTCGCCCTCAGACGCGAACCGGCGCCGCTCGGTGGCCCTGGAGGAACGAAACCCAAACTCTTCTTTGTA
>MPMB02189632.1_pt1 | contig 12766 bp, 15 predicted proteins | sample 1617371 | NCBI WGS metagenome assembly MPMB02 (sample SAMN05944808, study PRJNA350692) | marine metagenome | biome: marine; feature: ODZ; material: water; isolation source: 300 m water sample filtered on 0.2 um supor filter | place: Pacific Ocean | collected 2012-04-08 | depth 300m m
AATTATAAGCAGGGATAGCGTATTTTCCTGCCATTGCCTTTTTGAACATCTCTCTGGTGTTCTCAAGACCTAATTCTTTGTAGTGTACTGACATTGTATTCTCTCTTAATTAAATTAATTACTAGGTTTTTCTGGTTGTTGAGCCTGTTAAATCTGGTTTTCAATTTCCGTTAATAATTGTTGATACCACTCCTTGCTTGTATCAAACGGTTTACCACCTTTTATGCGACTAAATTCTATAAGACTCATTTCATTGTTTTTATCTTCGTCCAACCCGGCGACACCGCTTGCTCCTGCTAAAGCTTGTTCCGCCGCCAAAGCCGCTGATCGTGTGATCAGTTCAACATCATATTTGTTCGGCGCAGCTGAACGGGCAAAATATCCACTTTTTTGGACAAGGACTTTTTCTGCGTTTAATTTTTTCTTGAATTGCTGGGCGAACCATTGGCCGGGGTTGACCTCATCCAGTCTTACGTGCCCGAAGGCATCCCTGGGGACTTCTTCACCTTTGGCTTCCATTTCCTTAATAATAGCGTTCACCCCGGCGCCTTCACTCAAGAAAATATTCACACCGTCTTTTTCAGCCATACGTTTATTCAAGCGTACACATTCACTTTCAAAATCCAATTCTTCTTCCGGGATATAAATAGCATCAACATCCCAGCGGTCTTTCGTTATCAGCATGCTATCAATAAACAATTTATTACTTAATCGTTCACGATATTTTTTGGCAGTTGCTGCCGTGAGCCAGCCACAATGGCGGCCCATGACTTCATGGATCAACAGTTGACGGGTGCTGGTTGTATTTTCGTTGGCGATATTTTCAAAAAAGAGTGCACTCTGTTCCGCGGCTGTATCCGCACCCAGTGAACGGGCAATGGGATAAACATCATTATCTACTGTTTTAGGTAATCCCACCACAGTCAAATTATGGCCGCTATTCTCGAGATAATTTGCCAATTCTGCCGCCATGGTATTCGTATCATCCCCACCAATTGTGTGGATGATATCCACACCATCTTTTTTGAGCTGATCAGCGGCAACTGCAATGGGATTTTCGCCTTCATTTATATAACCATTATTTACACAATTTTCTGCATTGGTGAGTTTAACCCTGCTGTTGCCAATAGGACTCCCACCGTATTCCAGGAGCGTATCCGCGTGTTCAAAAGCATTTTCAGGGAATATAATCGAATGCCCCAGCAGCAGTCCGCGGTAACCGTTTAAATAGCCAATAAGATCGGCGTCCGGTTCCTTGGCATGGTATTCCTTTATCAATGCGCCAATGGACGCCGCAAGGCAGGGCGCGAGTCCGCCGGCAGTTAGGAAGGCAATTTTCATTTAAACAATCGTATGCTGTTTATGTGCTTGAAGTCTGTTATTTTTCGCTGTTAATTAAACTGATTACAGATGAAAAAAATCATGTGGCAACCGTCTGTGGAGCAAATTCAGCGTTCACAGATGTTCAAATTTAAAGAATACATCAACACTAATCATGGGCTAAATCTTGATTCTTACCAGGATTTACATGAATGGTCCGTAAACCAGATCCCCACATTCTGGGAAGAAGCCTGGAACTATTTCGATATTATCCATGGAGAACCTTATACGCAGGTTGTAGATGATGTTTCCAAAATGCCTGGAGCGAAATGGTTTGCCGGTTCACGTCTGAACTTTACAGAGAACCTCTTGCGTCGCAGGGATGAAAAATCAGCCATTTTGTTCAAAGGGGAAGGCCAGCCTGTACGTAAAATAACCTATGCAGAACTATATCGATCTGTCGCCCAAACGGCCCAGGCGTTAAAAGATGCCGGTGTGGAGAAAGGCGATCGTGTGGCTGGCTTTGTTCCCAATATGCCGGAAAGCATTATTGCCATGCTGGCGGCCACATCCATTGGTGCCATCTGGTCTTCCTCTTCCCCGGATTTTGGGATCAAGGGTGTCTTAGACCGCTTTACGCAAATCGAGCCAAAAGTCCTATTTGCCGCAAATGGCTATTTTTATAATGGCAAGGCCCATGATTCCCTGAAAAAATTGGAGGGAATTCTAAATGATCTCTCCAGTGTACAAAAGGTCGTGGTGATTCCATATACCGAAGATGAACCAGATATCAGTACTGTGAAGAACAGTATTTTATTCTACAACTTTATGGATAATGATGTAACATCAATCGACTTTGCACAACTTCCCTTTGACCACCCGTTATATATCATGTATTCATCGGGAACGACAGGCTTACCTAAATCCATCGTTCATGGAGCCGGTGGAACATTACTACAGCATTTGAAAGAATTGTGCCTCCATTGCGATATTACTGAAAATGATACCGTTTTTTATTTTACAACTTGCGGGTGGATGATGTGGAATTGGCTGGTGAGCAACCTGGCCATTGGCGCTACACTGGCGCTGTATGATGGTGCTCCATTTTACCCGGATTCTAACGCCATGTGGGCCATGGCCGAAGAACTGGGCATTACTGTTTTTGGGACCAGCGCCAAATTCATTGCCGCCAGTGAGGATGCGGGAAATAACCCAAGAAAAACGACTGATCTTTCATCTGTACGGATCATTCTCTCTACTGGCTCTCCACTTATGGAAGAAAATTTTGATTATATTTATAAAGATGTCAAAGAAGATGTTCAACTGGCATCCATTTCTGGGGGAACAGATATTATCTCCTGTTTTGCCGGTGGCAGTCCCATGCTGCCAGTGTACCGGGGCGAGTTGCAATGCAGTGGCCTGGCCATGGATGTAGATGCCTTTGACCTTAATGGCAATTCCATCCGTAATGAAAAAGGTGAACTGGTCTGCAAGCAGGCTTTTCCTTCTATGCCCGTTTATTTCTGGAATGATACTGACGGCAGTAAATACCATCATGCATACTTTGACAAATTTGAAAACATCTGGTACCACGGGGATTATATAGAGATCAGTGACTACGGCGGGGTGAAGATCTATGGCAGAAGTGATGCGACACTGAACCCCCAAGGTGTTCGGATCGGAACAGCCGAGATCTATCGAGTGGTTGAAAAGATGAAAGAGTTCAATGACAGTTTGGTCGTGGGTGTTCAGAAAGAAGGAGATGAACAGGTGGCCCTATTTTTGAAAATGAATGATGGTTGTGAGCTTACTGAAGAATTGATCAAAGCTATCAGGTTATCCATTCGACAAAATTGTTCTCCACGACATGTTCCAGCGATCATACGACCTGTAGATGACATTCCCTATACTATCAACGGTAAAAAAGTGGAACTTGCTGTGAAAAAAGTAATTCATGGCGAAGAGGTCACCAACAAGGATGCCCTGGCCAACCCGGAAGCACTCGAGTGCTTTAAGGATATACTCTGATCATTCCAATACTCACATTTCTGGTCTCCCTCGCTTTATTTTGGGGAGCCGCTAAAAAAGAAAAACAGGTCATCTATTCCATCCAGGCTGCAATTATCTATGCATTTCTGACCACCGGCTGGTATAATATTGAACATAACCCCCATTTGTTTTTGTGGTTATGCAACATTACAGCTGTGATTGGACTTTTTCTTTCGTTTAGATATAATCAAAAACTGTTTGAAATCTTTTTTTACTTTACCTGGACGGGGGATTTGCTGACGCTGTTGATCTGGCCCAACCCTGTCAGCCCGCCATTGGCAACTTATCCCTTATCATGGGCTGGATTCGTTCTAAAACATTCAGCGCCCCTTGCATTAACGATTTTATTCATAAAACAGGGACGATTACTCAATAGGGATGCTGCCTGGTCTGCTTTAAAAGCCATGTTGGTATATGCTGGTTTTATTGCAGTTTATGATTTTGGATTAGGTCAAAATATTCTTGATTTCTGCTATCCATCGATTGAAATCATGAAGCTATTCGGCCCGTGGCCATATTATATAATCGTTAATATATCATTAGCGCTGCTTTGGTATTATATAATTCACATGATTACAATACGCATCAAGATCGTTAAGATTTCGTAAATTACAACACCATGGCGGCTGCCTTATCCCTTTCTTTGGGAGCTTGCGATCAAAGCGTAGCCGCCTTTTTTATTTTACTCTCCCCTGCCCCTCTCTTTAGAAGAGAGTGGTCTAATGGTGAGTTGCAATGGAACCCAATTTAATTCCATGGCGTACAAGCCCAAGATCGCAAGCGTAAACTCAAAGAAAGGAGCACGCCATGAAAAAAAACGATAACAGTTCAACGGGAGCGTTTATAATCTCCCTGACCTTCGCTGTGGTAGTTTTCACAGCACTTTACATCCAGCATAAACCAACCGTTCAATCCGAATTGGCAGAAGCATCACCATTTGAAGAAGAAGTGGTTGTTGAAAAGTCGAATGCTATTGAATGGGTGGAAGAAGAGGTTATCACTCCGGAACTACCAAAGGTGATATCCTTTGCACAGGCCTATGCCATTGCCCGAGAAGCATTGGGCCCCGGCCAGGTCTTTACCTGGAACGGGAACCAGTATTCAACCAACACTGCAGAAGAAAATGTGCAGAATGTTGAAGAACCGGAACGAACACAGGATCTGGCAGAAGGACAGGATTCACCGACCCTCTCCCACACACTCACTCCGTAACTGCAACAAAAAGCCCCCTGGAAACAGGGGGCTTTTATTTTTTTATGATCTTCCGGATCTGTGTTCTGTGCAAGTATTGATGCCCTGCCGCAAGGCAAAGCCATTGAAATGAATTCAGCGGCCCCAGCCAGGGATGGTCGAATTTCATGGCTGAACTGCGGTGGTAGCGCTCATCGCTCATGACCGTGATAAATTCATCCTGGAAACCGTTGAAACGGCCGATAATCTCTGTCCCTGTTTTTTCCGACGGTTTTACATCGGCAATATCGAGGTCCTTATTGGGTACTTTTTCTTCATTCAGACTGATAATGATTTCTTTTAACTCCCGGCCCACTATGACCAGATGCTCCAAGACCATCACCGGGGACCAAAACCGTGAACTATCTTCCAATCCACGCAGCCTGTCGATCAACACCTGGGTTAGTAATTGATCGTTATTCAAAGGTTCGATCAGTGCTTTGATATTCTGGCCTTCTTCGTGAAACAGTTCCACACCGGAATGCCAGGTCATGGTGCGGACATAATTGGGAAAGGTTACATAGCGCAGGTAAAGTGTTTCATACCAAGGCAGGCCTGCACCGGGTTCATCAAGGGTTGGCGATACCGGCATTAAATTTTATTCAACGCCTGTTCCAAGTCAGCAATCAAATCATCCCCTGCTTCGATACCGATGGACAAGCGAATGAGCTTATCCTTGATTCCAGCGCAGGATCGCTCCTTAACTGACATGCCGGAATGGGACGTCTGCACAGGACGAGTTACCAGTGATTCCACTCCGCCCAAGCTGGGTGTATTAATGAATAATGTTAAATGGGCTATGAACCTGTCTGCATCATTCACATTGCCGTCAATTTCGAAACTGACCATGCCGCCGAATCCTTCAAGAAGTTCCCGGGCACGTGCATGACTGGCACTGCTTTTAAGACCGGGATGATTAACTTTGCTCACTTTTTCATGATTTTCCAAGAAGCCGGCGATATCCAGTGAATTACTATTCTGGCGAGCCATGCGAATTCCCAGCGTTTTCATCCCGCGGTGCATGAGGAAGCAGGCGTTGGGATCCAGCGAACCACCAAGGTGATTCAATTTATGGCGAACCCTCGTGATCAATTCCGTTGAACCGATAGCCGCACCGGCAACAATATCTGTATGGCCGTTCAAATATTTAGTGGCGCTGTGGAGAGATAAGTCAAAACCATGCTCCAGGGGACGGTAATTTACAGGCGACGCAAATGTATTATCAATCAGGGAGAGGAGATTATGTTCTTTGGCAAATTGCACAACAGCATTGAGGTCCAACACATCTAATAGCGGGTTGGTGATTGTTTCCACATAGATCAGTTTTGTTTCAGGGCGCAGTTTATCTTTCCAGTTGCCGGGATCACAACCATCGATAAAATCACATTCTATCTCAAGATCCGGAAAATCCTTATTAATAAGATCATGTGTACCGCCATACAGTGATTCATGGGCCAGGAAATGATCACCGGATTTAAGAAAGGCCAAGAGTGCCGCTGAAATGGCGGCCATCCCGCTGGAGGTGACCAGTGCATCTTCGCCATTTTCCAGGGCGGCCAGTTTCTCATGGAGGACTTTATGGTTGGGGGTATTGTTCAGGCGAATGTATCTTAAATCATGGTAATCTGTTTCACCTTCGAATTCAAAGGTAGAAGATTGAAAAATGGGCATACTCACTGCACCGCCATAGCGCTGTTCGGGCTCGCCCGCATGAATGAGTTTTGTATCTATTTTATGATTTTTGGACATGAAATATTTCGGATCGTGAATGAGAATGTAGCCCTAAATTAAAAAAAGGGCAATGGAGTCAATTGTGTGTTTGAGTTTATTATTTTCCTTATTAGTATTTTTATGAATATATTGTTGTATGAATTGAAAATTAAATGATGGCAAAAGATAAACAATATAAAGGCAGTCAAGCAAAAGTTGATGCATTGGTCAAAAAATTGATCAAGGACAATATGTATGACCCTAACGATGAGGAACACTGGCTTATCGATGAATATGATAGATTTAATCACCATGCAAAGGAATCATTAAAGGTGTTTGAAAAATATTATGGTGCAGTATGGGACGACCTGAAAAAGCGCAGGCGCATGGATATAGAAATATTTGAAGAACACCTGGAACACCCAAATTATTATCTGCTGGATCTACTTGTTTACGATTTTATCAAAAAAACCGTAAAACGAAAAGAATTGAAATCGCCACTAATGCTGCAAAAACTGCAAATTGTTTATATCAATGACAGGATAGTTTTAAACTAACATTTATACTCTTAAAGTATTCCTTGCAGAAAAAATCTATTCCACGGAATGATTAGAAGTTGTAAGTCATTTTAACGCCAGCATAATTATTTCGCAAATTCATTTCAGGAGCGTAACTCAAATTCAATTGTTTACCATATTTATAGCGCACGGCATCTCGTTTTTCTTCAATGATCTTGGCGCCATGATACACATCATAGATCACATCTGTTATCAATAGACCGACGCCCAACAAGACCAACCATCCGCCTCCACCGCCTTCATATTCTTTTTCCATGGGTTTTAGATCATAGGTCACATCGCTGCCCACCATGCCTGTGGGGATCATTTCATAGCGCATTTCGCTGTCGTCTTCACCTTCTATGTACACTGTATATTGTGATTCCGGCCATTCGCCTTCGTCATCACCACGCATGGCGGCTCCGGCAATGATCATACCGATGCTCCCCAATGCTACTCGACGGATCCGTTTGGCTGTTTTTTTATCACCGGCATAATCATGGATCAATCCCGGTATGGGTATTGATGACAGCGCTATGCCGATAGTCAAACGGCGGTTCATATCACGGTATTCTTCGAAGGTCATTCCTTCCGGTATGGGCGTTAAGGGAGATTCATTCAGTATGTCACCGCCCAATGATTGGGAGTTGACTGCACTTGAAAGAATAAACAATACGATTAAGATTTTCATAACTTACTCTTTGGTTTCAATTTCCAGTCCTGTAGTTGAAAATATACATTGAATATAATTTAATCATGAATCATTCTTTCAATAACATTACCCACAGCTTTTTTATTAGTATATTCTACACCAAGCAGTGTACTGATGGTTTTTGCTATTTGTGAACTGTATAGAGTTTCCATATTTTTTGTTTCACCCAACGGGGGTGTATCCGGCCCCAGCACCGCGAGCCACACTTTTTCAGCCCCTTGCACGTCACTGCCGTGGTGGCGCCAGTAATCAATTGGATCATCACCCCGCCCGTGATCAGTGGTAACGATCAACGTTGTTTTATTTTTATAGCGGTAGTCGCTCTGGACCCATTCCCATATATTTTGAATAAATCCATCGAGAGCATTTGCCGCATTTAAATATTGACCATATTTTCCCTCGTGGGCGTATTCATCTGTTTCATCAAATGCTATATACAGGAACCGGGGTTTATGCCGCTGCAGGAAATCAAACGCATATTGATAAGTAAAGGCATCATAGCGAACTGAACTCCAGGGCACGGGCACCTGGAACAAAAGTTCATTGAGCAGTTTAGCCTTTTGGCTGACATAGGCTTCCTCAAACTTTTCCATCCCGGAATTAACTGTGAATCCGGCCCGCTGCTCATTGATAATATAATCAAACACATCCCAGGAGCAGAAAGCCGCCACTTGCCCTTTAAAGCCCGGCTGGTTATGGATGTACTCCAGCACGGTGATGTTGGGATTATTTTCCCTGGCATTGCTGTTGCGGGTTGAATCCACATAACCTACGAGTATTTCACTATACCCGGGATAGGAAAACCAATGAGGATTTTTCAACTCCACCGCACTTCCCTTTTGCACGTTGCCAACCAGCTGGCCATGATCTGCAATTGTGCTCCAGAAAAATGGCAACAATTTTTGTCGGCGCTGGTTTTCATCATCATCCCAAAATCGGTTTACAATCCTGGCGCTGTCTTTGGTAAATGTTTTATTAAAAATCAGCGAGCTGTCAGCACCCGCAAATACTTCCTGCCAGCGGATACCATCCAAGGTGATCAGTATAACATTTTTGGTATTGAGCTTCGCCTCAACCGTCACAGGCATTAATAAAAATGCGAACAGGGTTATGAAAAATGATCGCTGCAATCCGAAATTCATTATTATTTTTCCTTTAACAGTTTTTTATTTCCTGTAGCCAGACCTGGACGTTTTTCATGATCAGTGTAAGTATCAGGGCAATGAGATTAAACGTCAGAACTATACATATAATGCTGAAGCGAATCAGCATGCCAGCCATCATTAATCGATAACTTTATATACCTTGTCAGTCTTGCGCACTTTTTCGCTTACTTTAATACCTAAACTGTCATTTTTCTTCACTTTCTCAACCTGTTCATGTTCAATCTGCATCGATTTAACTGTTGTGGTAAAATCCGTGGTGTGACCTTTGAAATGAACTGTATCACCTGTTTCTAGGGACCCTTTTGTCATTTCAATGATAGCAACGTTTATATTTTTAAAATAATTGGATATATAACCGATTTCCTGTTCTTTCATTTTATTGATTCCTTTTAACGTTTTACATTAATCAATTACTAAGTCCGCGATCAGCAAACCATCTGCATATGTGCCTTGGAGTACAATGGTATTGTTGTCTACTAAATAAGAATCGATGATATTCTGGAATTGTAAAAAGGAAATGACAAGCAAATTGATAAAAATTATTGCGGAAAAATTGGTTTTATTTATTCCTGGTTTTTTCATTTTCATCACTCGTAAAGTTTAAAATAGTAAGGGGAATATAGACACTAGATCCTTTATATCAAATTGACTGTTATCTTCTTCTTTCATGAAATAAAAAAGCCCTATCCTCCAACAGGCGGATAGGGCTTTGGTCTAAAACTTTAAGATGGGTAATAGACTAATCTATAATCTCAACCTTTTCAGCTTTAGATCCTCTTTCACCATCTACAATTTCAAATGAAACTTTGTCACCATCCTTGAGGTAAATCCCTTCAGATATACCGCTGGAGTGTACAAAATAATCATTGCCGTCATCACCAGTAATGAACCCATAATTCTTTTTTTGATTAAAGAATTTTACTTTTCCTTCTTGCATATTTTCCTCTTGTTATTTGAACTATAATGCAGCTGTTAGCCTACATACCATTAACACAATTTAAATATTAATTGTTATTATTAAGAATTTAATTTTGCCGACGGTCTTCACCATGGCGGCGTTCAGAGTCGCTGCGCCGCTCTTCGCCCTTCCTTTTTTCCTCATTCACAGGCATTTTATCCTGGCGGCGTTCATCATGTCTGCGGTCTTTTCCTCTGTTTGGCATTTTGTACTCCTGAAATGAATGTAGCTCTACATTGAATATACTTAAACTAAATTATATTTTTACTAAACGAAACTAATAATTCTCATAATCTTTATGATTTGAGCCCGAGGCGTTTCATACTGAAAATTACATGAATATTTTAAAAAGTACTCCGACTCTTCTTGGTGTGCCACCCCCGTGAGGAAATTAATTCGGTCTTGTCTTCAATGACCAGGGAGGGAAAAAGGTATTTTATTAATACTAATGTGGAGATTATTTACTAAAAACAGATTTTATATTTTCATCTACGCTATCCCGGGTGAGAAAAATATACATTTCTTCAAGTTGATTTATATATCCAATTGCACATAAAAGAGGGAATAATCTTTTTGCAATATCCGGATATAACATTGCGGTAATCATGAAAAAGAATAAAGATGCAGCAAATGTTTTTCCGCCAATAGTATGAAAGGTTGGTATTTTACCAAATTTCATCTTACCCAATATCATTTTCAGAAAAAATAGCCCAAGCAAGATATAAACCAGGCTCCACCATTCTCCCACCACGGCACTTTCGAAGCGATAAAGCCAAAGGGCTATGAACGGATAAAAAACTGTATCAGCCAAGGTATCAAGTTCGGCGCCGAGTTTCGATGTCTGGTTTAAGTACCGGGCTAATGTCCCATCCAGTTTATCCGTGACACCTATCAGGATGAACATGATGAGAAATACTTTCCGCGCCAACATATCATCTCCGATTAAAAAACAAGGAATCAACATAGCTGGAATTAACACCAGCCGACTGACACTTAAAATATTGGGGATTGTTTTTAAATCATTAAAATCAAATTTAACCTTATTTCCCATATTATAAAGATACGCTGAAGATTGATGAATAATGATACATTTATGGCAGGGAGTATAAAAGCCGTGCTTGTGATTCAAATCGTTGCATCATTTCAGCAATCTGTTTTTCATCATCAATAAAAATGCCGATAAAACTTTTATGGTCTTCCGCGTATTCTCCCATAAAATTCCAGATACCTTTTTCGATTGGTTCTGTGGGTAAAAAGGTTTTGAGCGGTTCAGGGCCATTTTTCCCGGTAAAAGGGCGCAACATTGAAATGGTATTTACTGTTCCGTCATTTTTAAACCAACTTTCGTCAGTCTTTTTCCCATTACCCATGTCAACTTTGGTTCTACCGATTATCCAACCCAGTGGATAATTTGACATATTCACATGATCTGCAGGTTTATGATATCCTGTAGCTGTATCCAGAACACTAGCGGCAGTGCTATAAGAAAAATAATAGACATTTGGATTAATTGTTAGATTGTCGTTTAACGCCATTGCCCCTTGGATGCTCGAATCCCATGCGACGCTGTTTTTAGTATTCCATGCGGGATGATTTTTGAATCTTGACATATACTCACTTATTGATTCGTTTTCCTTTTTTGTAATATTCCATTGTTTCAGATTAAAATCATAATATTTAGAACTAATCAAATCAGCTAGAGGCAGGAGATTATCTGTAAACGGGACCAAATTAACAACAATATTGGAGAGTGTAGCCCCATTGTGGGGCGAGGACATTGTAGTGATGGATGAAACCCATCCGGAAAGTTCTTCACTGAGCAGCAGACTTTCCTCGGGTAATCCGGTTGAATCTTTTGCTACGGTATTAGTTAGCAAATGCAGAAGCATTCGACTGGTCATTCCGCCAAAACTATAGCCTAGTAAATGAACCGGATGATTTTCATCCCACTCGGGATATAATCCTGGATAAATAATTCCTTCCGGTTTTTGAACAATACTATATTTTTCTGCATGGGCTTGACCATAATCCAATTGTCCCCCCTTCACTTGGTAGAAAGTCTCGACAGCACAATCATAACTTGATGAAATGGGGCCTAATGAAACGGAATATACTTCATAGCCTTTATCTCGGAGGTATTGTTCAATATTATTTTGACCGCCCCAATAATTGTATTCTCCTAATTCTTCTTTTCCCCACCCCAGAAATCCATGGATCAAAATGATGGGGTATTTATTTGCGCCATATAGTGTAGAAAAATAAAGGAGGCAAAGAAAAGTGATTTTCTTATGTATTGTCATGATTCACATTCCAAATAAATTGTTAGTTCAGGATTACTTTTTTTCATTCCAATAGCTGTAAATATAGGGATAGTATGCCTTCTCATCCGCCTTTGATCTACAACCTCTTTCAGCGCACTTAATTAGGATAGCTTATAGGGTGCATCTGCTTTATTTAGGCACTTAAACTTACCCCTTCAACTCCTCTTTCTGTATAAATGATCCAACGCTCATTCTTATTTATAAAAATTTTTATTACATGGGGCGGGCGTGTTATATTGTAATATCAACGATATGAAATTTCTGAAAATTATTTTACTATTCATATCTTTTTTAGGAGCCCAGCATGTTGCCTGCTCAGATGGCGGCTAATTTGTGCATATTCACGTATGTCTGATTTAACCCGTCGGGAATTTCTCCGCCAAAGTATGTTGCTGGCTGCAGGCATGGCCTTGGTATCTTGCGAAGATGATGATCAAGATGTAGAAACGGAATATGATTCACCAGGCATGTTGTTGGGAGATCAACCCGCCAAGCAGGTAGTTATTGTTGGCGCGGGAATGGCTGGTTTGGTCGCCGGGTACGAGCTGACTCGAGCCGGTCATGACGTGACAATTCTGGAAGCTAGAAACCGCGTGGGCGGGCGGGTCTTTACTCTGCGCACACCGTTCTCCGATGGACATTATGCCGATGCCGGGGCGGCCCGAATTCCTCCAGACCACGATATGACACTTGGCTATGCAGATCATTTCGGGTTAACGCTTGATCCCTTTTATCCCGAATCA
>MPMB02086058.1_pt1 | contig 12751 bp, 7 predicted proteins | sample 1617371 | NCBI WGS metagenome assembly MPMB02 (sample SAMN05944808, study PRJNA350692) | marine metagenome | biome: marine; feature: ODZ; material: water; isolation source: 300 m water sample filtered on 0.2 um supor filter | place: Pacific Ocean | collected 2012-04-08 | depth 300m m
CTCATCTAGCGGTGTTTCGTCAAACTCATCCCTCGCATTCACATCCGCACCGTTGTCGATTAGCAGTTCGACGATTTTCTTGCGATCCAAAATAGCCGCCTTATGCAAAGGAGTCCATCCTGAATTAGTCTTCGCATTCACATCCGCACCATTGTCGATTAGCAGTTCGGCGATTTCCTTGTAACCGGCACCGGCCGCCTGATGCAAAGGAGTCGATCCGGTCCGACTAATCTTCGCATTCACATCCGCACCTTCGGCGATCAGTAGTTCGACGATTTCCTTGCGGCGTGCACCAGCTGCACTATGCAAAGGAGTCCTTCCATACTTATCATCCTTCGCATTCAAATCCGCACCTTTGCTTACTAGCAGTTCAACAATCTCTATGTGACCTCCAGAAACTGCATGTCCCAATATTGTATCGCCACAGTTCACACATTTTAATTCAACATCCGCACCAGCAGCCAAGTGCTGTTTAACGACTTCGATATTTCCGTCTTTGGCAGCATCATGAATAGACATACTCGGCCCACACCCCACCAGCACCACGGCTGCGATTGTTGTGAGTAGGAGGTGTTTCATTTGACTGCTGCGTTCAAGCGGTGGAGTGGTTTGGTTTAGTTGACTTATTTAACGAACGATTTGTTAAACCCGGTCATTGCGCCGTGTTTACGGAGGAGGTCGGCGGTTTCGGTGCGTTTGCGACTGATGGCCCAATCTAGCGGTGTATCGCCAGCATCACCCTTTGCATTCACATCCGCACCCTTGGCGATGACTAGTTCGACGACTTCCTTGTGACCTTTATAAGCCGCAAGATGCAAAGGAGTCGTTGCAGTCCTACCACTCTTCACATTCACATCCGCACCGTTTGCGATAAGCAATTCGGCGATTTCCTTGTGCCCCCCCCAAGCCGCACGAAGCAAAGGAGTCCCTCCATCCTCATTCTTCGCATTTACATCCGCACCAGCGGCCAAGTGTTTTTTGACGGCTTCAATGTTTCCCACCGCAGCAGCAACATGAACGGAATCTTCTGCACCGCTTTTGCCGCCGTGTTTGCGGAGGAGGACGGAGATTTCGGTTCGCTTTAACTGGATGGCCCAATCTAGCGGTGTATCGCCAGCATCACCCTTCGCATTCACATCCGCACCTTTAGAGATAAGTAGTTCGACGATTTCCATTTCACCGTACTGCGCCGCATAATGCAGCGGGGTAATTTTATCCCCTGTATTCACATCTGCACCTTCGGCAATTAGGATTTCGGTGGTTTCCTTTTGACCGTTCAGAGCCGCAAGATGCAATGGCGTCCATCCATTTGTATCCTTAGCATCCACATCCGTACCGGCATCCAAGTGCTGTTTGACGACTTTGATGTTTCCATCTTTAGCAGCTTGGTGAATATCCACACTCGGCCCACACCCCACCAGCACCACGGCTGCGATTGTTGTGAGTAGGAGGTGTTTCATTTGCCTTCAGCTTTTAATTCTTCAGCCGTCTTGCCGTTTCGATAAGGCACTGCCTGAGAGCCTTTGCCGTTGCAACAGCAAATTGCGGTTCACATACCCAAATGCCTTCATATTGATCAAACCCACGCAATCCACCTAGAGGAGATGTAGTGACCAATACAGCCAACTCCTCTGTCGCTTCTCGTTGGTTTTTCTTGAGTTTTTCCACCCAGGACTTCGACCAGTTCTTTGCCCGCTTGGCTTCCCACAGGTTTTTGCCACAATCAACCTCCTGGTTTGTCCTGACTACCTGAAGCACATCCGCCCTTGCTGGTCCTTTTTTACTTCTGCAACGGAACGATCGGGGTGTCCCAACCGGCGAGATCGCTTGGCTTGGTTCCGGATTTGCGGCGGCCCTTGCCTCGGGCCCAGGTTCCGTTGAAGGGGCCCACGAAGTTAACGTTGGCATCGGCCTTGATGTCCTCCTCCATGCCCACTGCCCAGAAGCAGGCGTTGATGAGGAGACGACGGTATCCTTCGCTCTCGATGTCGCTGGAGGCCCCGTAGGTGCTGGTGAATACGCGCCCCTTGGTTTTACCGTCCTTGCCCGTGTAGTGGCGAATCCAGGCGCCGGGGACAGGCTTGCGGCTTTCGTCATCGGGTGAATCCGGAGACATCCCCTTGAGCGGCTGGGCCAAGGCCAGGGTGATGTATGGCTTCAAGGGGTTGGTGTTGTAGCCGCCGCACTGGGCCCACATGTTTTTTACGCCACGCAAAATGGGGTGCTTGGCCTGTTCGGGCACGATGTCCAGTCGCGTGCTGGAGCGATGGTTACCACCATAGTGCCCGGCCCATTTCTCGCCCAACACCTGGCGGCCAAAGCCGTCCTTGTAGTCGACTCCGCCGTAGCCATTGTTGTACTTCACGTAGGGGCTGTCCTTGGGGATCTTGTTGAACCCATGCGTGGCGGTGCGCAGGCCGACGATGGGGCCGGCCCGGTCCAAGTAAGCCACGAAATGTTTCATCTGGTCCGCGGGCCAGTTCTGGAAGCGCGTGAAGATGACCATAAGGTCGGCCTTGGCCAGTTCCTCGATGCCGGGCACATTGTTGGCTCCGGGCTGGATTTCACCCTTGGCGTTCACGCCGAAGACAACCGAACATTTGAACCCATGGTGTTTGGCCAGGATGCGGGCTAGGGCGGGCAGAGTTTCCTCGGAGCGGTATTCGTGATCGCTTGCGATGAAGACGAGGTGTTTGCCTTTGCCGAGGCCACTTTTGCCCTCATAGACAAGCGGGGCTGCGGCGTTTAGAGACTGGAATGAACCGGCAAGGCACACGAGAAGAAGGGAATATACATGGCGCATGGAGGAAACATTAGGCACACCGGACCAGCCTGACAAGCCCAGGCATGGCGCGTTAACAAGCTGTCCAAAAAGAATGAACCTAGTCAGACACATTCGGTCACCGAAAGTTATATTTATGCTAAATTTGCGATCCATTCTTATTGCGTTTCTTTTCCTGCGGCTTTTGGCCGCACAGGCTGAAACCGGGGCGGATATTATCAAAGCCTCGGGCGTCAAGAGCGGATTCATCGTGCACTTGGGCTGCGGTGAGGGCGATCTCACCATGCAGTTGTCAGCTGGCAAGCAGTGCCTGGCCCATGGACTGGATACCAATTCTGAAACCGTGCAGCAGGCGCGCCTGAATTTGGCGCAGATGCAAAAGTTCGGGAAAGTCACCGCCGGGGTGTATGATGGCGAGCACCTGCTTTACGCCGAAAACCTGGTCAGCCTGATCGTGGTTTCCGATGCCGCCAAGGTGTCGCGCAAGGAAATACTCCGGGTGTTGGCGCCTTTGGGTGTAATTCTACAGAAACAGAAGGGGGACTGGGTGCGAACCGCCAAGCCCTGGCCGACGCATTTTCTGCACGGACCCAACAACAACGCAGTGGTTCAGGATACGGAGGTGAGTGCGCCGCGCTTATTGCAGTGGGTGGGTGCGCCACGCTTTAGTCGCAGCCACGAGGAGATGGCCAGTTTCAGCGCCTGTGTGACTACCCAGGGCCGGCTCTTTTATATCGTGGATGAGGCGCAGTTAAGGCTAGAATCACGGCGGTTCCAAGAACATTCGGACCCCTTGACCCCTCGCTACTACCGGGATGCTGCATGGGGCATGATGGGAGAAAAGTTGTGATTGCCCGGAGCGGCGATACAATCACCGAAAGGCTCCAGGACGGTCCTTGGGCAAAAGCTTGTCCCGGATGTCGAAGGTGCCGCAGAGATAGAGACCTCGGATGAAAAGCATTATTGTCGCAATGGTTGTCGCACTTGCAGTTGCCCCGGAGGCAAGAGCAGAGAAGAGACTGGTGGAACATTTCAAGGCATTGTTCGGCGAGTTTGGGCAGGACAGCACCACCAAGGTGGAGGTCGTTTCCGGCCCGGAGGATGTCGAGATGAGGAACGGCAACGTGCCAGGCAAGCAGTGGGTCGCGACGTGTGGGAAGTTTCGACTCAAGCTGACCATCCAGAACTCGACAAAAGTCAAGGTCGAGCAAGTGGTCCAGCTCCTTCAAAAGTTGCCGATGCCCTACCTGCGGGCCGCCCAGGTCGTCTCTGACGAGAATGAAGACGGCATCGCGATTTACGCCGACCTGGGCGGCGCGTCTGCTCACGGCGGGCAGAGCTACATCAACCTCGTCCCGCACGCCAGCGCCCTGGTCATTGCCCACGAGGTCGGCCATGCGCTCGAGCAGGTGGCAAGGTCGGCGGACCCGAAAGTCCTGGACAAGTGGGCTGCGGCGATCAAGGCCGACAAGATATCCGTCTCTAGCTACGGCGACCGCGTACGCCACGAGGATCTCGGGGAATTCGCCAAGGTATATGCCGCCTGCCTGGACGCAGGCGCCAGTTCTCTCGGCCAGCTCAAGAAACTTTCCCCGGCGCGGTTCGCGCTCTGGGGGAAGATCCTCCACGCGGTGCCAACGGTGTCGACGGCTGTCGGATGGTCCCAGTGGCACGGACCCAATCGCGACGGCAAGAGCCCCGACACGGGCCTGTTGAAGAGTTGGCCCGCCGGCGGACCGAAGCAGCTTTGGGAGGTCACCGGAGTGGGTCAGGGATTCTCCACCGTATCCCTCGGCGGGGGTTTGATCTACACCACCGGTCGCAAGGTGGCGTCAAATCCCAAGGACGTGCCTGAGACGGGAGACGTCAGCGAGCGCCCGGGCGAGCGACTGTTCATGCTTGCGATCGACATGCAAGGCAAGATCAAGTGGGACAAGGACATCACGCCGGCTTTCACGGGTCACCATGTGTTCATGGGCTCGCGCGGCACGCCGACTTACGACGACGGGAAACTGTATCTGCTCTCAGGCCTCGGCGTGCTGGGATGCTACGATGCCCAGACGGGAATCACACAGTGGTTGCGGAACATGCGGGAATTCGGTGCCGAGAAGCCCAGGTGGGGATTCGCTGAGTCGCTAATGATCCTCGGGGATCTGGTGATCGCCTCACCGGGCGGCAAAAGCTTCATGGTGGCGCTGAACAAGACTACCGGCGAGACGGTGTGGAAGTCGGATCCGTTTTGCGGGGCCCACTACAGTTCGCCGATTCACGTGGTCTACAAGGGCGTGCCGATGATCATCAACGGTGCCGCCGATGGCCTGATCGGAATCCATGCCAGGACGGGCAAAATCCTCTGGACCCAGGAATTCGCCAAGGGCAACGTGGCCAACGCCCCCACGCCCGTGTTCTCCGACGGGTACGTGTTCTGGTCGGTCGGCTACAACAAGGGCGGAATCTGCGTGAAGCTGTCGGTTTCCGGTGAGGAAGTGACGGCTACCGAGGTCTGGCGGACCAAGGACATACGAACTCAATACGGCGGATACGTGATCCTGGATGGGTATCTTTACGGCAACAACATGTACAGTTGGTCGTGCCTGGAGCTTGAGACGGGCAAGATGATGTGGAATGCCAAGGGCGTGGCCAAGGGTGCGATAAGCTATGCCGACGGCATGTTGTACCTCTACGGCATAGAGAATGGACACGTCGCCCTGGCCGCGGCGTCGCCGAAGGGCCTGGAACTCGTGGGCAACTTCAATGTTGCAGGCAACGGACCAGCCCGAGCACACCCGGTGATCGTCGACGGACGCATGTACATCCGCTACGACGAGCACCTGTACTGCTTCGACGTCAAGGCTCCGTAGCCACCAGAAAAAACGTAGCTGCACTCCGAACTCTTATTGGCCTTTCTCCTTCTTCCACCGCACTTACTCGGACTGTCTTTGCCTCTCAGCCGCCCTGGCCGCCTTTTTTTCGGCCTCGATTCGATTGAAGGCCTCGATTCGATTGAAGGCCTCGACGACCGCAGGAGGCCAGCGGAAGGTAGGAGCTTCGGCCGGATCGAAGCCGCTCAGATGCGGTTCGTCCAGACGCTCCGCCAAGGGCACGTAGACCCACTTGTTCTGTCCGAACGCATTATCGAGCAGTTTGGCATACTCCGGCATGTGTGTTCTTATCTGCTCGCGCGTTCTGAGATGGCAAACGTGCTCTCCTTGGGGCCCGAGAACCTCGAACGAACTTTGTCCTCCGCCGGACTTCGGCCTCACGGTTCCGTTGCAGTTGAACCACGCCTGAACGCCCTCAGCCCAGAACTCCCCGTAACCGCCGCCAATCGCGTAGCCACCGAAGCGACCGCTTTGCTTGGCTTTGTCGTACAACGCCCTGAGACGCACATCGAACTGGTCGTCAATACCGCCAATAATTCCTTGAATTCCGTGGGCGAACTCGTGAATGAAGATGTTTTCACCTTCCCAGGGATCCCCGCTGAAGTTGAGAACGTTTTCTTCGCCACAACTGACCGGCCTGCTACCCAGACCTCGGGCACGATAAGCCCACCACAACGACATCCCCCGGCAGTCGGGCAGGTCGGTTTGCAGTTCGCAGTAAGCCATCACGGCCACGAACATCTTTCTCTTTTCAAGGAGATCCCTCATCACGTCGGGCCGGTTGGCGAGCAGCTTCCTCGCCAGGTACCCCACTTCGCGCAGGGCATGAATGGAGACCTTCTCCGAACCGGCGATCACCAGGCCGTCGGCCACAATGTGCTGCTTGTAGAACGGGTCGAGCGTTTTCCGTAGCACTTCGGCGCTGTAGGGCTGCTCTGCGGAATCGGCATCCGCCGCCAGGCCGTAGCACGTAAAGAAGAGACAGCACAGGCTGCTCACCAGGAAGAAGATGCTATTCGAAAGGAGTCTAGTGTCCATTGCAGGTCTTTTTACCATCGGGAATATTATTCTGCCAAAGAATTTAACTCCTTGCAACGATTTCGGGAGGGGCTGATAATGAGGACTGACAGCTGGGAGAGGTCGATATCTCCTGTTTTTAGGAAAGCCTACAATGAAGATCATATCTCACATACCGCGGCGATCACGCCGAGTGACGTTGGCAATAGTCCTTCTCTGGGGCGCCGTGTTCCCGTCGGCCCGGATCGAGGCCGGGTCGTTGGTGATTCCCGCCTGGTCGTTTGTCCGAGGCAATGTCCAAATCGATGCGGATCCGAACGGATACGCTGACGCTGGCCCCGTCGTGATCAGCGGCCCCAAGCAACCTTGGGGATGGACTGTCGAATACGACATCGACGTGCCCGCCACCGCCAACTACACGCTTCAGGTCTGTTATGCATCGGCCGAGGCAAGGCCGATCGACGTCTCTGTTGACGACCGGGATCCGGACAAGTGCTGCACTGGTGTAACCTTCGCGCTGTCACCCTCTGGGCAACCGGAGCAACTCACGTCGAACTCGAGTGGCGCAAAGTGGGATGGGCTATGCAAATACAGGTCGCTTTCGCATCTCGAACTACCCCTGGACAAGGGGATCCACACGGTGAAACTCGCCAGCCGAACGCCGCTGCCCCACCTGGTAGCGTTGCGTCTGGACACACCAACCGAGTTTCCAACCGATTGGAAGTCGCCACCATACGAAGTGCAGGATCTCACCAGCATTCCCGCCGAGTTTCACAAAGCCTTCCTGCCGGATGGTGACAGCTATGTGGCCCAACGGCCTGTTCAGGAACTCCCCGAAAGCCGCGTTGCCGGATCGCTGGAGATTCCGGCCTGCACATTCGATCGTGGCAACATCCAGATCTATGCCAGCCCTGACAACCACGCCGATGCCGGACCGATGGCCGGCGGGGGACCCACGGCACCCGATACTGGTGTGGTCGAATACGACATCAACGTGCCCGTTACTGCCGAATACACGATCCAAATCCGTTACGCGGCGGCCGAAGCTCGGCCGACGGATGTTTGGTTCGACGATCGACGCGTGGGCCGGGGCTGCAATGGCATCACCATCGGTTCATCACGCTTCGAAGTGCCGGTCAGATTCTCATGGAGCAGCAGAACTGCGAAGTGGGAACAACTCTGTGACCAGGGAAAACTCGTCAACCTGTCGATCACCAAGGGCAAACATACCTTGAAATTAACCCGTCGCGGACCGTTGCCTCACCTGCTGTCACTGCGCTTGAACACCCCAGCGGCTTTTCCCAAAGATTGGAAGCAACCTGAGCGAAAGGTAGATCTGACCAGGGTCCCGCCCCGTTATCGCAGTGTCTTCCTTCCGGTGGACGCCGCCAACGCGGGAGCCTTGCGACTGGCCGTTGCCGATACCATGAAAAGATTCGGTGCGCAGTATCCCGATGGCAAGGAACACCTCAAGAAACTCTCCGAACTAGAGGTCAAAAAGCAAGCCATCGGAAACTACAATGCCGAAGCCGAGCAGGCGAACGCCAAGGAATTGACCGCTCTGCGCAGCAAAATCCTGCACTCTCATCCGGAGCTGAACTTCGACAAACTCTTATTTCTCAGACGCGCGTCCAAAGGCTACGGACATACCTATTCCGATCAGCACAGTGGCGATATGGGCAGCAGTCTCTGCATCCTCTCGCCGGTGGGACCAGACGGGAAGGTCACCGAATTGATCCCCGAACTCAACGGCGGACTGTTTGACCGGTTTGATCTGTCCTACGACGCAAAGAAACTGGCCTTCAGTTATAGAAAAAAAGAAAAGGCCTCTTACCGCATCTACGAAATCGATCTCAACCCCTCGACCAGACTGATGGTCCAGGGATCCCTGAGGCAGCTGACCTTCGGCGGGGGCGACGAAAATGCCCGGGCAATTCGGCGCAACAAGGGACGCGTCCTCCGAATCGGCGAGGAATACGACGACATGGACCCGTGCTATCTGCCAGACGGCAGGATCATGTTCACCTCCACGCGTGCGATGCAGATTGTTTTCTGCGCGCCGGGCGCGACGGTCACGAGCCTGTACAGCATTGATCGCGATGGCCAGAATCTTCGTCGCCTTTCGGAAAGTCCGGTCAACGAGACCGCCCCTTCCGTACTGAACGACGGACGGGTGATTTACACGCGGTGGGAGTATGTTGACAAGGGCTTAGGCAACGGACAGAGCCTTTGGGCCATTCATCCCGATGGAACAGGCGTGGACCATTTCTACAAGAACAACATCACTTGGCCGGCCGCAATGAGCAGCGCCCGCGGCATTCCAGGCAGCCCGCAGATCGTGACCGTCGCGGGCGGACACCATTTTGCGGCAGTCGGACCGGTTGTTCTGGTGGACACCCGCCGCGGCCGACGCACCACCGAGGCGATGAACTGCATCACGCCCGAGGTCGGCTATCCAACATCCATGGGATATCCGAAAAGCAAGTTTGGCACATTCATGGATCCCTACCCGCTATCGGAGAAGTTCTTCCTCGTCTCTCATGGGCTCAGCGAGAAACACAAAAGCGACAAACAGGAAGGCTACGCCCTCTACGCACTCGACGCGTGGGGCAACCGAACCGAGATCTATCGAGATCCGGAGCTGTCCTGCTTCGAGCCATTCCCACTCCGACCGCGACAAAAGCCAACGGTGGTCGGAACACTGGATGCGGAAGAGACAGAACTGGCCACTCTGTTCATGCAGGATATCTACGAGGGGATGAAAGGCATCGAGCGTGGAAGGGTCAAGTATGTGCGGGTCATGGGGGCTCTGCCGTGGCCTTGGGACCAGCATGGCATCTCGTGGAGACTCGGAATGAATGCGGATCCCCATCGCAAGAAAATCTACGGGGTAGCCAAGGTCCACAAAGACGGTTCGAGCCATTTCAGCGTGCCGCCCGGAGAAAACCTCTTTTTCCAGGCGCTTGACGAGGACTTCATGGCACTGCAGCAAATGTCGACCTTCGTCAACTTAAGGGCTGGTGAGCAGCGCTCTTGCATCGGATGCCACGAGGGACGCACCCAGGCCCCTAACATGGCGCGCGACCGAGTGATGGCCATGAACCACCCCCCGCAGACTCTTGTCCCACAGCCAGGCGACACCGGGCCTCGCATGATCCACTACGCCTCCGACGTTCAGCCGATCCTCGACAAACACTGCATCAGCTGCCACAGCGGTGAGAAACCCACGGCCCGCCTCGACCTCACCGGCGAGCCGACAGCGAAATGGAACCGATCCCACGAGAGCCTGATCAACAACCGATTGGTCAGCTACGCTGACTGTCGTTACGGCAGCGCGAATTTTGTCTCTGTGCCGCCGCTGAGCCGAGGTTCACATCGAAGTAAGCTCTCAACACAACTTCGCAAAGATCCCTGCAAGGGGAACATCACTCGGGAGGAATACATCAGGATTGTCACCTGGATCGACGCCAACGTCCCCTACTATGGCACCTACAGGGGCAAGCGAGATCTCCGCGATAAAGACGATCCCAAGTTTCGTCTGGCGCCCTTGGCGATAGAAACCTCCTATAGAAGCCCACTCAAATAGGGGCGTAAAAAGTTGCCGGTCAGATTCTTCCCGCTGCCATCCGCGGCGCTGACCGCGGGCCAGCGGCCGGTCGGGCTGGCCAGGCCGGTCAGCGGCGATAGCGATTTGGGCACCTCGTAATGTCCAGAAACTCGATTGCCGTGAAAATTCCTAGCGGTCACAGTGTTGCAGAATCGCTGAAATTCGCACTCTTTCTTGGTCTTGTGACCGCAAGCTCCCAGCAAGTGCTAGTAGAAAGCGGCCGACGAAGTTAAGACTGGAAAGGGCGACTGCTATCGGCATGCGATGTGCCTAATGATCGAGTTATCCAAACTGGTCCAGTGCTTTCGTTAGTCTGGCCGGGATGATTATTTGCTCGATGTCGTAGAGTAAGTCAATGCTGGGACGCAGGAAGGCGTTCAAGTGGTGGAGTGGGTTGGTTTAGCCTTTCAATATATTGTGTCACCACTTGGTGACTTAACCGTTCTATCCCAATGATCAGGCAATTTAACCCAAGGGTAAACATGGTCTCCTTGTGAAATCGTAAATTTTGGTTCTGGCAATGGATTATCAGTAAAACAGCCGCCAGCTACTCCAGTCTTATTTGCCATTTCAGACAAAGTCCAAAAAAGAGTCGTCCCACAGTTCTTACAAAAATATCTTTTTTGATCTCCTAACCAATTTGTTTTTTCGTAAACGTAAGTTTCTCCAGTCTTTGCAATAATTTGATCGTTTTCGAAATAAGCAGATACTCCAAATGCACTACCTGTTCTGCGTTTGCAGCTATCGCAATGACACAAGCCATATAATTCGGGATCACCATCAACTTCGATGGTGGTTTGTTCACAACAACACTTCGCTATTCTTTTCATGGTATTTTTCTTGGTTTTAAAAAAAAGGAATTTGAAACAGTCGCAATGCAGATTTTCAAGGTGTTTTAACCGTCGCCGCGGAGGTGGTTTGGCTTACTTCCCTTCAGCTTTCAATTCATAACCCTTCTTGCCGCCGTGTTTGCGGAGGAGGTCGGCGAGTTCTTTATCATCTACTGAATCTAGCGGTGTTTTGCCATCATTACACTTCGCGTTTACATCTGCTCCATTGATAATCAGTCGTTCGATGGTTCGAGCTCGCGTGCAATAACCGTCGGGTCGTTGCCTTACCTTACCCGCTCGAGCGTGACCAACTTCAAGACGCTGGCAGATGGCAGCGGCGACTGCCTCGGTCGGTCATAGTGGGCCTCGAGCGTCTCCCAGCGGAGCACGTACTTTCTGTCGGTTGCAGAAGATGTCCCGATGTCCCGGGCGATTTTGACACGCATCCCATCGAACGTGATGGTTGGGCGCAACAGGGTCAGTGGAATTTCCCGAGTAACCACTACCTCACGCTCGACTGGCTCCAAGGTCTCCCCGTGCAGAAGGATCCGTCCGGAACCGTAGTCACGGTGACGATAGTCGATCGAAAAGTGGTTCGACTCAAGTCTTCTGACTTCGCCCAACCTGATGCCGATGAAGGGCATGGCTCCCCCACCGCTGAAGGGGATCTCCCGGTCCCAGGAGGTGATCACTGTCCGCCTCCAGCCTCCATCCTGGAACCGCGCGACGTAAATCTGCATGTGCCCATGCTCATCGCGTTTGTGATAGGCAATCACCGGACGGTCCTTCACATCGAACACCAGTCGCTCGCAGCCGTTAATGATGCCACCGCCGGATGGGATCGCATCCACATACGTGTTGGTTTGATCCAGCGTGAAGGGGAGCTTGAGCACCTGGCCACCCGCCGTCTCCCAGTGCTTGAGATCCCGGCTACGGGCGTGGGAGAGGTGGTGATTGGTTGCGCAGTCAGGGGTATCGCGCCAAACCCAAACAAAATGGAATAGACTCCGCGGCCCGCGGTAGGGTCCCATGGGATAAGCGTTACGCTTTCCCTCTCCCTCGAAAAGTGGCGTGTCCAGGAAGCGCGTCCAGGTCTTCGTCCGGACATCATACCGGTTGTAAAAACGCCGCCCGTTTCCACTTCCGCCGGAGCGATACAGAAAGAGCAGTAAATCGTCCGGGGTTTGTAGAAAACGTGGGTAGGTACAGCGCTGTTCCCCCTTCCCGGTCATCGTCAGTTTTTCGAAGGTTGTGATATCTCCGGCCTTACGGGTGCGAAAGTAGATCAGAGGTACGCAATGCATATTTCCCGCAAGATGGATGTCTCCTTCGGTATCGATCGCCATGGTGATGTAGTTGTGGCTGTCCCAGCCCACCTTGCTGGGAAGCTCGATTTTCTGCCATTCGCGTTCCGGGATCCGGCGGCGGGCCACGATCATGCGGTGCGCTTCATTGTAATAGGCCGCGTACTGATTTGCCTGATCGGTCAACAGGCAGAAGCCCACAGGAAACCAGGAAGGCACTTTGTCGATCTTGAGGGTGTCGGCTATGCGGTATTCGGCAGGCGAGGTCTCTCCCTCGCAGACAGATTGGAGTGCCGGACAGAGCAGCCCTAGTATCAGGGAACAAGAAA
>MPMB02128454.1_pt1 | contig 12745 bp, 9 predicted proteins | sample 1617371 | NCBI WGS metagenome assembly MPMB02 (sample SAMN05944808, study PRJNA350692) | marine metagenome | biome: marine; feature: ODZ; material: water; isolation source: 300 m water sample filtered on 0.2 um supor filter | place: Pacific Ocean | collected 2012-04-08 | depth 300m m
CGATTAACACTTTAGGGTTGCTGCCAATTTCGCGTGCCAGCACAACTTTTTGCAGGTTTCCACCTGAGAGATTGCCGGTAACATGATCGACCGAAGGTGCGGCGATCTCGTAGGATTCCAAACCTTCATCCGCAAAAGAACGGATGGCTTCATCATTCAACTGTATCCCCTTGCGGAAAGGACTACTCCACTCATGCCCGAGAATCATATTTTCGGCAATGGTGAAATCCATCACCAAGCCTTCTTTTATACGATCACCGGGAACATGGGCTACTCCGCTGGACTGGATATCACCAACACTTTTCCCTGAAATGTCCTCGCTATCCAGCTGCACTTTACCGCCCTCCAATTCGCGCATGCCGATCAGGACCTCAAAGAGCTCTTTCTGGCCATTACCAGCAACACCAGCGACACCGAGAATCTCACGCTTATGCAGCGACAAGTCAACATTGTGCACACACTTTAGTCCGATGTCGTTGCAAGCTTGAACATTGTACATTTGGAGCACGGGATCGCCGCGCTCAATTTCATCCCGATGCACACGAAAGACCACATCGCGCCCGACCATCATGCGCGCCAGACCAGCCTTAGTCACCTCCTCGGAGTTGACCGTATCGACCTTTTTGCCGCGCCGCAGCACCGTCACACGATCTGAGACCTGCACCACCTCATTCAACTTGTGGGTGATAAAGATGATGGCAAGGCCATCCAAACTCATTTTCTTCAAGATCGCGAAGAGGCGTTCACTTTCCCGGGGTGTCAGTACGGCAGTAGGCTCATCCAGTATCAATAATTTCACGCCATCGTACAAAGCCTTTAGGATTTCCACCCATTGCTGCTCACCGACGGAGAGCTGCCAGATAAGAGAATCGGGGTCCATATTGACGTTATACTGCTCGCATAGCTCGGTGATGCGCGCCCGGGCAGCTTTTTCGTCGAGTAACACACCGGGGGTATCACGCCCAAGCAGGATGTTTTCAAGCACAGAATGGGTTTCTACCAGCATGAAATGCTGGTGTACCATACCGATGCCAAGATCCATAGCAACCGCAGGGGAAGAGATATCGACATTCTCACCTTTCCAGATAATCTCACCCGCATCCGGTGAATAGAAGCCAAACAGGGACTCAGCCAATGTGGACTTGCCAGCGCCGTTCTCCCCCAACAAGCAGTGGATTTCACGCTCGCGCACCTCAAAATCCACGGCATCGTTGGCCACCACCATTGGGAATTGTTTGGTCAATTTCTTGGTTTCAAGTAAGATCGGACCCTGTCCGACAGGAGTTTTGATTTTTCGGTCCAAGACTACCTCCTCCATAATTGGGTGTGTCTCCCTCCCTGAAGAAAGAAGCGCTCCTTTATACACTTGCACACTAACAAATCACATTCTAAGCGATTCCACTCGGAAACAGGTGTCTCTTTAGTTGAGATCAGGAATCAAATCGCCCCTACCAATAGCATCGACGGTCTCATGGACCGCTCGAGCACCTCAGACGAAAGGGTCTCTTCGATGCCTTCCCAGAACCTGAGTTTGCAGGAGCCACTGTGCATGTTGTTCTAGGAACCGAGCGGGCCACCATTCCAATCACCTGATATCTTCTAGGTTGTGGTGAGATCAACAATAACTGATAGCGCCTTACATCCAACTACCTTTTTTCGATCATCTCAACCATCGTTGCAAGATCAGGATAAGTTGATAATGTTCCAATTGCTTTTCAAGCGAAAGCGCCTTCTCTTCGCGTTTCGCATGACAAACTAGTTAGAATACGTCAGCATCCCGAGAAGAGATCACTTCACCCTTGTAATAACGCTTTAACTCCTCAAGAAGAGCTTCATGGTCAAAGGGTTCCGAGTAACCACACTCGTGATAAAGCACCAACTTCTTGACTTTTGCCGCAGTTGCCAACTCCGCAAGTTCAACTGGCTTAATATGATAAGACCAGATGACCCTCTCCTTCTCTTCAACTGTATCTCCTCCCCATATTGCATTAGGTATAGTTTCAAGTGTATGGAGCTCAGAGAAAAGGAGATCAGCATCTTTGGCAGCTTCAATAAAACCTTCGCTGACCTGACCATCTCCGGCCCATACAATTACCCGATCATGCGTGGTGAAACGATATCCAAAATTCTGAGCAAAACTCCCATGCGGATGATGAAATGCTTCGACCTTGATATTGTCATCTTCATATACCAGGCCGGGTTCGGGGATTTCGTGTACGACAGTCTGCCAACCTGTAGAATTCTTTACCTCCGCCTCCGGACCATACAGACGCTCATGAAGGTCAGCATGGTACGCTTCCTGTAAGCCAGCGAACATCCGTTCAGTCCCTATAGGCCCGTGTACTTCTAGCGGGTCAGACTTACCCTGAGCCCACGGGAAGAGCATCAGGCTGGGCAAACCAGCCGTGTGATCTGAATGCATATGTGTTAGAAATAGACGCGTCAATCGCTCTGGAACCAAAGCATTAGCCAAAATACCGTCATGAGCCGTTGCTACATTGATGAGGCTTCGCCACACCCCCTCACCGGCATCGATAAGATAGGGTGTTTCGTTCACGACGATCACCCCTGAAGGACCCCTTCGAAAAGGATTTGGAGGCACGTTTCCTGACCCTGCCACGGCCACAAACGTCTCAATACCTGCTGGGGTGAAAATCCGGGGGGGGCCAGGATCCAACCAGCACTCAGCGCCTGCCCAATAAGAATTAATTAATGTTTCTCTGTTTGTCTTCTTCATTACTCTGCCCCCGTTTCACCAAATTCAGGTCTTGCATGTTCTACAAGATACATAGGGTTATCAGGCTTGCAGGTGTGATCTGCACGAGTACACAGAATGTAACCACCGGATTTGTTCACCAGCCATTGTTCCCTGACCCTGATTCAAAAACAAATGCAAGGCTAGAACACATCACCGTCGCGTGACGAATAAACAACTCCCAAATAATCCCGCTTGAATTCATCCATCAACGCGTTCGGCTCGTATGGATCAGTATAGTTGCGCTCATGCATTGTCACCAGCTGTTTGACTTTCATCTCAGTCGCAAAATCGGCCAGCTCCTTCGGACGAATATGATAGGACCAGATAGTCTTTTCCTTTTGTTCCAAGGTCGTCCCGCCCCAGTTAGCGTTTGCGACCATATCCTGGGTAGAGAGTTCAAAGAAGAAGAGATCAGCATCCCGGACTGCGTTGTCCAGCTGTCCCTTGACCCGGCCGTCGCCGCCCCAGGCGATCACCCGGTCGGGAGTGGTAAATCGAAAGGCAAAGTTCTGTTTAAAATGACCATGCTTATGGTGAAAGGCTTCAATCGTCACATTCTCATCTTTATAAATCAGGCCTGAATCCTCGATCTCATGCGGGGTCACCTTCCACCCGTCAGGTTTTCTAGCCTTTGCCTCAGGGCCATACCTGCGTTCCTGCAGATCCCCCTGGTAGGCATCGACAAGATGGCCTACCAGGTTCCTTGTACCCACCGGCCCATAGATTTCCAGCGGCTCCTCGCGGCCCAGTGTCCAAGGCAGGAGCCACGCACTCGGCAGCCCGACCGTATGGTCGGAGTGCAGATGGGTTATGAACAGCTTGGTAATCCTGTGCGGGGCAAGGTGCTCGCCGATCAGTTCGGGGTGAGCCATGGCAGCCCAGGCGAGGCCGCGCCAGAATCCTTCCCCAGCGTCGATCACGTAAGTGGTGTCATTCACGATGATTGCCGCACTGGGACCGTGGCGATACGGATTGGGCGTCACACCGCCTGAACCGAGCATCACAACCAGTGATTTCGCCCCCTGCGGCGACAGGTTTCGGGGCGGTCCGGGGTCATGGTCAACCTCGCTGGGAAGCCAAAAAGGTCGTTGTTTAGAATTCAATTTTTCCTCCAATTTATGCCGATGATCCAGGGTTTGAATCTGTGATTTGCATTTTCCATTTGACCTGAGCTTCCTCCATTTCTTTTCTTAGCATGGTCATCATCTCGACCTTGAGTTCCAAAAAAGCTTCGGCGGTATAAATGTCAGGCATGCGCGGGCGCGGGAGTGAATTATTAAACACCTGTTTCACTGTCCCCGGACTGGCAGTCATCAGCGCAATCTTGTCGGACAGAAAAATAGCCTCGTCCAGGTCGTGGGTGACAAAGACAATCGTTTTCTTGTATTTTTCCCAGATGTCAAGCAGCAGTTCTTGCATCCGACCGCGTGTTTGCGCATCAAGTGAACCAAAGGGCTCGTCCATCAGCATTACTCCGGGTTTGCTCGCCAGAACGCGGGCGATACCCACGCGCTGCGCCATGCCGCCAGAAAGCTCATGCGGGTATTTAGACTTAAAACCTGTAAGTCCGACCTGTTGGATGTATTCCTCGGCAACCCGCTGCCGCTCAGTTTTTCCCACACCCTGCATCTTCAGTCCAAATTCAACGTTGGCAGCAACCGATTTCCAAGGGAAGAGGGCGTGCTCCTGGAAAACCACACCGCGTTCGGGGTTCGGCAGCAGGATGGGTTCACCATCAAGCAAGACCTCACCTGACGTGCAGTCGACAAAACCGGCGATCACATTGAGTACGGTTGATTTGCCACATCCACTGGGCCCGACGATGCAGACAAATTCGCCGGGTTCCGTCTTCAGCGAAAAATCTCTCACGGCGTGAACATCTTCTCCGCTCGTTGACTGGAATACCACACTCATCTCTTCAAGCCGCAGCCGTCCGCCAAGCGCCCCTCCATTTCCCAGGTTGTTTCCACTTCCTCTCATATTTATTGGGACCTTCCTTCACCTGTCCAGAAAATAAGCCGTCGGGACAAATTTGAGATGATCAAGTCAGAGGTGCCTCCCAAAATACCTAGAGTCACAAGGCCTACCATCATACGGTCGGCACGGTAGATGACATGTGAGGCGGTAATCCGGAATCCAACACCTGCATTTGCCCCTGTCAACTCAGCCGCCACCAGCACGATGAAAGCCACCGCAACGCCATTCCGAAAACCTGCCATGATAAAAGGCACTGCGGCCGGCAAAATAACCTCAACGAAAAGGTGCCGCCCTTCGGCTCCAAGGGATCGTGCGGCGCGCACCAGCACCGGATCAACCGTCGTAACGCCAACATGGGTATTGAGCCATACCGGGAAAAACACACCGTATGAAATCAGGAAAAGCTTGGCTGTCTCCCCCAGACCGAACTAGAAAATGGCCATTGAGACCCACGCGATCGATGGGATGGGCCGCAGTAATTGGATGACAGGCTCTAACAGAGTGCGGATTGGAAGAACGCGCCCGGTCAAAAGCCCAATGATAATTCCCAGGCCCGATCCGACCATTAAACCAGAAAGGGCGCGCTTCAGGCTGGCCCAAACATCAGCAAACCACATTCCTGACTGGATCATACCCACCATTTCTCTGTATACCCAGCTTGCCGGTGGAAAAAGATTCATACTAAGCTTACCGAAGCGGGCGACAAGTTCCCAGATGACCAGGAAAAGGAGGATTGACCCCACTCTCTTGAACCGGTTTTGATTGAGTCTCAGCCATTCAAGTAGGTTTGATTTTACCCGTCCTTGATCAAGTTCTTTTTCAGGCATAGTTTCCCCGATTATGGCTCACTTTCCTAAACACCCTTCATTGGCACGAGTTACGCTGACACCCTTCATTGGCACGAGTTACGCTCGCGCACCTCAAAATCTACGGCCTCAACTAGACTCTCTCTCATGGATTTCATTTACTCTCTCCAAATCGATCAAGTGGCATACCCATGGCGATCAACTCACCCCTGACCTCATCGTAGACACCTTGCCATTCGGCTGTGGGTTCAACTGTCTCAACGTCGTAAACTTCTTCAAAGGGCTTGCCGATCGGTTCTTTATCCAAATCGGCTTGATATAGTGGCACGATTCGGGAAAGCAATTCATTAGCATCTTTGCGCGTCAAGCCAGGCATGGTTCGAGTGACCTCAGCACAAATCCTGGCGTCCAGGCCACTACCATGGCGCGGAACCGCGCCTCCCGCAGAGTGGCTGGCAAGCAATTCAGATACACCCGAGGCAACCGACATTAAGGCAAACGCGGCATTTTCATATAGTATGGTCTTCGTGCCTGGACCACCCGCCGGCCCTGCCAGCGTTGCAATCATGAGATCGCTATTTCGGGTCAGGGCTTGGACACCCAGACTGGTAGCCCACAGGATTTCAGGTGTAGTATCGCAGCCGAAGAAAGGATGTGTTGGACGGGTACAAAAGGTATGGCCAACGGTAATTTGATTAAGCAAAATCATCCCCGCTGCCACCGCAACAGCAATGCCTTCAGTGCCACCCACATGACCACCATAGATTGGATTGTAATAGGCGCCAATAAATCCACTTAGATTGTGAATGTGGGTGATGACAGCAAGCAAGTCATTGTTGGTTTTGAATTCGCTGATGGTTGCCACGTGATGTCGGTCGAAAGGACGATAGCCCCCCCAGGTTACGCCTGCCAAGCCCCCCCAGGCGGTCGGAGCCAGCTCAACCGCAGAATATGGTATACCTGGCTTACCGACAATTTCCAAGGCTTCTTTAGCCAGTTCTGCTTCGCGCCAGGCTCCCAGAACTTCCCAACCCGTGCCAGCCTTAATAGGATATCCATAAGCCGTCTCAAGAGAGATGGTATCAATTGAATCAAAAATATTTTGCTTAAGAAAGCTCAAAGTCAGGGGAAGATGCAACTCTTCCGGGAAAGGAATGCCGACAACGCCTCCCAAGAGTGCTACGCGCTTTGTGTCTTCAGGCTTGCGTGCAATAATCGAAAACTGCTCCTCCCCCTGTCCCAGTGAGGCTTCAGTCCGGCAATTCTGAATGGCTTCATCGATTTCAGCACAAGTCCAGGTGATGCGGCGACTCGTGCTTTGATTGTACATTCCAACTTCACTGGCAAAATCTATACCAGCCTGATAAACGCGATCGGCGAGTTCATCATCACAATTAACATAGAACTCGCCAGTATATTGAATATCATATTTTTCAATCAGACCCTTGATTGTTGGCCCAACCAAATCACGCTCAAAATCGGCCTCGTCCATGATGAGACCAGTTTCTGATCGTTGAAGAACTTCAAACAGCCTGGGATGGTGCTTCATCTCCGATCAATGTTGGGTATACCCCACTCCCTGAAGAACAAAGTACGCTATTTTACACTAACCAACTCATTGCATCCGGTCCGTGGGTTACGAAACCCACCGACATTTGATCGCCGACAGCCTCGATGATTCGCACAGCCCCTTTGGGGCCGAACCAGCCACAAAGTTCAATCAATTGTATGCCATCGACAATCTTTTCAGAGATCATTTGTTAATGATCAAGAAACGCCAGCTCGTATCAATAGGGCAGAGCGAGCTGCGCGAAATTCTTTCAACACCTGGTCTTCATCCACCACCAAGATTTCTTTATCCTGCATTAAGATCTTTCCGTCCACGATCGTCATGGCAACATCACTCGATTTGGCAAAATTGACCAACAGGGATGGGACGCTCAACGAAGGCATCGTCATGCGTGGATCGCCCAAATCCACGATGATCACATCGGCTTTCTTGCCCGGTTCTAAACTGCCAATCTCGCTAGGCTGGCCAAAGGCATAGGCACTATTGCAACAGGCCATGCGGATAACCTGCTCGGGAGAAAGTATCGTGGCGTCCCCTGAATTGAGCTTATGCATGTTCAATACCCATTTAAACGTGTCCAACATTTCCTGACCGTTATTGCAAGCCTGCCCATCGGTACCCATGGCAACCGGTATCCCGGCGGCCAACATCTGGGGGACAGGAGAAACTCCCGATCCACAAAACATGTTGCACACTGGGTTATGCACTGTTGTAGCACCGCTGGCGGCAATCTGTTCGATTTCACGTTCACTCAACCAGACCGCGTGCGCCAACTGAAATTGAGGCCCCAGTAATTCGCGGTCGGCCAACCATTCAACATGGCGCATGCCTGTCTCTTGAGAGAACATGTCGATCTCTTCCTGAGTTTCCGCGGTATGCAGGTGAATGCCAATCCCCCACTCAAGGGCTTTTTCACCCACCCGCATAAGCGTGTTTTCCGTTACGAGGAAAAGTGTGTGGGGATTAAAATCTAATCGAAGCCGTCCATTCTCTTGATTGTGCCAACGTTCATACAACCGAGTCATATCTTCCATGATTGATTCGGTTGTTTCCAAGAACTGTTCCGGCACACCACGCTCATTGAAGCCGCGTGCCAGTTTATAGCGTATCCCTGAATCTTTCGCCGCCCGGAAAGCGGCATCAAAATTACCAGGCTTTGAACGAACCGTCTGGTTATCCGTGGTGGCCGTAGCACCACTGCGGATATTCTCAACCATCCCGACCAGTGTCGCCAGGTGCACTTCGCTCTCATTCATGGCACCATAAATTGGAAAGGCCACATTTTGAACCCAATCCCAGACTTCACGATCATCGGCCAGCCCACGGACGAGGCTTTGCTGCAAATGCACATGGGCATTGACCAAGCCGGGCATCACAATCTGCCCGGCAGCGTCAATGATCTCGTCCGCCTGAGTGCGGATATCCTGCGGCGCACTGCCTTCCGCGACCGACATGATACGGTCATCTTCTATCAGAAGATGACCTTTTTGATAAACATCATCGCTGGAATTTACGGTCAGTACTACACCGTTCTCAATCAGGATGCCAGACATATACTATTCCTTTCAAGTCTAAGCAGATTTCGGAAAGCGTTTCGAATTAGGCCTAATTAGACATCATGTAGCCGAATCTTTATTATAATGTCACTCGTAGAGTGCCACCAAGTTAATGCAATAAAGGATTTTTTTATGGATTTAACAATACATAACGCATTGCACGACAAAACCTTGGAAAAGGTCAACCTTGGAATCAAGGATGGCAAGATTGAAGTGGTCTCAACTGAGGAGATAAATCCAGGCAGCCAATCAATCGATGCCCTGGGAGCAATGGTCTCTCCAGCGCTGGTTGAGCCGCACTTCCACCTGGAGAATTCAGTCATGCCCGAATACCCCAACCAAAGCGGCTCATTGGACGAGGCGATCAAGATCGCCGAAGAAATCAAAGACCAACTAACTTCGGAGGACATCATGCGTCGGGCAACGATCTCGCTCAAAGAAGCGATGATCAACGGCACACTCTGGCTGCGAGACCATACCGATGTCGATCAAATTGCCAAGCTAGACTTGATTGAAGCGGTCTTTGCCGTGCGAGAGAAGTTCAAGGATGTGATCAATCTCGAGATTGTGGCCTTTCCGCAGTTGGGCCTAGCTGACAATCCGGAATCGGTGGATCTGGTCAGGCAGGCGATGGAGGCCGGAGCGGACCATGTGGGTGGTGTGCCGCACCGTGAGAAAGATATGGATAAGGCAGCCAAACATATCGAAATAGCTTTTGAGATCGCTAAGGCCAACGATGCTGGGGTGGACATGCATGTAGATGAGACTGATGACCCCTACTGGCACACACTGGAGCTGCTTACTGAGAAGACGATCGAGGAAGGCTATCAGGGACGGGTGACAGCCGGACATTGCACCGCGATGTCGGCCTGGGACGAAAAGCTCTTCCAGCGCATCTTGCCCAAGCTGGTGGAAGCTGAGATCAATATCTGCACCAACACCCCGGTTAACTTGATGATCCAGGGACGGGGAGACCAGCACCCCAAACGGCGGGGGGTCGCGCGGGTCAAGGACTTACTGGAGGCGGGTGTAAATGTCACCTGTGGGCAGGATGATTTGCAGAATATGTTTTACCCCTTTGGCAACATGGACGGTTTGTCGGTGGCCAACTTTGTGGCGCATGTTGCCCATTTGAGTTCTGTCAAAGAGATTGAGGCGGCCTTTGACATGCCTCGCTACAATGCTGCCAAAACCTTGCAGCTTGAAAACTACGGTGTTGAGCAGGGGGCATATGCGAATTTAATCTTGTTCCATGCCACCTCGGCAGCAGATGCGATCCGCAGACAATCTGAACGATTGTATGTTATTCGCCAGGGAAAGGTCTTGGTGGAATGCGAGAAAAAGATTTCATTTGCACCTGAACTTCCCTTTGCAGTCTAAAACATAATTGTTATTGAGAAGTGAAAGGGAAATTCTTGATGCGCGGAGAATTCTATTTAGAAGACTTATTCTACCGTATTGAGATTAGGTGATTTGACACGTGATGTCTATAGTATATTAGTGATGTTGACAACAACAAATTTGAATATTTGATAAAAGGACTATTGATCTAAAGGAGTTGTAATTGTGAGAACTAGAGGACGTTTACTCAATGTTTTGGACAAAGCCGAGACCGGTCCAATTGTCGAGGAAAAGGAATTTGATGTTGAATATATTCTAAAACCAATTAGAGAATTGGTTAACAAATACGACATCAACTGGGATAAAGATATGTTCCTGACCAACGATGATGACCTGGCGGACCGTGTTTTCCAAGCCGGATATGAATTAGCTCTCAATACAGGTGTTTACTGCACGTCGACCAAACGGCGCATGATTTGGACCAAAGTTGAGTTAGATGAGGTGATTGCCACCTCGCCCTCATCGGTTATTATGGGGCAAGGGGATGACCTAGCGCATATTCAATCACGTAGACCGGATGAAGACAGACGTGTGGCAGTTTGTGGTGGAGCTTATGGTATCCCCGTTCCTGAAAACTTGTTTGTCCCGATAATGCTTAGTTATGCCCAAGAACCATTGATTGATTTTATCGATAATTGCTCATTGGTTTCCACCTACGGCCGCCCGATTCGGGCGGGTTCTCCCTGGGAATCAATTGCTTGCTGACAAGAAGTTGACCTTTCCTTCGAAGTTGTCAACCGTGCTGGACGACCGGGGATGGCGATTGGTTGTGCTGAAAACTCTCCAACACATATCGGGGAAATTTCCTCCAACTCAATTGGCGGTTTCCGTCCCTCAGATTGGCATCATGCTGCCCTGGTCAGTGAATTAAAAACCAACTATGACCAATTGATCAAAGTTGCCCATTTTGCCCGAACCGGATCACATATCCATACTTTTGCAAATAATATTTATGGCGGGTATCCTGGCGGTGCTGACGGTATGGCGGTGGCCTTAGTAGCCAGCCTGATCTTGCTCCAGGCGACTTACTTTGGCTGCACCGTTAATCCTGGCCCAACACATGCTAACCTGAGCTGTGATACCTATCCAGAGATGCTGCCCGGGATCGGCGTGGCTTTGCAAGGTTTGAACCGCAATACAAATTTAATGACCACTGCCTTTGCTCGCACAGTTGGTGGGCCGGGTACAAAGACTATATTGTATGAAGCTGCGGCTTTATCACTAGTGGGTGTCACATCTGGTATTGCCCTCATGGAAGGTGTTCAATCTGCAGTAGGCGTCCAGAATGCACACTGCACTGGCCTCGAAGCCCGTTTCTTGGCACAGGTGGTGCATGCGGCGGAGAAATTGACCCGTAAAGATGCCGCTCCGATCGTCAAGGCTCTTACAGAAACATATCGCGATGATATGATGAAGCCTGAAAAACCAATTGGTAAACCTTTTGATCAATTGTATGATGTGGTCAAAGTGATGCCGATGCCCGAATGGCAGGGAGTTTATGAAGAAGTCTGCCAGGAATTCAACAAAGAATTTGGGTTGAAGTTATAAAACTAAGGACAAACAACGGGAGAATTCTTACAGGACTTCGGGCAGATTTGGAGAGTGGCTACAGATGAGGAACGAAAGAAATTGCTGGACTCGACGATCGACATCGCCTTCATACTAGAAGGCTCCATCAAGCCCAAGAGCCAAGCATGTACAACCTGCTGCGCGCGACTATAGGTCGTAATGAGCCCGATAAGAGCCCTCTTGCAGTCCGACTGCGGTCCCGACGGGTGTCGGCCTCGCGGTCGTACTACATGAAATTCAGGCCGCCAGGCTTTCATTTGACGCCTACAATGTAGCCCGGTGGCGTGGTTGTGAGGGATACGTTTTCTCACGCAACGGGGGGATGAGTGGGTTGGTAACACCCCCCTGCCCTTCACAGACTATGGATTGCGCACGGTAGCGGATAAAAAGCGTCAAATCGAGACACTTTGTGCGGGTTACGGCGTCTCGGCGCGTCCCTCAATCACGTCCGGCGTAGAGCCAGTCTCCATTTCAATTAGGATTGCTGCGCCGTGCGCCGGCCGGAAGGCAGCCGGGCGCTCCGCCCGGAGACCACTCTTGCCACGCAAAGATTGTAATCGCAGATTATGAGGGTTTGCGGACTAATGTTACGAGGTTATGCCACAAATGCGGGCACTGCGATATTCGGCCAATTCCGTGCCGGCTACGCCGCCAGACCTTGCCAGATATGATGCACTAGGCTGCGGGTTTCCTCGGCGCGGTAGGTAGCGAGCCGGGACACCAGTTCGTCCAGGTCGACTTCGCTGGCAGGTCGGTCCGGGCCGTCGTTGCAGGCGAAGTCCTTCGCGCCCAGTTGGCCATTCATGCGCGAGACTTTGCAGCCGCCACACATGGCCGAGCCATCCAGCATGGTTGGGTTAAGGCTCACGATGGTGGGGGTTTCATTGACCAGGAGCAATTTGGAGGTCTCGCGCATCATGATCGCCGGGCCGACCACGATCGCAAACTCCGCCTCGCTTGTCCCCAAATACTTCTGGCGCAACACGTCCGTCACGAATCCCTTCATGCCCAACGAGCCGTCATCGGTTGAAAGGGAAATCTTCGCCTCGGGCAGCAGTGCATGCAGACGGTCAAGCCAGAAGAACAGATCGCGGTTGCGCGAGCCGTA
>MPMB02002996.1_pt1 | contig 12733 bp, 12 predicted proteins | sample 1617371 | NCBI WGS metagenome assembly MPMB02 (sample SAMN05944808, study PRJNA350692) | marine metagenome | biome: marine; feature: ODZ; material: water; isolation source: 300 m water sample filtered on 0.2 um supor filter | place: Pacific Ocean | collected 2012-04-08 | depth 300m m
AGCCGTGAAACAAAAACATTGCCAAAGCCGCTGCAAGGCCGAACACTTCCCTTTCCCCTTCACTGCGGGTGTAGTTCAATGGTAGAACGCAAGCTTCCCAAGCTTGACACGAGGGTTCGATTCCCTTCACCCGCTCCACTTCTATTATCTCTTTTACAACCAGTAGTTTACGGATTTATATCTGTTTATTCCTGCAACAACTGGTTACAAAACTGGAGACATTTTTGGTTATGTTCAGTGAAGTTTGAAGATGTATTTTGTGTTTTATATCTTCGGAATCGTCACTTCTATCCGTGTAACACTTGTAACGATATTTACAAATAATAACACCAATCAGTCAGTAGTCTGGAACCGGAGATGAGCTTTATGTGTAAACATTTTTTGTCCTTGCGTGAGGCACCTCACAGGTGAAGTGATACTCTACCGATTTAACGCTCTCCAAAATCCTCCTAAGCAAACCCTTTTACCCAACTCGAGTCCGGGTAAACCTTCAGTCTCGCTAGAAAAACGCTGCAGACACGCCACCCCCTCTTTCATGCCTCTTGGAAGTACCTTTTCTGCTGTTATTTTTTCTATCTCGGCCAAGGCATTCGCGCCCTCGTTCGATTCGGGCTTCTTTGCCGCGATACTGGAACATCTTTTCTGAGAAACTGGCAGCATAGACACGGGTGAGGCTAAAAAAAATCCCGCCAACTTGAGTCAGCGGGTTTATTGGTTATCAGTGCCTCGCGCAAACGGGCGATATCCTGCAAAGCATTAGTGCTTGCCAACAAAAAAAACTCGCCAGCCGAAGCTGACGAGGTACCAACTATGAAAAAATGAACTCTGCACTCATTGACAGTATGACTAGACAGATGTTCAAACAAAACCCCTCCAACCGAAGTTGACGGGGTTCCTATCCAATTTAACCAATCAACAAAGACCTTAACCATGTAAGTTGGCGGGGTTGACTCAAGCCAAACATTTTGCCCATGAAATGACCCAAGCCGAACTTCAACCAAATTCACGCGAATGAGAAGTGGTCGACTTCGTTAATTTGTCTCATCCTTGGTTTGGACAAAATGATTCGCGTCAAGTTTGTCAAAGAAAAACCCCGCCGACCGCCGCCGACGAGGTTCCAACTATGAAAAAATGAACTGCTCGGCGGAATTTGACAGGCACTAACTCTCCACGTTCAAAAAAACCCGCACCAGCCGAAGCCAGTGCGGGGTGAGGCGTCGAAGGCGCCGAGCCAATCAAGCAGATCATCTAGCTTAGACGTTAAACCGGATATCGAGTACCGTTTTTTCAGGCATGGGGAAATCGGCGTCCACCAGCTTCGTTAGCCCCTTCGAGCCGGCATCCTTGAAATTGTGGGCGGTCATCAATTCCTCGTGGCTGACAATCTCCGCCTTGATGAAGCCGCGAGCGAGGTCGGTGTGGATTTTTCCCGCGCACGTCACGGCGTCGGCGTTCTTCTCCACGAACCACGCATGCACCTCCTTCTTGCCCGCCGTGTAAAAAAACATCACGTTGGCCTTTGCCATCACCGCTTCGCACATCGCATCGGGCGTTACGGAGGCATCCTCAAAAACCATCGTTGGCTTGAAGCTGAGCAGTCCGAAGCCATTCACAAACTCGCGTTCTGCCTCGTCCAGTTCTAAATCACAAACCGGCTGTTCGGTTTCCAAATGGGCGAGGCATTTCCCGAGCACCGCCTTTTCCGCTTCGTCTTCAGCCACGGACAATCGTCCTTCGATTTTGTCCATATCGAAAATCAGCAAATCCAAAACCCGCACCGCCGTGATGGCAATCCCCTCCGCCGCCTCGAAACCATCGGGCAGCAGCTCAAAATAAAACGGCGAAACCTTGTCCGGTTTGAACATCGCCTCGAGGTCGGCAAGGATGGCGTCGTTGTATTTCACCTTGCCTTCGGGCAGGTCAAATCCTGTGTAAGCAATTTTCATAAAAAAATTCGGCCGCCTCTTCTACAGGTTGGCGGCCGATAGGTCTACCTCGCAAAGCAGTGGGTACTCACTATAACTAATTGTCTCGTTGCTGATCTTTGGCTTCAGCCTTGAAGTAGATGTTCGCGGGTCGCTCCTCGAAGTATTTCAGCAAGGCAGGACAAAGCCACCCTTCCATCTCAAACCTGTCTGACCAATAGACATTGCCGCTCGCCTCGCTGCGCTTCCACTTGAGGCACTCATCGTACTCAGGGAACTCATGCTGGGAGAAGGTCAGGCGAAACCCGTTGGTTGCATCAGGGATTTCCGCCGTTGCCTTGTCCAGAAGCACGTCTGCGCCCGCGACGAAGGGTTCCCCCTGCAACCCCACCCTCTCGTCGTCAAAGGCCCAGACTCCGTCCGTCTTGTACGGGAAGATCCCGTTGATCACGTTCACGGCGGTCATTGTTCCCAGAAGATGGCCTCCTTCTCAACCTCATCCATCAACTCGCTCAAGATGGTTTCGATGGGTTCAGAACCCTCGTGGAACGTGGTGGAGCACTCTGGTTTAGTTCCCTTCAGCTTTCAATTCTTCCCCCGTCTCGCCGCCGAGTTTGCGCTCGCTTGGCAGTTACCTTTTTGCTTTGTAGAATTCTCCCACCGCAGAGGCCGTGATCTTCCCGAGCTGAATCTGGCCCTCGGCGTTGATGTGGTTGTTACCGCCTCCTATGCGGGGCAACTCGCCGGGATAGATAGTGGCAACGTTGGGGAGTTCTCGACCCGCCCGGTTCTGCGCCGCAATTACAGCTGCGATGTAAGGACGCTTGCTGAACGCCTTTCTCAGTTTGGCCGGGCTTGCCTCATTCAGGTGGGCCAAAACCGCTGCGAGCAGGTCCGCGTCCTTCACGGGAGGTTTGCCCGCCAGGTTCCTGATCTTTCGCAACTCCTCGTCGCTCAGTTTCGGCAGAATCGCCTTGAGCAGATCCTCGTCATTCATGTAGGACGGCATAAAGACCGGCAGGTCCGGGACGCCAAGATCCTTGCGCACGTCCGAGATCAGCTGTTTGAAGATGTCGTAGTACTCAGTCCCTAGAACCTTCTTCGTTCCATCGGCGCCTCCCTGTTTCCAGACAAAGCCGGAAAACTCTGGCTTCGACATTCTCTTTGCTTCGGCAACCGCGTTCATCAGGTCCTTATACAGGGATCCCTTTTTCCCATCGAAGGTGAGGTTGGCCCGTTCGAAGGACCAGTTCTTCTCGAAGCCGCGTATGCCCGTTCCGCCGCTCGCGACCTTGATGATGCCGATCGTGTCGTCCGGCCAGAAAGCGGCGAGCTGACGCGCCATGGAAACGCCTGGCCCGAACCGAACGCTCGGCACGAAGTATTCCCAGCGTCCGTTGGCCCAGATTCGGATGCGGTCGTGTTTTTCGGTATAGGGCGGCTTCAACTCCTTTGCCCGTGCGGCGCCCGTCATGTTGGATTGTCCCATGAGCACGAAGACGCGGAACTTCCCGCTCTTCGGAATCGCCGCTTCGCCGCCGCCCATGCTGTTCGCCTGTTTGAAGCCCGTCGTATTCCATTTCATTGCGCCCTTGGGCTTCGGAGCGCTGTTTGATGTCTGCGCTGAAAGCAGTGACGGAATCAGTATGATACACAACAGCCAGTATTTCTTAATCATCTCTATTTCTCTCTCTTTTGTATCTGGTACCTAGCCGTATTCTACCGCCTCCCCCCATGTCAGGGCAACTCCCGAAGGGAGGGTTAGGAACAACATTTCCCTTCAGCTTTTAATTAGCGGTGCTGGCAGTGCCACCCAAGTGTGCCGGTGAAGGTTGTCGGTGGCAATTTGACGCCTGATTCCATTCGTCTTTTCATTTCAGTGATGGTGATGTGAGTTGACGAATCGGCATTGTCGACCGGTGGTGTTCACCGGCGTTTCTCCAGCAGCGCACCGTGGGGAACATTGAAACGTGCGGGATCACGCATCACGTCACGGATTGTGCTGTAGTGAGGGAAGTGTTTCCAACCGAGCTGCTTTTCGCTGTCGCGGTGCAAATCACACTCGAACCGAACGAGAAACGTCCAGTCGGTGCGTCCATAGTGGGCGAGTCCCCAGGTAAAGCCCTGCCCGTCGGCGGGATCGGTGAATTTGTCGGCGATGTAGGCGCCGCCTGCCGGTGGAATGTCTTCCAACGCTGATTTCACCACGAAGTTCACACCGTCCTCGGTGTACTGCACCGTGCCTTTTTCCGGCCCTGCCCAGTCGACCATCGCGGCGATTCCCTTTTTCCACGGCCATACCCAGACTTCATGACCGCTGTTGGTGACGGGGTTCAAAGGGCTCTTCACGTAGGGACCCTCCGGGCGATTCGCCACTGCAACGCCCCATCTGGAGTCCGCGTAAATCAAGTCATCCAGTCCGTGGCCCTTGTAGTAGAGCCAGTACTTTCCCCAGCGCGGGATGATTCCCGGGTCATGCACGGCAGCGCTGTCCCAGGATCCCTGCTCGGTAATGATTCTGTACCACGGTCTTGAATGATCCGGACATTTAAACTTCCCGTCCGGCGCCGTCTTCAGGATCGGCTCCCGCAGCTTCGTCCACGGACCATCGGGCGAGTCGGCTTTTGCCATCCCCACAACGTTGATGCCAAGACCGGTCTTTGTCTCCGCATCATTGGTCTTTGTTTCGGCCTGATAGCAGAGATAGTACTTACTGTCGGCAACCAGGATATTGCAGGTAAACACGCTGTAGTCATCCCATGAACCTTCAGGACCGCGCTTCACTGCGGGTCCTTTTTCGGTCCAGCTAATGCCGTCCGGACTGGTCGCATACCAGATGTCAGCATTCAGCCAAGTGAACTTTCTGTCCAGACACCGCGTGTACCAGATGTGATACAGATCGCCGACTTTGATGATCGAGCTCGGGTCTCGCCGGCTAACACCCTTCTCGTATCCCAGTCCCTTGACAGGCCTATACCGGAAACGTGTGTAGAGTTCGTTCTTGCTGTCGTGGACGCGAAGCCGTTTGGTGGCGGCGCTGAGTCCCGACATAGAGTTGTTCTGTGCATGACCTGGCATCGGCAACGCCATCGTCAATGAAAAGAAAGCACCGAATCCAACTTTGGTGATGAAGGTCATGACTGATTTCTCGATGAAGGTTCGTTTAGCCAATCAACGCTCCATGATCGTTTCACGGTCAACTTGTTCTCGCTGGTTTTCAATCTGCCTTCGCAAAGCGTCAGGCAATCGCACGCGCCTTTGAAAATACTGGATCAGGTGCGCCTCGGCATTGTGGATCGGATAGGGTGCATAGATTCGCTCGCACCACCGGGCGATGGCAAGGTCCTGCTCCCAGCGGTGATCCGGATCGAAATAGTAGGACCGGTCGAAAGAGAAGCCGCCCTCCTTGTGCATGACGCCAATTCCCACCGTGCCGGAAACGAAAACGCCTTTGGTTGATGAAGCCATCGGGGCCATTCTATCGACCGTGCTCCGGGGTCTTCAATTGATATTGCACCTCCGAATGGCTCCCGGTGGCGATTTCTGTCTTCCGGAGGGGCGGCAACGATCGGAATGGTCCGTTGGCGAGCGCTTTGGTTGGTTGGGCGTTTGTCAGAATTTAAAATTCTTACTTAAAAACATCATCACGGCTGCGATTGTTGTGAGCAGGAGGTGTTTCATTTCCCTTCAGCTCTTCACCCGTCTTACCGCCGTTTTTGCGGAGGAGGTTTGCGATTTCGGTATAACCAATGGCCCGATCCAGCGGTGTTCTGTCTTTATCATTATTTGGATGCCAATCGGCGCGTGATGAATTGACGCACTTTCGGGATTTTGCAAGCGGTAAGGAGTTCGACCGCCACCTTTTTATCGACTGCCACCACGGGCTCTGCCGCATACCAGTACATGAGCGGCAGGTTCTGATCCTTCACATCCTCCGCGTGCGCGACCAGTCTCTTGAGAATCGGTATCCGTTCACTGAAAGACAAACGCTGCATCGCGCTGGCAAGGTACAAGCGTACAAGGGGCGACTTATCATTCTCGGCCAGTTGAGCAAGTTTTTTACAAACGGCGACCCCGGGTTTGCTGTTCTCGCACAGCAACTGAATTGCCCATGCACGAATATGTTCACTGGGATCGTTCAACAAAATCGATAGCGTCGACTTATTCAAGTGTCCAGAAACGTGCAGTGCCCATAGTACGCGCAACCTTGATGGCACCGGGAGATCGGACTTCAGCGTTTTAACCAACGCCAACGTATCCGCCTGTCGCTCCTGCAATATCCGCCGTGCATGCCGCACAAACCAGTCGTTCTTATGAAGATTCAGTTTAAGCAGTTCCTCATTGGACAATTTGTTGAGGTCACCCTGCCACGTTTTCGGTTTCCCATAAGCGACCTTAAAAATGCGCCCGGTATGTTTCTGCGTATTGATATGGTGATGACATTCACCGGTGTCGGAAAAATCACTGACGTACACCGCCCCGTCCGGACCATAGGCCAGACTCACTCCAACAAACCATGGATCAGCCGCAATCATGACATCAAGCTCATGGGAGGCGGTGTAACCACTACCTTTGCGTGTGAGGCGGTCATTATTGATTCTACGACCGTGAACGTTGTTCAGGAAAATCTGGTTACGATATTCACTGGGCCAGTTATCACCTAGATAAACCATCGCGCCGCAGTGCGCATGACCGCCTCCTGCCCTTTTTTCCTCGGCGCGCTGGACAGTCGTTGGGACTAGCGGAGCCGGACGAAAGTTACCCCCACGAATGAAGGTGCCGTGCCGATGATCCGCAATAGTGGCGATGCGTTCGTAAGAGTACCTACCCGTCGGCCGATTGTTCAACGGATCGTAATAGGCTCCCTGAATGATATGATAGAGGTGGGGCCGCACACAGTTACATACAATAGCGTGCCCATAATCATTCCAGTCAATACCCCAGGGATTAACCATGCCGGTTGCATACGGTTCCCAAACGTGACGGGTCGGATGATAGCGCCACACTCCCCCGTCAAACCGGCGGCGTTTTTCCTTGGGAGTACCCGGTTTACCAAGGAGAGACCAATTGTCACGGCCGTGAGTGTTGTAGAGCCAACCATCCGGACCCCACGCCAGGCCATTGGCGATATTGTGCCCGGAATTATCAGTTCCAAAGCCATCTAGCAGCACCACTGGTTCGCCATCGGGCACCCCATCGTAATTCTTATCTGGGATGAAATAAAAGTTGGGCAGCGACATCACCCACACACCGCCAAAGCCCACTTCGATACCGCATATGTATTCAAGCTTATCATAGAAAACGATGCGCTTGTCGTGGGTGCCATCGCCATCAGTATCCTCTAGGATGATGATGCGGTCATTCTTACCCGCCTTCTTATCCGGATAATTATTGGCTTCAGCCACCCACAACCGTCCGCGATCATCGATACAGAAACCAATCGGCTGCTTGATGTCCGGCTCAGCGGCAAAGAGCGTCACATTGAACCCCTTGGGCACCCGCATCGTCTTCGCCGACTCCAGAGGCAGGAAAGGTTTCTTTATAATCGGCTTAGCGGCTTTTTTTGTTTCGGCTGCCCCGACCAGGGTCGACAGGGCGGCAAACAGGGCAACGGTGATTCGTAGTTTCATCATTTGCTTACCTTTTAATTTCGACCCGTTTCCTTGACCCACTTGTTGAGTGTTTCAAGCAACTCACGCACTTTCCTAGGTTCCTTCTTCGCGAGGTCGTTCCTCTCTCCTTCGTCTTCATCCAAATGGTAAAGCTCGGTCTCGTTCTGATTCATCCAGTGAACGAGCTTCCAGCCGTCTTTCAGGATCGCCTGACAGGGCTGAGCTCCATGCCCAGAATGGGGATACCACCAAGCCAGGAAGGGCCGGTCCAAGGTCTTCGTCTTGCCGTCAATCAGTGGAACCAGGGAGCGTCCGTCGATGGTCTGTTTCGGCAACTGCTTGCACCCGGTCAACTCAAGGAGCGTGGGGTAAAGGTCCATCGTAATCACCGGTTGGGCTGTTTTCATGGCAGGAATCTTGCCGGGCCAGGTGATGAAGGTGGGTATCCGGATCCCTCCCTCGTAGTTCCAGCCCTTGCTGGCGCGGAGAGGATAATTGCTCGTTGGCCTTTTTTCCGGTGAACCCGGCATGCAGGACCCACCGTTGTCGGAGGTAAACACGATGATGGTGTCTTTTGTCAGCCCAAGCTCGTCCAAGGCATCAACTACCTTGGCAACGTTCGTGTCCAGGTTCTCCATCATGCCCGCATAAACGGGATTCTGCTGTCTTGCCGGGACCTTGCGGTTGAATCGTTCGGGGATCATCTTCAGGGGAGTGGAGCCGTACATCCGCGTCTTCTTTGCCTGGTACTTCGCGACCAGTTTTTTCGGGGCTTGGATCGGCGTATGAACCGCATAGTGACCGAGGATGAGAAAGAACGGCTTCTTGCCCTCCTTGGCCGTCTCCCGGATGAACCCGATCCCCTTTTCCGTCAGAACGTTGGTCAAGTAATCACCCGGCTTGCCATCTTCCAGATCCGGTACGTCAGCGGTAGACAGCCCTTTCTTCTTATAGGGATGGAAATAAGATCCAGGCAAGCCATGCTTGGCCGTTGCCATCTGCCAATCGAACCCATGCTGTTTGGGCATTCCAATTTTTTTGGAACCGACATGCCATTTGCCGATATAACCGGTCCTGTAACCTGCTTGCTGGAAGGCTTCGCCTATCGTGGTTTCGCTGGCTGGCAGATGAGTAGCGGCACTGTTCGCGCCGCTTGGTTTACCCGGATTGAGCCAACTGGTGAAGCCCACACGCTGGGGATACTTGCCCGTCATCAAGGAAGCGCGAGTCGGTGAACAGACGTTGCATGAACTGTACGCCCTGGTGAACATAACGCCTTGCTTCGCGAGTTGATCAATGTGTGGCGTCTCATAAAACTTCGAGCCGTAACAGCCGAGATCGGTCCAGCCCAAGTCATCAATAAAAACAACAATAACGTTGGGTTGCTTGGTAGCCGCTGAAACCGCCAGAGTAACAACCAGCGCCATCACGAATAAAACTCGGCACCATGTTTCATCTCGTCTCATTTTTTGTGCGGTTTATGCGCGGCAGCCGTCCAAATATCCACACTCGACCCACACCCCACCAGAACCAAGGCTGCGATTGTTGTGAGTGGGAGGTGTTTCATTTCCCTTCAGCTTTCAATTCTTCACCCGTCTTGCCGCAGGTCATCGAGTTCTACCGCTGCGCCTCGATGCGATACAAATGCCCGCCCGTGCGCATGATCAAAGCATCGCCATCGACGGCGGGCGTCGCCATGAACGGCTGTCTGGCCAGAACATTACTGGCGATGACCTCAAGTTTGCGAGTTGGCCGGATGACTGTGGCAAGCCCTTCCTCGTTGAACAGGTAAATCCGCCCCTCTGCGTAGATGGGCGACGCCGAGTAAACGCCCTTCAGACGTTCCTTCCAGACGACCTCGCCGGTCTTAGCCTCGAGACAGCTCGCGATACCGCCGCGGTTCACGACAAACAACAGGTCGCCTACCAGCAACGGCGAACAACGTTGTGGCATACTGCGGATCGACTTCCATTCAATGTGCGTGTCGGTTACATCGCCTTTGCCGTCGAGCCGAATGGCCCACAGTTCCGGCCGGTCCCGATCCACCGTAGCAAACACCAACCCGTGGCCGGATACAGGGCGCGGTGCCACCGACCAGCCTCGATGCCGTACATACCACAGTTCCTTGCCTGTTTTCGGATCGTAGGCGTAAATACCGCGGCCAGCAGGGCTTACGAGCTGCTTGCCCTGACCCCGCGGCACCAGCGCCGGCATACAATAGGCCTTTCGGTGATGAACGGGAAACTTGGAATACTCGAGCGATCGCAGCGTTTTCCAAACCGTCTTACCAGTGGTCTTGTCGAGAGCGATGATGTATTGCACATCCCGACCATCCACGTGAACCACCGCCTTGCCCCCGAGGAGTGTTGGCGAACTAGCTGGCCCGGCTCCCGCCTCATGGTCGCAATTCAAATCACGTCGCTTCCACAACACATCTCCGGTTTCAGTGTCTAGACAAGCCGTGCCATAGGTGCCAAAGTGCAGTATTACCCTACGTTCATCTATGACCGGCGTGGGAGTTGCGTAGGTGTTGTCTTTCGTGATCCTCATTGGTTTGACCACATCGAACAAATGCAGATCATAAACTATCTTGCCGGTTACCTTGTCTAAACAGACCGCGAACAGTTTCCGCCCGTCAGCTGTGGCAGTGGTAAGCCAAATTTGCCTCCCCCAAATCACCGGGGATGACCAGCCCCGATCGTGGATAGCGGTTTTCCAAGTGACGTTTTCCGCCTCCGACCAATTCAACGGAAGATTAGTTGATGTCGTATGACCGTCACCGCTTGGACCTCGAAATTGCCACCAGTTCTGCTCAGCTGAAGCCGAACCAATCACAAGAAACAAAAATGCAAAACAAACGGTGGATTTGTCTGTAATATACGTTTTTCCTAGAAAATTAATCTCTTTTTTCACTAAACTGCAGCATCGTGAATTGATGGCTCATCCCACCCCACCAGCACCACGGCTGCGATTGTGATTAGTATGTTTTTCATGTCGCCCAAAGCTCAGCTTTTTTGATTATTTTTGCAATGAGTTTATCAAGCGGCCAAAGCTCTTAATAATGGAGCTTTCGGCGCTGTTGAGATGAGTAGCATTTTATCGCCGATTATTTGCCTTTGGTTTCAATATACTGATATTATTTGTGCGCTTTTTCCTTGGAGATCACCGATTTTGTAGAGATTTTGTTGCCTCTGAACCGGAAAGTAACCAAGTATTTCTCCGATTGACTGGACTAAACACGGCTTGTAATGATCAGTCGTGGCCGATACTTCACAAAAACAAAAAGCGCCGTTGCCCCTTCGATTGGCAACCGGATTTCTAAGCCTGCTACTCACGCTTTTTTTTATTTGGTTGCTCAGCTTCATACTCAACGACATCGGCGATTTGCCGGGACCAAATTATACCGCAATCCAGCAGCGGCACATTCCAGAGGAAAAACAAAGCGCCGCTAACGAATTAAGCGCTCAACTCACCGAGATCGAAAAACAGATAAAACGGCAACAGGAAATACAAAATACCCTACAGCAAAGTATGATCAATTCGGAGACAGCGCTCACCAAAATTGCCGATTTGCAGCGACTCAGTCTTGAAGGAGGCGGAAAACCCAGCGAAGTTGACCAGCAGGCAATGGAAAATGCACGCAGCCGCTTTTATGCCGCACAAGATGACTTCGAGTCAGCCAACGAATCGATCGTCTCACTAAACAGCGAGAGGCATCAACTCAACCAATCAATCGCAGCTATCAACAAAGAACTGCGACAGTTCCAAGACAAAGCTCAAACGGAGTTCAACATTGAACGGCGCTCACACGACTTGAAGGTCGCTTCACTTAAACTAGCACTTGTTGTCCCCTTATTGCTGCTCTCCGCTTGGCTCGTTCGGAAAAAACGAGGCAGCATTTACCAACCTTTTAATTGGGCGGCTTTGGTGTCGACATTTTGGATGGTTTGGCTAGTGATGTGGGATCATTTCCCACGCGATTTTTTTAAATACATTGCCATTCTTGCGACGATCGGAATCCTGGCTGCGTTCCTCGCTTGGGCTATTCGTTTATCAGCGCGCCCGCGCAAAGCTACGCTCCTGAATCGCCATCGCGAAGCGTACCAAAACCACCGCTGCCCCATCTGCAATTTTCCAATACTTCGCGGCGCATTCCAGCAAGCCGTCTGGACCAAGAGAGGCCCCAAGCTACATGGTGAGGCATTTGGCCAAAAGAAGTCATCTCGCTATAGCTGCCCCTCCTGCGGCGAAGCGCTCTTCGATCAATGCTGCGATTGCAACGAAGTCACCCAAACTCTTCTCCCCTACTGCAGCGCTTGCGGCAAGGAAACCGATACGCAAAAGAATCAGCTGGCAGATCAAATTTAGTACAGAGTAAGGATCGAACGGTATTTATTTATTTGCCAGTAGCTTTAATATTCTTCTTTTTTGAAGATCTTTAATCCCTGAATTTCTTAGCAACGAGACAGGCGTTGTTTCTACAATCCGAATGTTTATGGGGTTAAAGTCGATATCGCTGTTAGCACCGGTGCTACAAAGTTCGTATTTCCTAGGGAATAGACGCGCCTAAAAACTGATGCTTTAGGATTGGGTTAGGGGAATATCAATCAGGTGGAAATTGAGTGCTAAATGTCTTGGCGTTAATTCAAATTTATTATTCCTTTATTGGTAAATCTGAATTCCATATGTCTGCTTTCATGAGCCAATTATCCATTGAGACCTGCTTCCAAAGCACGATGTATTTGCCTGAATCATTCATTACAATTTTACCATTATCTTTTATGTTCAATGAAAATCTTCCAACTTCGGTAACATAATCTTCATTCCCATACATATCCAATGTGGTAAAAACTATATCTGTTGCTCCAGCTGATATTTCATCAGAGATTGCTTGTTTAATTGCCTCTTTTCCTTTGATCAAGTCAGTATGTGGGGGCATCACTATTGCTTCATCCACATGCAGATCAGCTACACCAGATGCATCTCCATTATTAAAAAACTCCATATACTTTGCGTTCTGTTTGTCAATGTGTGTGCGAGCCCTATCTATATCAAAAGTAGTTGTTGTTTCCGTTTGACAGCCCACCAGAAGCACGGCTGCGATTGTTGTGAGTAGGAGGTGTTTCATTTCTTTCGATTCTGAGAGAACATCCACTCCATAAACCCATCTGTGAAGTACGCGAAGTCGTCAATAAC
>MPMB02209562.1_pt1 | contig 12721 bp, 24 predicted proteins | sample 1617371 | NCBI WGS metagenome assembly MPMB02 (sample SAMN05944808, study PRJNA350692) | marine metagenome | biome: marine; feature: ODZ; material: water; isolation source: 300 m water sample filtered on 0.2 um supor filter | place: Pacific Ocean | collected 2012-04-08 | depth 300m m
ATCAAATTTTAACACCACCAAGTTCTGCACATTCTCCTGGTGTCCCACCGGGTTCTGGACATATGGGCATAACAACACCAAGAGGTTAATAAGATGGCAGATGATAATACATTAGACATTCAACAGACTATTGGTGATGTAGCTGGTGACTTCTCCAAGACCGTGATAGTAGGTGACGGAAACGAAACATCTACATCTGTGGTCGAGGCCACGACTAAGCACGGAGATGTGTCTGCAATCATAGAATTTGTAGAACAGGTTTTTGCTTATGTACCACATCTAGTATTCGTAACAATATATGGACTGGCAGTTTATGCCGCGGTCCTTTGGATAACTAAAAAAATAAAAGGAGATTTTAGAGACTTATGAGGGTTAATAATATGGCTGATTTTGCGATCACGCACCAGAGATTAATGCGACAATTACACCGACTATCGACCAAATACCAGAGATTGGTAAAGGTGGAAACATCGATGTTTACGTTTAATTTATTATAAATATAGTATAAAGAATTTGAATTTAAAGGACATTTTAAATGAGCGAAAATATTACAGACGAGAATCAGATTCTCACAGAAGCGACTACCAACGCTGATATCGGTACTGCCGATTTTAATTTTAACCAACTTCTGACCACATTTGAAGAGTTGCCTACTGCTTCGCTAATTAGAAGTATTGCGGCCGTGGTTCCAATGAAATATTCTACTGGAAAGGTAATTAATGTCCGTAGACAGTCTGGAAACAATTCTTTAGAAACTGTTTCAGCAGATTTAACTGTTAACACAGGCGCAGGAAATCCAGTACAATCTGGAATATCGATAGAGGTAGCCCAAGACCTTCAGGCTCAGTATGGTTTGGATGGTTATAAACTTGTCGCAAATATGCTTAGAGGCATTATCGATGAAGAAGAAAATAATGCTTTCATTACCTGGCTAGATGCTAACTCAACTGCTGGAGCGGCCCTTACTTTATCTGCTCCTACAGGTGCAGAACAAAATTTATTTGAAATTACTCAAAGGGTTCAGGAACTTGTTATAACAATGAACTCCAATCACTTCAGAACATATGATGCTTTCTGTGTATTACCATACAAGAGCGCGGCCGCTATATCTGCCCTATCTAGATATGTGGGTGAAAAAGAAGAAACAAGACACAGGCTTTGGATAAACAATGTTGGCCACACAACTTATTTTGTTAATCCACAGGTTGCACACACAAACGCATATGTCGGATTGATGGGTAAAGGTACTGATACTGGTGCTTCATCAGTTATTATGGGAACATATCAAGAGGAAATTCTACATTCAAAGTATGTAGAGTCCTTTCAACCAAATATTGGAATTTTAAATCGTTACGCTACAGCATTGAATCCCCTTTCTACTGCTGGTAATGAAATGTTACATAAATTCGCAATATCATAATCTATATAAAAAGGGACCCCTTTCGGAGTCCCTTTCGAGAATAAATCCTGACGGATTATGCTTCGGCTAATTTGCTGAAGTAACTCATAGTATCATCTTCATCAACCTCATCAGCAGAACCTTCTGCAAACGGGCTTTCGTCAGAAGCAATTTCTGACACCGTTCTTTCGGGTGCTGACACTGATTCAGCAGTGAAAGATGAAGTATCCACAGAAGCGCCGATAACTCGTGCGAACTTCTTCTTCAACTCATCATAAGACTTGAACTTATCTTCCCCAACCTCGGCTTCAAGTGAATATAGACCGTTGTACAACGTCTCCATTTCATCTTCACTTTCTAACCATTGAGATGGTTCTTCAAAGCCTGATTTGTCATACTTCACATAACCGTCTGCTTTGCGAGCCTTCAACTTGAAGTTCGCTCCACGGTATAGATTAAAGACGTTGACTGGTGTCTCATCTTCAAACTCAGGCGTACCTGCGGCTTGTATCATATCGAAAATCGACTTACCATACTTGAAGAGGAATACTTTCCCTTCATTTTCTGGATGTGCTGGGTCACTAACAACATAGATGTTAGAAACAAACTGAAGTCTACGCTTCCTGTCTCTCGCTATCTGTTTGTTAGAGTCGATACCGGAATTCCACAACTCGGAATTGGCTTCAGAAACTGGGTCCTGTTGGCCAAGGGTTGTGAGAGAATTCTCGATATACCAGCCACCTTTACCTTTGAAACCGTGAGAATAGATTTTCACGTATGGAAAATCTTCCTTTTCGGGGGCATCAAGAAAGCGGATAATAGCATACCCGTTGCTTGACTTGTCACGTTCCAACTTCCAGTATCGGTCGTCTACGTATGACTGTTTAGCGCCAACACCGGCGGCATTCAACTTGTCCATCATTGATTCTACGTCCTTTTTAGATTTAGAACGCTTTTTCAGAGCGGCAAAACTCATAATATTTCTCCTATTGTTTTATATTAGATTAAAGGTGTGACTACACTATGTAATCACTTACCTGTTCTTCAAGTTTTTAGACAGTCTCCACTGTTATGCATCATTAACGTCTGCCTTTTCCTCAGGAACGACTTTTAAGTCAGGTCCTTTTTTTGCATTCGTTTTTTCTGTTGGCTTCTTGTTGTCAGAATTTCTCTGACCACCAACTGGCCCAGGCGCATCTGGGCCTTCCATCGATGACTTAATCGCTTGAGCAAAACCTGCCCTTGCCATTTCAAGTCGTTGAACTGCTTTGTCAATTGCGATCAGATGTTCAATGGCAATCTTCGCCACATTAGGCAAAGTTTCCACTTCATAGTTTGCTCCATCAATTCGTACTGTGTTTTGCATTTTTACATTTTCTCCAGCCATAATCTAAGTTCTCCAGTTATATTGATTATCTCCGTTTGCTATTATATTTATATAGAGTATTATACTCTATTTCACACCCTTTGGCAACCATTTTTTTATACTTTTTGCATATTTTTGTATTTCTTTTTGGGCATTATCATCACTCCTGAGATTAATGAGTCTATTATAAGCATCTATTGATGCTGTTTCCACAAATTCGGTATACATCGACTGTGGAAGAATGGTGCGAGATTGCTCTGGACAAATATTCTCCTCGTTAATCAATTCGTTATATTTAGACTGCATTTCATATGTGGCATTGGCCACCCATCCTTGCATATCTTCCGAATACTCGTGCAACTCCTCGCTGGAGCCTTGCTTGACATTATCTGCTTGAAGTCTCCATTCATTAGGAATAAAGAATTCTGGTGCATCGGACACATATCTCCGAGACACTTCGTTTCTCGTGAAACCAATCTGGTGCTTGTACCATTGTCTCGCAACAAAAATCGGCATTCTAATTCTGAACTGGGCTACCTGAAGTTTCGCAACATTTGACGAAAAGGCGGCCTGCCGACATTTCGTTCGGGGTGAAAGGTGCTTCACCTCCCATCCACTACCATAAAATGGAGCCCTGTTATTTTCAAATTCAAATATTTTAATTTTATTCCACCACTCATCTTCTGGTTGAGATAGCATATGAGTCCAATCTGCTATAAAATATTTATCGGGCTGTGGTATGATTTCAAAGGCCAGCATAAATGCTCTAATTGAATAGGGAACAGTTTTCTTCATCTCTTCTGTGACGATACTGTGCTTTAAAAACGCATAAAGGGACCCTCGCTCATAGAAGTGTACCTCATATATTGACGGGCGCACCGGGCTATTCTTTATTGAAATGATAGACCGAACAAATTGTTCATCAGTTGAAATACCACACCAGTGGATGTACATTTCAATCGGCATTTTCCGTTCTACCAGATATTGTACGTGAGAGAATGGAGTCCAGTGATTGTGTTGCGCCAGATAGTTAATCAACTTCTCATCCTTTTCAGAGAAGTTAGTTGATATTTTTCCCATCGAAACTCTGGCCGCATTCACGACCTGAAGGTCAGATGGAGCGATAGATAACAATTCTACTGAACTGATACCGTCACCTAATGGGTCAATTTTTTTCATCATTTTAACCTTCCTGCAATAGTTGTTTTACACCTTCAGTTGCATTTAGCATATCTACAAGCATTTTATAGTCGTCACGGGCATTCTGTGGCAGAACATATGATAAGCACGTTTCGATAAGCGTGTCATTTAGCGTATATTTCAATCTCAATTCGTCTCCGCCTTCGTATATAATCTCTTTCAATTTTACTTTGGTCAGATTGATTTCCGTATCGTGTTTGTCATTCATCTGTGGCATTAAAAATCCCCTTCATAATTTTAGAGTATTTCTCACTGTTAAGGTTTAAAAACTCTGCGTATCTATCATATCTATATTGCTCGGATGGAAAGATATATGAGTCCTTTATCTGTTTGGCAATTCTTGGACTGAACCCTAGAATCTTATCCATAATAATATAACTCTCTACCTCAATCATCTTCTGCTGAACAAATCGAAAAATGATAGGATGTTCACCATCTTCGACATCAAACAATCTATCAAATCCTAATCCTCTTGCTATTAGGAACTCATTTACTTCTTTCAAGTCCTCTTCAAAAATATATGCTAGTGACTGAACTCTTTTCTGCCAGTGATGATACACATCTTCACTGGTCTTAGAGTGTAGGTCACCTATCCACACTTCATCACTCCCAAAATGTGCAAAATTAGACACATAATATTGGAGTAAGTCTTTACTCTGTCGTTTCCCTAACGTTTCAAAGAAGTATTTATCTTTCCGACTATTGTATGAATTGTGTGTAAGGTTACAAATCTTGCCCTTATACTTTACATAATTATAGTCGTTCTGTGAACTGAAATGTTGCTTTAGAGAAACATATAATCTATATGCTTCAAATCCAGTCACAAGGGTAGCACACTCCCAGGTTCTTCATCTTCTTTAATGACGTTATTGTCAACTGCTTCCTTTGTTACTTTTTCGAGAAATGCTGGTGAGATTAACCTCGCAATTTGCTTTGGTTCTAACTGGTGTTCAGTCATATACTCAACCATTGCATCCATATACGTTATTCCAGCCTGCATTCTCTCTTCTATTAACTCTTGAAACGCCTGTTGTTTATTCACTTTCTTCATAATATAGTTTCCCTTTCCTGGAATTACATTTCTGATTCCCCCAATAGGGTCTTCCACATCTCCTTCCCTACGAGGAATAAGATGACAATGAGCGTGTGGAACTGTTTGACCGGCGGCGGTTCCAGCATTAAATCCAATATTAAAACCCTCTACTGAGGAGTCTTCCGCTTGGATTATCCGTTTTTGTCGCCTCATAATTCTATTAAGTGCCAACACCTCATCGCCCCATAATTCAAAGGGCGTTTCTATATGTCTGCGTGGGATTAAGAGGGTGTGTCCCGGAGTTACAGGATACCTATCACGTATCGCAATGAATTCATCGTTATACCCTATAATTCGGGTAAATTCGCGCTGGTCTGACCCATACATAAGGCTACAAAATGGGCAATTTTCGTTCATCATATAATCATTGTCCACGACCATGGGCGATATAACACAAAAGGGGTTAACGGTTATGTCTCCAATCTTTTCAACGCTTTCTTCACCAGCGTATGAACTGTCTCACTATTCCAGCCGAATGTATCTACATACTCGGCAAAGATAGGAGATTCGTCTTGTTTAATTTTCTTATATTCTCTCAACCTGGCATAAGCACCCATATAACTGTAATGCTTGAGTAAGTCAAGTTTTACATCATTGGAATAGGCATCAAGTTCGTCTGGGTCGCTCAAATATACAATTTGTTTATCTTCCTCAGACAGATGTTGGTCGTAGATAGGACGACTCTCCCCACCTCGATTATAAAATCTCTTTTGATTTTGCTCCCGATGTATCATTTCGTGTTCTAGTGTTTGTTCGACTTGATGTGCTAAGAATAACCAATCTTTATTATTTATGCAAATTGGTTCATCCTCAGAGTATAATATCAACATCAATTCTATATTAATCGGGTCTACTGGTTCGTCAATTGCTTCAAAGTCCCATTCTTGGGCCTCAAAGAAGCCATTGACACTGATTTGATTCTTTCCGATTCCGCCATCTGGAGCATCTTCTCCATACGGATACGTGGTAACCTCTACACCTAGAGGGGTTAATTCTTTCTCAAATATTGCTCGGATTTCGTCAGCGTAAAGTTCTCGGCCGACTAATTGGGGTTTGATACGATTTAAACGACTCTTCATATACTCATTCCTTTCAATATTCTCTCACTCATAATTACATTATACACCAATGGCGATGATTTGTCAAGGGGTTTAGTCATATTAATATGATATGTAAGTCGTTGATTTTACTACAATTTGTCTGGTTTTTGAAATTATAATACGGTGATGACCCCATCAATTGATTGAGTTTGACCCCCAGGTTTGATTTTGGGTGGAAAACGTGAGAGAAACTGTTCTCTCCCTTGCGGACTTTGTCTACCTCCAGCCATTTCCGTGCCTTCGGCTTCCTCGAATAGAATCATTGTAATGAGACTATAGATGGCCATATCCATCAACGTGTCTTTTATAGATTCTTCCTTGAACTTGAATTCTCCCTTGTTGATAAAGTTTGCTATTCGTGCGTATTTGTCTCCCATTCTTACTACGGAACCTTGCCACGCTGGAATGCCTGACAACTCAGATAGTCTGAAATTGGCAAATATATCTTGGTTAGCACCATAATCGTGTTGCTTTTTATCGTGCAGTTCTTTTATCTGTTCCAAAATTTCGTGGAATCTAAGACTTTGCCTACTCACTTCATTCTTACTCATTTATATTGCTCCTTTGAACTTCTACCAGAGGTTGTCGTCAGCATCTATCATACGGGCTATCACATCTGCGACTACATCTGATTGTTCATCATTAACTGCGTGTAAATCAGCAAGGTAGTGTCCGAACAAATGTCTTGCCTGATAATCTTCATCGCAAAAACTGCGGTGAATCCTCACCTCATTCGGCGGATTCGTTACATCACAGGGGTCTGTTGGTAACGCTTCCCGAATTACCTTTGGTTCTGAGATACCGTATAATTCAAATAGGCATTTTAATCTTTGTCTTATCTCTTGGTAGTTGTTTAACTCAGTCTTGACCGGCATAGCCTCCATTCTTGTGCTCTCCTCCATATCTGATGGGTGGGTGAAATGATGTTCTAACATAATAACTCCTTGGTTAAGATTAGTGTTCTAGTAGTTCAAAAATCTCCTCAATTCCCTGATAACCAAAGTATAATGCCAAGATTATAAAGAAATACTTACTGTATAAGAAAATCTTATCAGTGGGTATCAAGTTTGTACCCTTTCTCATTATAGCATAAACTCCCAATAATGCAACCGTTCCTACGGCACCACCTACCCAGATTGCCATCTGGTCTGTAGCCGTGCTTGAAAATAGGGCCGCATAGAATAAGACTATCTCGAATCCTTCTCGGGCTATTGCTATCGTTACAGCGAAAGTTAATGCTAAACTTGACCAGATGGGTAAAGTCTCATCCAACGGTTTCAGTTTAGATATAATTCCTTCTTGAAAATGGTTCTTTGCTCCGTGACACCAGAAGGCTAGATAGCCTAGAACTCCGGCGGCCGCAAGCATCGTGACTCCTTCAAACCATTCTTCGTGTTCGTGTGTCAAACCTGCAATGAATTTGAATCCCATTGCAACTCCTATTGATAATATAATACCAGTTGCAATACCGTACCATACAAATTTTTCTTTTCCTTGTGCGTGAAATCTCTTTAAATATGTAAAGATTAACATCACAATCAACATCGCCTCAAAGCCTTCTCTTAATACAATAAAGAGAGAGCCCGTAAATGGCGCTAACATTTCGCTACTCATTTTTTATTCTATGGTTCTGGAATTCTGGCTCATAATTTTCTTGATTTGTAATGTTGTTCTCTAGCTGTTCAAGGAATTTGACCATTTTGCCCTTCACATCCTGCTGAAAAGGTGGTTTCACCTGTTCCCATTGATGAAGAATTGCATCCAAAGAGGAGATCAATAGAATATAATCCTCTTCACTGACATTGCTTATCGTATACTTCTTCTCGCTGGTAATGTCCATCATACCTCCTATTGAACGACTGTCACATCTGCCATAGGAACCCATTCTGTAAAGTTCCTTTCTGTATCACGAACAAGATAAAACTGCTCTTCTTCATTCATTGATTCAATGACTCCCGTACGGGTCAGTTCCTTGTGTTCCATAATCGGCAAATCAGCCAGTGAATACAACCCACCTAGTCTCCCATACTCATCAACAGGAAACACCTTCTTATATGTACAATGATATTCAGTCACAGGAATGCCCCGTCGGGTTGTCAACCTCGTCAAAATATTCTTCTTCCTTCTTATCATAATACGCATCAATATTTAAGCGGTCATTCGCAGGCATAAAGAATATGAAAACGAAATTCGACACTAGGCCGATGACAGCGAAAGCGATAATTAGTGTTGCAATGATTTCCATAAGTATCTCCTTATCTATGTTAAATTGTCAATCAATACGCATATTATACAGTGGTTTGAACCGTTTGTCAACCCCTTTTTGCTATTTATTTAGTCTTTTGATGATATAAATACTTATACTTCCAAAAAGAGAGGCATTCGACCGTATAGAGGAGACGTTAAATGTTTGGAATACCATTAGAAGTTATATCAATGCTGGCTTCCACCATCTTAGGTGGATATATGAAGATGAAAGCAGACCAGCGTGAGGATGAGCATCACAGAAATATGCTCACATTGAAATTGATGAAAGTAGAGGAATCTAGCAGAAGGTCGGCAAGGAAACTCCAAACTGCGTCCGCAAAATGGGCGAGGAAGTTTATTGTAGTATGCCTGATGGCAATGGCTATATTTATTCTGGCCGCACCGATGATTTTCAACGAGCCTACAAATGTACTTTATGAAGTGACACACGGATTTAAACTGTGGCTATTCGATTTTACTTGGAAGAGTCAAGAATGGAAAACGTTGGCAGGTATAGTTACACCTGACTGGCTCCCATTCGCAATAATGAACGTGCTTGGTTTCTACTTTGGAACCGCGGCGGTAACTAGACGTTATTAATTAATGAAAACGTTTAAACAACATTTAACGGAAAATGAAGGCGTTCGGGATGCGAAAAAAGTTTTCGCCGCATTACAAGCAATGTATCCAAAGATTCCAAAATTTCCATTGGAGTTTAAGAATTTACAAACAAGTAAAAATTTCGATAGACGAGGTGGTGGATATTTACAAACATCAAAATTGAAAGGTGGTAAATTCATTTTCGTTGACAAGATGGTTATTGATGATTCGGGCTTGGGTTCTTTTGATCCTGACTATGCAGTATGTCACGAATTTGCCCACGCAATTTTAGCAGTTACCAAAGGGAATTTGGGGCATAATAAAAAGCACGATGATTTAACATATAAACTCGCCCAAAAATTCGGGTTAGTATGACATATAAAGTGAATGGCTTTGGGAGAATTCAACTCAACCTAAATGAGTAAGCAATCACGCCAAAAAATGAGGCGCAGAAAACGAAAGGCTCTCAGGAATGAGATGCTACGTTCTTCGCTATTAGGTACAAAAGATGATGGGAAAGATGAAAGTAAAAACGAAAAAAAAGACGACCAAACGTCCCGAACTGAGTAGGGGTGTATTCTACGCAATGGCATTCTTATGTCTTGCTTCAACGATTACAGCGTGTTCAATCATATTTGGAGGGGGCTGGTTCAATGATTCTAAAGACAATGTTTCTGTTAGAAACACTTCTACTCATCCCGCTGGCAATAATAATAGTGTTATTGTTTCACCAGTGGTGTCAGAAAAAGTAGAGACTCCAATAACGTGGGCAGTGGAATTAGAAAATTTAGTTGATGAAAAGATTGAGATTGCTATAGTTGACCACGAGAAAGACAAGCATCATATCGATGCTCATTATACATTAATGAAATGTCACCAACTCGGTTCCAATACATTCTCTTGTAAGATAGTGCAAGGAAAGAACATTCCTTTGCCCGATAAGAAAGACGTTCCTATAGTCGAGATGACCAAGGATGAAGATGAGTCTAAGGTCGAAAAAGAGAATAAGACCAAAAACTGGAATCCATTCGAGTGAATCCCTAAAAAAAGAAGGGGCCCGAAGGCCCCAATTCAAGTTCCATTCAAGACGGAATTACTTTTTATTTTTGTTTAGTAATTTAGCATCAGAGGTCGACTTTGCACCAATCTGGATAAGCCTTGGTTTGTCCTCTTCAGGAACGACAATGTTCATATTGATTGTCAATACACCATCACTTAAATTTCCATCAACTATCTTGATGTTATCACCTATTGTGAATTGACTCTGGAAACTGCGATTAGCGATTCCCCTATGTACAAATTCGTCCGTTTCATTTAAAGCAGACTCGCCTTTCTGGCCAGTTACTTTAAGGACATTCTTCTCAAGTTCTACCTTAAGTTCAGACTCTTTCCAACCAGCCAACGCAAATTCCAACACATACGCATCACCATTTCGGATGATGTTATGAGGTGGGTATTTTGGCGGTGGTGAAGTTCTATCGAACTGTTGCAGGGCGTTGAAAATATTATCAAGCCCAAACGATTGATGAACCCACGGGTCGAAAAACTCCCTTGCGTTTGTTAATTGTCTAGACATACATTTCTCCTTGTATTAAATGTTGTTAATAAACTATTTTCCAATAGAATATGCTTCGGTTACTGTATCAAAATACTTCGTAGTTGACTCAGTTAATGTGTCAACATATTTTTGACCCACTTCCGCTATTGATTTAAACAAAGATGTCTCTGCTTCCAATACAGCGATTGCTGATTTGGCCGCAGATTCGTCAGTGACAACCGAATTAATCCACTCACGCTTGGTGTTTTGAACTGTATCGATTATTGAATTGGCAGAAATTGCCTCTAGATTGCGAAACGTGCCCTTTAGGGCGTCTTGTATAGATTTTATCATTATGCTTTCTCCTTATGTTAAGCAAGATTTAATTGTGAGGCCTTATTATTAAGAACCTCTCCGTATTCGACAATCCTTTCGGCATCGTCAAATTCGATGGTAGCACCGTAAACTACCAATGGGGGTAAAGATTTTTAATCTAAACTAGGTGTCCCCTTATCTCGGGAGAAGCGTCTTGACAAGATATGAATCGCTCAAGCAACAGTCGTCTTGGTGGTGACGTTTGTGTCGCGGCATATTCAATCTCCGACATTGGTTATATCTCCTTCAATCTTTGACCACGGTTTTTTAAACTCTTCTTCTGCCTTGTAGTCAATGGGCAGAAAACTAAAATATGGGAGGGGTTGTTGGGTAATAAGGTAACCCCTCGGGAAACCCCAACTAGCGAACTTAGGCCGCTAGTGCAAAATAACTATCGTTTGCAGTTATTTTTATTTATACAAAGTTTTACGACTTTTGTAATTTAGGTCGAGCGATTGTTCACTTTGACTATCCAATCGAACCTGTCTCTCCCCCCAAAAATGTCCTATTTTTGACTTCTAGGGCACTTTTGGTGGAGGAGGAGGGATTTGCACCCTCGTCTTGAATATCTCCACAAACAACTTTACGCTGTTTTAAAACTTTTACTTATTTCACCGCAAGGAGAAATTAGTTTGTCGAACTGTCGTTGTCCTCATCACCATCATTTGATGTGTTATCATCATCACCATCATTTGATGTGTTATCATCATCACCATCATTTGATGTATTGGAACAATCCAAGGTATCTTGTCCAACACAGACTTCGGTATTATTTCCGCCTGAGCTAACCTCTACCTTCGTACAGCCGACCGCAAAAAGCGTCATCAAAATAATAAAAAATAATCTTATCATAATTCTTTCTCCTCTAATCGTATTGAAGCTCCTAATTCCCAATCAACAAAGTCAATTGCCACCATCGTAGAACATCCAGACAGCAGAACTACTAACAGCAGTAATATTGATATTTTCATTTCTTCTCCCTTTCAATGTCTCGCCCCGTAGGGCGAGACCTCATACGAAAAACTAATGTGGACCGTTAACAAAATTCATTATTTGTTCGGCCTCAGCAATAGCTTCTGCAGGCGTTGGAAAAACTACATCTTCCGTCGCCACTACTCCCTCTCTATCACGCGCTTCCTTCGCCTCCTGAACCACTGAATAGTAAGACTCTTTTAATCTATCAAGAGCCGTATTGTACATATCAAATCTTAATTCGTATGGTGTTGCCATAATTATATCTCCTTGTGTGTGTAATGTGTCTATCACCAGCATTGTGCTGATACTTCTATTTATAACATTTTGGTACTTATGTCTATATTATACTGTATTTACTACCATTTGTCAAGCATTTTTAGTCATTTATTTCAATTGGCCGTGGTAGGCGACTAGATTTTATTCGCTTGGGTGTGTGTTTATTTCGCTCTTCCCATTTCATTAAACCTTTCAATTTTTTAACCAAGTTTTTCTTCTTGGGATTCATCTGGCGTCCCCTGTGATCCTCGATTTCTTGTAATTTCTTTTTGGTGTGTTGTAATACGTAGTGTTTTTTATTTGCTCTCGCAGTTTCTTTCTTCATCGAACTCCCTCCAAATATATCTTGATTTTCGTGGGCGAGGTTGCGGAAACCCTCCGTAGTAGACTCCCTATCTTAACGATAAGGAGTAATTTGAATAGTCACATACGTCATCGTTTGCTTCTTTTCTCATTTTGGCCAGCTCACACATTCAAATTGTTGGGCATTGGGTGATACCTTGCAGTTGAATACAAGATTTCGGATTCTGGGAAACTGATTCCCATTATAGAC
>MPMB02149477.1_pt1 | contig 12718 bp, 11 predicted proteins | sample 1617371 | NCBI WGS metagenome assembly MPMB02 (sample SAMN05944808, study PRJNA350692) | marine metagenome | biome: marine; feature: ODZ; material: water; isolation source: 300 m water sample filtered on 0.2 um supor filter | place: Pacific Ocean | collected 2012-04-08 | depth 300m m
CATGATGGTCTGGGTATCGGAGAGGGCGCCCTTGATACGGGTGAGGTCCTCACTGCCCGCGTCGAGCCGCACCAGTCGCTCCTTCTGCCCATCGAGCGTCGCCCGGTTGGCCTCGGCCTGTGCGTACTGTCCACGCTTCTCGTGGAGGAGGTCGCCCTTGGCCACCAGTTCACGGCGGAGCCCCTCGCTCTCGGCGCGCAGACCGCCCATGGTCTCCCGCACGCTGGCATGATCGTCGGGCGAGTAGTGGAGAGCTGCACGCTCCTTGCGCTTGGCCTCCAGCTTGCCCTGCACCTCGGCGAGCTCCGCTGCGAGTTCGGCGTGGCGCATCGCCGTCCGTGCGCGGTCGAGCCGTGCCCGTGCGTCCGTCAGTGTTTCTTCCGAGAAGCGGTCCTGGACGCCTGCCATCTCCTTCTTCACCTTCGTGAGTGAGGCCTTGGCATCGGCAAGCTCCTTTTCGGCCCGCTCCAGCTCGTCGCGTGTCCTCTCGCGTTCACGCTCCCGGTCGCGTCGCTCCACGGCCTCGGCAAGGCGCTTCTCGTGCTCGGCCAGTAGTGGCTCGAACCGGGCTGCGTCCTCTTTGAGGATCAGCTCCTCCTTCTCGGTGGCCGCTATCCGTACCTCGAGGGCGGACAGCTCGTCCTCTGTTGCGCCGAGGGCCTCCAGGTCCCTGTGCATCGTCCGCACCCGCTCGAGGGTACGCTCGAGCCGTCGTTCCTCGCGCTCGCGCTCGTCGAGCCGCTGGCCGAGCTTCGTGGCGTTCTTACGCACGTGCGCTGACTTGCGCCGTTTCTCGGCAACGAGCGTCTCCTTCCTATCCTCGGCGAGCGGATTGTCGCACACGGGGCACGCGTCACCGGCGGTCTCCAGTTCGCTGGCCGCCTGGTCGAGGTTCTGGATGCGTGCTTTGAGCATCCCGGTCTGGTCACGAAGGTGACGTGTCTCCTCCTTCACGCCCTTGAGCCGTCCCTCGACGATCCCGACATCCCCCTCCGCTCCGAGGTCGCGGACATCCTGTCGGAGCGCTTCGGCGCGTGTGGCCTTCTCCCTGAGCTCGGTGGCCCGCAGCGCCAGAGCCTTCCGTTCCTCCCTGAGCGCGGCGAGGTTGACCCGGACGTCCTCGCCCCGGGCTCGCTCATGTCGCAGCGCCTCGCTCATCTCAGTGACAGCCTGCTCAAGCTCTTCGGAGGAGGGTGCCTTCTTCTTCTTGTCGCCCAGCCGTTCGACAAGCTCCTTCCCCCGGGATCGGAGCTGGGACGCACGGCCCTCAAGCCGCCCGCGTTCCTCGCCAAGGTCGGCAAGACGGGCACGGTCCTGCTCCATCAGGGCGATGATGTCCACTGTCTCGTGACGGAGGGATTCGAGCTCATCCTTGGGGCGCCCCGCAAGGTCACCTGCCTCCTCGGCCAGCGTCCGTTCCTGCTCGGCGAGCTGTCCCTCCTTCCCCTCGAACATCGCCTGCACCCGCCCGAGCTCCTCGTGCCGCTTGGCCAGTTCGTCGAGCTTCTCCAGCTCCGCACGGGCCGCGGCCTCACGCTCGGACAGCTTCTCACCATCGGCCTCCAGCGAGTCGACCTCCTTGGCCAGCACCGCGACCTCCTTCTTGAGCACGTCGGTGTCCACCGCGGCCAGCGAGCGCTCCAGCTCGGCGATATGGGCCTTCCCGTCCCTGGCCCGGTCCTGGACACGCGTGATCACCTTCACCAGGAGCGAGCGGGCGTCCTCGAGCCGCTTGATCCCGAGCAGCTCGTCCAGCCGGTCCATGCGCTGGCCCTTCCCCAGGGTGAGGAACTCGTCGATGCCGTTCTGGGCGGCGTACACGGCGTTGAGGAACAGGTCGATGTCCATTCCCAGCAGTTCGACCACACGCGCTGTCACGGGCGTGGGCTTGTCAGCCTCGATAAGCTTCCCGTCCTTGCGCAGCTCGCAGTAGGCGGTGCCCTTCCCGCGCTCCAGCACCCTTTTTACCGTGTACTCGGCACCGTGATGGTCGAAGGTCACCTCGACCTCGGCCTCCAGCCGTCGGGCCGGACGGGACATGATGAGGTCGTCGGTGCGCATACGGTGGGAGCGGATACCGGGGAGTGAACCGAAGAGAGCGAAGGTGATGGCGTCGATGATGCTGGACTTGCCCGAGCCCATGGAGCCGACAAGTACGTTGGTCCCGGGCCTGAACACGAGCACGGTGTCCTCGTGGCACTTCCAGTTGCGCAGGCGGACACGGGAAATCACGCGTCCTCGCCCTCCACCAGCGCGATGATACCCTCGACGTCATTTGCGAGCAGCCGGTCGAACACCGCATCTGCATCGAGCTTCACGCCCATCTCCTTGGCCCGCGTGCGCAGCACGTCACGTGCCAGCTCGTCCAGCGTCGCTGCCTTGCGTTTCACGGCCCGGTGAGCCTTGGAGCGCTCCATGTCGGCGCCTGTCAGCTTCTTGTCCACCTTCACGAGCGCCCTGTCGGCGAATGCCTCCATCGTCTCGCCCAGCTGGACGTCCCGGGGCGTGATGCCGTCCTTGAGCGTGCCCTCGAGCTTGACACGTACCAGGGGCATACGGTCGCCCTTCACGTCCTTGAGGGCCTTGGCAAGGGCCTTGTGCACCGCTCTCACTACCTGGGCCGGGCCCGCACCCTTGACCTTCACGGTCTCGAGGATGAACGGACGCGGCGTGGCGAGCGGCAGCCGACGGACCTCGCCCATCCCCTTCTTCTTGGTCATCTCCACGGCGAAGGCCGCCTTGGGGATGTCCCGCTCGGTGGCCCGTAGCTGCGTGAGCACGGTGCTCCCGGGACACAGGAGGCGACCACCACGGGGGAGCTCGTCCTGGACCTCCCAGTGGATGTGCCCGTTCACCACGAGGTCGAATCCCTTGGGGAGGTCCTCACCCTCCAGTCCGGGCTCGTCCCCCGTGTAGAGGTAAGGCGACAGATTTTGGTGGAGGAGGAGCATGTTCACCGCCCCGTCGAACGATCGGGGATCCCACTTGCGGAGCACGTCGCGGGCGAAACGCTCGGGCACGCCGCCCATACCGTGCACGCCGACCAGCACTCCGCCGACGTCCAGGAGCACGGACTGGCAGTGGAGCGCTATTACGAACCCTGCCTTCTCCATGAGCTGGATGGGATTGAGCTGGCCCTTGGGCCGACGCTCGTGGGTGCCGTGGATGGCGATTATCGGGACGCCTGCAAGGGCTATCTCCTCGGTGACATCATCCCGGTCCTTCCCCACGACCTCGATGAGCTTGACCGGGCGCTTTCGTCGGGCGAGCACGGCACGCGAGAATAGCCGCATGGCGCCGCCGAGCACGTCGGGCTTGGGCACGGGCCGGTCGAACAGGTCGCCGGCGTGGAGCACGAGCCCGCACTTGTCCCCGATTAGCAGATCGAGCGCTTCGGCTGCCTGGACAAAGGGGTCCTCACCGCGGGGGCCGCCGAAGTCGTAGCCGAAATGGGTGTCAGAGAACACGCCCACGCGCGCCATTGGGATGACTCATCGGAGAAAACTTAAAAAGAACAACCTTACCCCGGGCGGGTATGGCAGAGGAGTTCACCGTCGCCAAGACGGACTTCCAGGAGTGGTACCCCGAGGTATTACGGCAGGCAGATATCGTCGACGACCGTTACCCGATCAAGGGATGCCTCGTCTGGAAGGGCTGGGGGTATGGCATCCTCCGGAACATCATGAACATCGCTCGGAAGGAGGTCGACGCCACGGGACACGACGAGGTCCAGTTCCCCTGCCTGATACCCGAGGACGCTTTCGAGAAGGAGGGCGATCACATCAAGGGCTTCGAGAGCGAAGTGTTCTGGATCACTCACGCAGGACTGAACAAGCTCGACCGCAGGCTCCTGCTCAGGCCCACTTCCGAGACGGTCATGTACCCCATGTTCTCCCTGTGGGTGCGCTCGCACAACGACCTTCCACTCAAGATCTACCAGATCGTAAACACCTTCAGGTACGAGACCAAGCACACACGGCCCATCATCCGGGTGCGCGAGCTCGTCAGCTTCTACGAATCCCACACGGCCCACGACACCTGGGAGAACGCGGAGCGCCAGGTGGCCGAGGACATCGAGATCATGGACAAGATCGCTCGTCAGCTGTGCCTCCCGATCATCATCAACAAGCGACCTGAGTGGGACAAGTTCCCGGGTGCCGTCTACACGCTAGGCGTCGACACGCTATTCCCGGACATGCGTACCCTGCAGATCGGGACCATCCACAACCTCGGCGAGAACTTCTCCAAGCCGTTCAATGTCACCTACAAGGACGATTCCGGAGAGGAGCAGTACGCTCACATCACCTGCTACGGCATGTCCGAGCGGCTGGTCGCGTCCGTCATATCGATCCACGGCGACGACCGAGGTCTCGTGCTGCCCCCGGCACTGGCACCCAAGCAGGTTGTCATCGTCCCCATCATCTTCTCCGACTCGCGGGAGTCGGTGCTGGAGGCGTGCCGCCAGCTGGAGTGCGAGCTGAAGGAGGCGGGGATCCGCGCCAAGCTCGATGAGCGGGACGACGTGCGCGCCGGGGAGAAGTACGCTCACTGGGAGCTGCGCGGTGTGCCCCTCCGGCTGGAACTGGGGCCCAAGGACCTGGCCAAGAACGCGGTGATGACCGTGCGCCGGGACAACAGGAAGAAGGAGAGCGTACCGCGGGATAAGCTCGTCGAGTGGCTGCAGAATACCTTCGACACAATGTCCGAGGACCTCATGGCGAACGCCCAGAAGCAGTTCGAGGAGCACATCATCCCATCGGACGAACTACGCGAGGCCACCACATTCCTGGAGGAGAAGAGGGGCATCGTGGCCATCCACTGGTGCGAGGGCACCGACTGTGCAGGCGAGATCGAGCGCATGACCGAGGCGACCTTCCTGGGCGTCCCCTACAAGAAGGAGATGCGTCAGCCCGGCAACTGCATCATATGTGGGAAGCCTGACTCCCCCGTCACGTACATCAGCAAGAAGTACTGACCCGGCCGTACGATACTCGTCGTCCGCGTCCTTGTGGGACCTGAGCGTGTCATCGAAGTCGTCACCATCAGCGGGGGCGCGGACGCTTTGGTGGAGATGCTGCATTCACACCGTAAAGAAGGCTGTATCCAGAGACCTTCGAAGGCTCCATGGGGCCCCCGTTCACTTTTTAAACCTGAGCGCACCTGTGCTGGCGTAGGCGTTCACCATGCCTCCCGTGTCCCCTCAACCGGAGTCGATCGTCCTTGATAACGGTCTTCGTGTGCTCCTTCTTCCGACAAGAGCTCACACGGTCGGTATCGCCATAGGTATCGATGTGGGTTCCGTCCATGAGACGCCAGGACAGGCAGGCATTGCTCACGCAGTCGAGCACTGCGTCTTCAGGGGCACTCGGTCGCGCAGCCCGTTCGAGCTCACGGCCTCCGTGGAACGCGCCGGTGGGATGCTCAACGCCTGGACCGTCGAGGAGAACACGGTGTTCTACGCATCGATGCCCCCACAGGGATGGCAAAAGGGACTCGATGCGCTGGCGGACATCGTCATATCTCCCGCATTCCCCGAAAAGGGTGTCGAGCGGGAACTCGCAGTCATCCTCGAGGAGGTGAGCTCGGTCGATGACGATCCCGCAGAGCTCGTGTGGCACAACGCCCTTGGAGCGCTCTATGGCGACCATCCCGCCGGGCGGGACGTGCTCGGTACCGCCGCAACGGTCCGCCGGCTCAAGGCCGAGGACCTGGCAGCCTTCCACGCGAAGAACTACACTCCGGACTCGATGGTGGTCTCGATCGCAGGGAGCTTTTCCAAGCACGACGTCCAAGAACGCATAACACGGCTCTTTGGCGACCTTGGTGGTAAGAGGACACGTCGAACGCTCCCCCCACCCCCACAAAGCCCTCTTCGAGACAACATCGAGGTGCGTCGCGAGCTCACACAGGCTCACGTGGTTGTGGCCCACCCCTTCCCCTCCGCCAGCGATCGGCTCCATGCAGCGCGATGTGCGATGGCCGTCCTCGCAGGGAGGGACATCTCCCGTATCCGGTGGGAGGTACGTGAGCAACGTGGGCTTTCGTACGCGGTCGATGGCGAGTACGGGTTCGGTGCGGGCTGGGGGTATATGGGGATCTACCTCGCTCCGGAAGCGCAACGCGCTACGGAGGCGGTCGACGTCATCCGGCGGGAGCTCGCCCGTCTTGCCGCAGGTGAGCTCGAGCAGCGGGAGCTGGACGAGGTCCTGACCTGGATCCGTGCCCTCCATCTCCGGGAGCTCGAGAGCCCCACGGAGCTGGCAGTGAGGATGGCGGGGGACGAGCTCGTGCTCGGGGAGAACGGTTGGATCCTGCGCCAGCAGCGCCTCGACGAGGTGGGAGTGGAGGATGTCGTTGCCGTGGCATCGGACCACCTCCGCGACCGTGAGGTCGTCTCGCGTGTGCTACCCCTGAAATAGGGTCGCGTCTTCGTCTGCGAAACCTTTTTATATCATACTGCCTAGTTGCCTCCCCTGCCTCGCTTCTGGGCTTGATCCCGAGGTGTTCATTCATGAGAGATACCATCTCCACAAAGGATGTTGAGAACGTCGTCCGAACTGGTACCACTACCGTCGCTTGCATCGGCAAGGATGGTGTCGTCCTTGCGGCCGACAAACAGAGCACTGCCTTCTACGTATCGTCGCGCGCGGAGCGAAAGATCCACAAGATCGGCGATCACGTCGGCATGACCATCGCTGGAAGCGTCGGCGATGCCCAATACCTGGTCCGGGTCCTGCGCGCGGAGGCCTCGCTCTTCAAGACCATGCGAGGGCGGGAGATAACGCCCAAAGGCGTCTCCACCCTCCTTGCTAACATCATGCACGGGATGAGGTACTATCCCTTCATGACCCTGCTCCTCATGGGCGGTTACAACCCCCAGAACGGTGGAGAGATCTACTCCATCGATCCAATCGGCGGTATCTCTACCGGCGAGGGTTACTTTGGCTCAGGCTCGGGTTCCCCGATGGCCCTGGGTATAATGGAGGCAGAGTACAAGGACGACATGCCCATCGACGACTGCGTCAAGCTCTGCGTCAAGTCCATCAAGTCGGCTCGCGCACGTGATGTCTACACCGGTGGGTGGGGACTTATCGTCGCTATCATCGACAAGGACGGCTATAGAGAGGTCCCTCAGGACAAAGTGAATAAGCTGCTCGAATAGACCGGCATTACGCCCGGCAGCACTTGGAACGTGTCACCAATGGCATCGATTATCGACAAGGTAGTGAAAGGCCTCCCGAAGGACGCCATGATCACCGAAACACTCTACGAGGGCGCCTATATCGTGCTCTACACGAAGAACTCGGAGTTCTTCCTCAACGCCGGGAACTTGGTCAAGGACCTCGCCCGCAAGTATAAGAAACGCATCGAGGTGCGCCCGGACAGCTCCATCTCCATGAAGCCCGAACTTGCGGCAGCGATCATCCGCGAACAGGTCCCTGATGAAGCAGGGCTCAACGACATCTCGTTCGAGCTCTTCATGGGCCGCGTGATCATCGATGCGGAGAAGCCCGGGCTCGTGATCGGCAAGAGCGGCAAGACGCTCAAGGAGATCAAGCGCCGTATCCTGTGGGCACCAGTGATCGAGCGGACACCGGCCATCAACTCCGAGATCATCAAGACCGTCAGGCTCACCCTTCGCGACGAGTCACGGTTCCGCAAACGCTTCCTGAACAAGCTGGGCAATCGCATCTATGGTGAGCCGAAGAAGACCTCCTGGGTGCGGCTCTCCGCACTTGGCGGGTTCCGCGAGGTGGGCCGTTCATGCCTCCTGCTCCAGACCCCCGAGTCCCGGGTGCTGCTGGATTGCGGTGTCAACGTGGCCTCGTTCCAGAAGGGCTTCCCCCACCTGGACGCTCCGGAGTTCGATATCAATGAGCTGGACGCGGTGGTCGTCACCCACGCCCACCTGGACCATGGCGGTTTCGTTCCCTATCTGTACAAGTTCGGGTACGAGGGCCCGGTCTACACGACCGCGCCCACGAGGGACATGATGACCCTGCTCCACATCGATTACATCGACGTCACCAGCCGCGAGCGTGGGGACAGCATCTACTCCTCCAACGATATCAAGGAGTTCATCAAGCACTCAGTGACCCTCAACTACGGCGAGGTCACCGACATAACCCCGGACATCCGCCTCACCCTCCATAACGCAGGCCATATCCTCGGAAGTTCGATCTGTCATCTTCACATCGGCAACGGACTGTACAACGTCGTGTATACGGGCGACCTGAAGTTCGCCAAGACACGTCTGCTCGATTCCGCGCAGACCTGCTTCCCCCGCGCCGAGACCCTTATCATCGAGAGCACGTACGGGCTCAAGGACGACATCCAACCACCGCGACAGAACGCCGAGAAGTTCCTTCTCTCGGTGGTGAACAAGACGCTCGAGCGCGGTGGCAAGGTGCTCGTGCCCGTCCTGGGTGTGGGCCGCTCACAAGAGCTCATGGTGCTGCTCGAGTCGGCGTACCGGAAGGGCCTGCTCCCTAAGGACGCGAAGATCTACGTGGACGGGATGGTCTGGGACGCGACCGCCATCTATACCGCATATCCCGAGTATCTTTCGGAAACCGTGCGCAATCTGGTTTTCCGCCGCGACCACAATCCCTTCCTCTCCGACATCTTCAATCGCGTCGGTTCACAGGCGGAACGCAAGGAGGTCGTCGGCGGCCCGCCGTGCATCATAACGGCAACATCCGGTATGCTGACGGGCGGCCCCTCTGTGGAGTACCTTCGGACGCTCGCTGACAACGAGAAGAACAGCATGATCTTCATCAACTACCAGGCCGAAGGATCGCTGGGCAACAGGATCCAGCGTGGCTGGCGAGAGGTGCCCATGGACATTGTACAGGGCAAACGGCAAGTGCTCAAGATGAAGATGGAGGTCCATACGGTCGACGGATTCTCGGCCCACTCGGACCGCAACCAGCTCGTCAACTTCGTCTACGGTATCAAGCCGCGGCCCCAGCGCATCCTCGTCAATCACGGCGAGTCGAGCAAGTGCCAGGACCTGGCCCGTGCGCTCCATAAGCAGGTCCGGTCCGAGACGATGGCGCCACGGAACCTGGATGTCATCCGGCTTTATTAATGAGTGGCCGGATCCAACGATTACGGTCCACCCAGAGATGGGACGAATGCTCAGAGAGCCCGAGCAGAATATGAGTGAGTTAAACGTGCGTTAATTAGGGCCTGCCGATCACTTATCGAGGAGCTTGACGCTCTGGACCGTGGCCCCGCGCAACCAGAGCTGCTTCCCCTTCACATCGACCACAGAGTTCCCACCGCTGTCGAAGGCCTTGAGGATCCCCTTAGTCGTCTTCAAGCTCTTCCCTTCCCAGTGTGAGACCTCGACCTTCTTGTCGACGTGGTGCATGAGGAGCGAGAGCGGGAGAGGTAGGACCGGGCGATCGTCCTGACGCCGCCTATCGTCCCTGGGACCGGGCATAGCGATGATGAGGTGTCTATGCTTTAAATAATGCTCCCCTGGCGCGCCTCAGGAGAATTTCGTCGATATAAGGTCCACGCGTCCGAGCCCCCGGTCCCTGCTGTAGGCCTCGTTCACACCTCTGGAGAGCATGAGCGCGGCCTTGACGCCCTGGGAGAGGGAGAGCTCGTAGCTCCGGGCGAGCTCGCTCGCGCGCACGAGGTCCTTGGATGTGGACTCAACGACCTCCAGGTTCCTGAACGATAGGATGGCCTCCAACACCCGCTTCACCTCAGAGCCCTTCCCTACGGCCTCAAGGAACCACCCTACTTCCAGCAGCACGAGCGTGGAGGTGAGAACCCGTTCACCCTGCTCGAGCCTAGTGAGGATCCGAGCAGCCGTGGGGCCTCGCTCGGCATGGGCGGTGATCGTGTCGATGAGCACATCCGAGTCCAGGAACCTTATGCCGTGCTCATCGTCGCCCACGGGGTCAGTCCTCCCTCACGAGGTCCCCGAGAACGTGGCGCTTGATCGTGGCCTGCGGATCGGCCTCGTCGAGCCGGACGGCACCCTGTAGGAAAGAGGCAGGATTGTCGTGACGTCGGAGCGGGATGAGCACCAGTGAACCCTCCTGCTCCATGAAGAGCATCTCGTCCCCGACGCGCAGGCCATAGCGTTCACGCAGTTCTGGAGGAATGGTGACCCGCCAATCATTGCGAATTCGGCACGAGCGTCCTTTTGCCATTCTTTTGGGGAAATGTCGCTCATGGTATTTAACGGTTTTCAAGATGTTTTTCGATAGTTTTATTAAGATATGTCGACAGAATAATATAGCGACAATTTGTCGTGATATTGTCGAGTACCCCCCGACACATCTCAAAGCACAACAACCCCGGGGGAATCCACCCCCGGGGCATTTCCTATTCACGATCATCCGGTCCGCGGTCATCAGCCATCCCCTCGGCTGGCGCGGCCTGGGAGTAATATGTATAAAGAAGAGGGGAGGTTGGGAAACCCGGCGGCGATGAGGAAGAAACAGGATCTGAGTTATCGATGAGGATCCTTATGAGTTCCGAGCCGCCATCTATACCTTCTCGTTATCACGCAGCCCTGCCATAAGGTCGGCTGCGTGGTCCCTGCCACGTCTGGCCCGGGCGTCGAAGGGCTCTAGCTTCAAGGCCCGTTCGAACGCATGGAGCGCATCCCCCGCCCATCCGAGCTCGAGCAGGAGTCTTCCCTTGAGCCTGAGCACGAAGCTCTGGTCGGGATACCTTCGCAGGACCTCGTCGCAGAAGTCCAGACCATCATGCACTACGGGACGGATCTCGGTATCGCGCTCCTCCGTCGCGAGGAGCCTGATCGTCGCGCACCAGGGATCGAAGTCGTCATCGATACCGGGATGATGCGGGTCCCATACCTGACAGCGTTCCAACCGTGCCTCCAGCTCATCGCGTTCACCAGGACGCTCGCGCACTATGCTCCAGAGCGTCTTCATCAAACCAGCGAGCTCGTCAAGGCTCACCTCATCGACCGCATCGGGCCCGAGTGCAAGAGACCGTACCTCTCTGATCCGGGGATCTCGATGGTGGGCGGCCAATCCATTTTCCAGAAGACGGTGGAAGGCTTCCATCCTGCCGAGCCGGCGATTGAGCTCTGCCCGGCGCAGGAGTGTGTCGACGTCATCGGCACCAGCTTCTTCGAGGGCCGTCAACGCTCGCTCCAGCTCCCCCGATACCTCCAAGAGGTCGGCCTTCACGATGAGGGCCTTATGGTCGTGCGGCCGCCGCTTGAGGATAGCGTCCAGACTACCGAGCGCTTCATTGTCCTCACCCAGGAGCCGAAGCACGTCGGCCCGATGTCGTAGGAGCTCGATATCGTCGGGACGCTTGCGAAGGTCGTCGTCAAGTGACGCGAGCTTGTGCTTCAGTCCTGCAAGGGAACCGACCGGGGACACAGTTGTAAAGTGTAGGTGAAGCTTTTTCAAGCTGTGCCCGGGAGCAGAGGGGGCAAGACCGTCGTGGGGGTGGCTTGTGCGTCGGTGCTCGTCGCCACCTCACGGTCAACGGCGGCCGAAGCGGTCACCGATCCTGTACTCGGCTCCACCTCCACACGCCAGAGGTGGGTGCAGGCCCCGGGGGAGCAGTCGGCACCTGCCACGAGCGCACAGGTCTCATTGCAGCGATGGACAAAGCCATAGGGCGGAGGATTGTCTGCGATGAAGCCCAGAAAGGATTCACTGGCTGAAGCGGCCTTTAGGAGCTCAGGGAGCGTGTCGACGGGGAGCTCCAGAGAGTCCGCGGCCCGAGGGAAGGTGTCGTTGATACCAGGAGGATCGGACATCACCTCCTGTCGAACGGATATGACCTGCGCCTTCCAGGCGTCGATCTCGGCCTTGATGGCCGTACCGTTGCAGGTCGCAGGTTCTCCCTCGACGCAGCGGGACATGAGCACGAGCACGAAACGGTTGGGCGTGCGGTGCCCGAGCCCGAAGGCTGCGACCGGCTGATGGTCCCAAGCGAAGCGGTTCAGTCCCTCGTGGCCCCCTGCGATCCGAAGTGCCTTCTCCAGTGTGTCGATTGGCGGATCGACCCTTGATGGGTTGTTGAACCACAGGAAGAGCACGAATGCGACAAAGACCAGTGCCATGAAGGTACGGTTGTCGCCCTCCCCGTCACTGGCCATGGCGGGGCCTCTGGCGGTCGATATTTAAATGTTTCCCGCCACGGGGCTGATATGGCGAAGAAGGCAGGGAAGCTCCCGGCCAGCTACGGAGGGCTCGTACGCTACTTCGATGAGTACAAGAGCTCTCTCACCATCAAGCCCGAGCACGCGATCATCGTTACGGTGATCGTCATCATCTTCCAGTTCATCCTCAACCTGGCAGGATGAAGGTCCTCTCGTTCTCCCGTCTCAGTTGTTCTCGCACAGATGGCTCTCCCAATCGGCCTCGCCGAGGTAGTACGCGACCGCGTCAGCGTAACCGATACCGTCACGCATGTCGCTCCGGGTCACGGTCGGATGCCCATGACGCACAGCAAAGGCGGACGCTGCAGCACACGCACAGGCTGCCGTGTAATAGAGCAGTTCGCCGCGTAGCTGGACGGGATTGAGCCTGACCCCCTTGACAAGGATCCGCGAGCCGACACGTAGCATGAGGGCCTGTGTCTTGCCGCGTCGGGACACCTCTGAGAGAAATTCGCCGAGAAGCCCCCGTGCGCCCTCGTCGAAGGACATCGACCAGAGCTTGTCGAGCTGTATCCTGTCGTCGCCCAGGTGCAGCCCGTCCTCTGC